>OHAY01003200.1_pt1 | contig 11559 bp, 7 predicted proteins | sample 1577191 | NCBI WGS metagenome assembly OHAY01 (sample SAMEA3541504, study PRJEB24748) | human gut metagenome | biome: human gut; feature: human-associated habitat; material: faeces | place: China | collected 2012 | reverse complement strand
GCGGCAAAGCCGCCAACGGCTGCGCAGTGAGCGCCGCTACAGACGCAATCGGTTGGTACGTTTTTATCGGAAGCCTGTTCCTATCGTCAATGCAGCGCCGGGAGCGGCATGTCGCTCCCCTACCATATTCCATCAACGCAAAGGAGGCGATCCCATGGACGGATCCACGGCCAATCTGCTGCGGCGCTTTTTGCAGCGCGCGCCGGACGCCCTCACGGACGAGGAGCTGCTGACCCTGCTGCTGCACGCGGGCACGGGCGCAGAGGAGCCGCAGGCCCTTGCCGCGCGGCTCATCGGCCAGTTTGGCTCGCTCGGCGCGACTCTCTCCGCCTCTCCGGAGGAGCTGGCCAGCGTGGAGGGGATGGATGCATCGCGGGCGCTGCTGCTGCGGCTCGTGACGGAGCTGCACCGGCGCTACTACCTCTCCCGGCCGTTTTCCGGCGCGCGCCTGACGGGCACGACGGATTTCGGCAATTTTCTGCTGCCGTTTTTCTACGGCGCGCGGGAGGAACTCGTCTACCTGCTGGCGCTGGATGCCGCCGGGCGGCTTCTGACCTGCACCTGCCTGAGCGAGGGCAGCGTGAACTCGGCCAACGTGCCGATGCGCAAGCTCATGCGCGCTGCGCTGAGCGCGAATGCCAGCGGCGTGGTGCTGGCGCACAACCACCCGGCGGGCATTGCCCTGCCGTCGCACGAGGATGTGGAGCTGACACGCCGCCTGCAGCAGGCACTCGACGTCGTGGACATTCTGCTGCTGGACCATCTGGTGATCGCGGATGACGACTTTGTGTCGCTGCGCGACAGCGGCTACCTGCGCTGACGGATATCGCGGCATGTAAGGGAGAACTCCTGCCCTATTTCAGGCTTGCATTCCATCCTGCGGCGTGCTATGATAAAATTTGCGGAATTTAGGCAGCGATGAGCGGGCCTTGCCGGCATCGGTACACACTGCCGTTAAAACGATATGCACCAATGGCGTTTGTAGGGGAGCGGACAGCCGGGCCCGGCGCGGTACTGCCGACTGGTACAGGTCTTCGATAAAACGGTATGCACCGATTGCGTCTGTAGCGGCGCTCATTGAGCGCCTTGGGCAATTGCATATTTCCGGCCGCTCCGTTGAACGTACAGGCTTTCAGGCTTGTCATTGCGAGGCGGCCGTAGGCCGACGTGGCAATCTCGCAGTACCATGTTGGATAGCAGGTAGGCCTCGGCGAAAACGTAACCGGCTGCAGGAGATTCCCACGTCGCTTCGCTCCTCGGAATGACAAACTTGGGAACCTCGCACCATAGAATTCATGCCGCAAATATTGCCAGCCTCCATGGCGCTCAATGAGCGCCGCTACAGACGCAATCGGTTTGTGCGTTATGATCGACGCCCTGTACGAACTGGTAGCGCCTTCCCGAGATTGCCACGGGCGCAAAGCGCCCTCGCAATGACAAATCTGAGGGCATTACGCCATTGAATTCAGGCCGCAAATATTGCCAGCCTGCATGGCGCTCACCGCCCGTAAAGGGCACGCCGCATCCGTAAGGCGGCAAAGCCGCCAACGGCTGCGCAGTGACCGCCGCTACAGGCTGACTTTTGGTTTTTGCCATTTTAATGGCGGCGGGTACAAAACGGCAGTGCCTTCCAGAGATTGCACGGCCCCTTCGGGGCCTCGCAATGACAATTCGGGGGGCGGTGTCGTTTTTTAGCCCTTCCATTAGGCAAAACCGCCTCCGTGTCTGAAAATCCGGCAGGGGAGCGGCATTGTCTATGGCGCGGGGGTGGGCGATGGGGTATACTCTGGACTGTTCCAAGGGGCAGGCCCGGCGGGGCTGCCCAAAAATCGAAGGAGGTGCTTTCATGCGTTCCGTGAAATTCATGCGCGCGGCGAAGACGAGCTACATCGTCCTTTCTGCGCTGTACTGCGTGTTCGGTGTGCTGCTCATTGCGGTGCCCGACTTTTCCATGAAGCTGCTCGGCATTCTGGTGGGCTGCATGATGATCGGATTCGGCGCGGTGAAGCTGATGGGGTATTTTTCCCGCGATCTGTACCGGCTGGCGTTTCAGTTCGATCTGGCCTATGGGATCCTGCTGATCGTGCTCGGGCTGATCGTGCTCGTGCGTCCCGTGCAGCTTGTGAGCTTCTTCTGTCTGGTGCTCGGCATCTGCATTCTGGCCGACGGCCTGTTCAAGATCCAGGCGGCATCGGATTCGAAGCGCTTCGGCCTGCGGCCGTGGTGGCTGATCCTGACGCTTGCGATCATGGCGTGTCTGGCCGGACTGCTGCTCGTGTTCCGCCCGATGGACGGCGCGCGGGCGCTGCTGGTCCTGCTCGGCATCGCGATGCTGGCAGAGGGCATCCTGAACCTCTGCGTCGCGTGCAGCATGATCAAGATCATCCGGCACCAGCAGCCTGATGTTCTGGATGCGGAATTTTATGAGAAAAGAGGTTAAACCATGCGATTTTCCAAAGCGGTCGTGCGCGGCCGCGTCGCGATCCTGATCCTCACGGTGCTTCTGATGATCCCGGCTGTGTTCGGCATGCTGGAGACCCGGATCAACTACGACATGCTCAATTATCTGCCGGACGACATGGACACCGTCATCGGGCAGAACGCGCTGCTGGAGGACTTCGGCAAGGGCGCATTCTCCTTCATCGTCGTGGAGAATATGCCGGAAAAGGACGTTGCCGCCCTGCAGGAAAAGCTCGAATCCGTCGAGCATGTGGAGACGGTCCTGTGGTACAACTCCCTGATGGACACGTCCATCCCGATGCAGCTTCTGCCCGACAAGCTCTATGACGCCTTTAACACCGGCGACGCGACGATGATGGCCGTGTTCTTCGACACCGCGACCTCCGCGGACGAGACAATGGACGCCATCCGTGAGATTCGCTCCATTGCGGGCAAGCAGTGCTTCGTCTCCGGCATGTCCGCCCTCGTGACGGATCTGAAGGACCTGTGCGAGCAGGAGGAGCCGATCTACGTTGCCATTGCCGTTGTGCTGGCGTGCGTGGCCATGATGGTCTTCCTTGACAGCTGGCTCATCCCGTTTGTGTTCCTTGCCAGCATTGGCGCTGCCATTCTGCTGAACCTCGGCAGCAACTGGTTCATGGGCGAGATTTCCTACATCACCAAGGCACTGTCCGCCGTGCTGCAGCTGGCCGTGACGATGGACTATTCCATCTTCCTGTGGCACAGCTACAATGAGCAGCGCGCGATCTACCCCGATAAATGCGAGGCCATGGCTCACGCCATCAGCGCCACGCTGACATCCGTCGTCGGCAGCTCCATCACGACGATCGCGGGCTTCCTGGCCCTGTGCTTCATGTCGTTCACGCTGGGACGCGACCTCGGCATCGTGATGGCGAAGGGCGTCCTGCTCGGTGTGCTGTCCTGCGTGACGGTCCTGCCGTCGCTCATCCTGCTGCTCGACAAGCCCCTGCAGAAGACGCGCCATCGCTCTATCCTTCCGAAGATGGATGGCTTGGCCAAGGGCGTGACGAAGGTGTTCCCGGTGTTCCTGGCGCTGTTCGTGGTGCTGGCTCCGGTGTTTTACTTCGCCTATGACAAGACGAACGACGAAGTGTACTACGACATGGGCCAGTGCCTGCCGGAGGACATGGAGTATGTTATCGCAAACAGCAAGCTCTCCGAGGAGTTCGATATTGCCTCAACGCACATGCTGCTCGTGGACGCGTCCCTGCCGTCGAAGCAGGTGCGCAGCATGATCTCCGACATGGAGCAGGTGGACGGCGTGAAATACGTCCTCGGCCTGGAATCCGTCGTCGGCGCGGGCGTGCCGGAGGAGATCCTGCCGGATTCCGTCCGCTCTATTCTCAAGAGCGACAAATGGGAGCTGCTGCTCATCAACTCCGAGTACAAGGTCGCGAGCGACGAAGTGAATGCCCAGATCGATTCGCTCAATGCCATTCTGAAGAAATATGATCCGACCGGTATGCTCATCGGCGAGGCCCCATGCATGAAGGACATGATCGAAACGACCGACCACGACTTCAAGGTCGTCAACGCGGTGTCGATCCTTGCGATCTTCCTCATCATCCTGCTCGTGGAGCGCAGCATCTCGCTGCCGTTCCTGCTCATCGCCGTCATTGAGCTGGCCATTTTCATCAACCTCGGCCTGCCGCATTTCCTCGGCCAGTCGCTGCCGTTCATCGCCCCGATCTGCATCAGCACGATCCAGCTTGGCGCGACTGTGGACTACGCCATCCTGATGACGACCCGCTATAAGGCCGAGCGCCTTGCGGGCAAGGAGAAGCGGCCTGCCGTTATCACCGCGCTTTCGACGTCGATCCCCTCGATCATCGTCAGCGGCATGGGCCTGTTCGCCGCAACGTTCGGCGTGGCCATCTATTCTGACATCGACATCATCAGCTCGATGTGCATGCTTATGGCGCGCGGCGCCATCGTCAGTATGCTCTGCGTCATCCTCATCCTGCCGGCGCTGCTGCTTCTGTGCGACCGGCTCGTGTGCGCCACGACGCTTGGCATGCGCCATTGCAATCATTCCAGAAAACACGCGGAGAAGCAGGATGCTTCTGCCCGCTGAGAATCGAAGACAGGAGGAACGAAGATCATGACAAAGACCGGATATAAAATTCTCTCCGGCTGCCTGTGCGCTGCGCTGATCTGCACGATCACCGGCGCGTCGGTCCATGCGGAGAATGGGGCGCTGCACGCCCCGCAGGATACGAAGGCGGCCTCCGCTGCGGCGGAGGAGCGCGCCTCGAAGGAAGAGACCGTTTATGTCATCGCCGGAGCCGACGGCAAGCAGCAGAGCGTGATCGTCAGCGACTGGCTCAAAAATCCGAACAAGGAAACGAGCCTGCAGGACGTCTCGGACCTGACGGACATCGAGAACGTCAAGGGCGACGAGACGTGGACTGCGAACGGCACGAGCCTGACGTGGGATGCGCAGGGCAATGACATCTACTATCAGGGCAAGAGCGAAACGGAGCTGCCCGTGACCATGAACATCAGCTACCAGCTCGACGGCAAGGACATTGCCCCGGCCGAGCTGGCGGGCAAGAGCGGCAAGGTGACCATCCGCTTCGACTATGAGAACCACTGCACGACGACCGCGACCGTAGACGGCAAGGAGGAGACGCTCTATGTCCCGTTTGCCGCGCTGACCGGTATGCTGCTGGACAACGAGCGCTTCACGAACATCGAGGTCACGAACGGCCGCGTCGTGAATGACGGCTCGCACACCGTTGTCGTCGGCATCGCCTTCCCGGGCCTGCAGGACGACCTGAACATCGAGCGCGATACGCTGGAGCTGCCGGACTATGTCGAGGTCAGCGCCGACGTGACGGACTTCGCACTCGACACGACCCTGACGCTCGCGACGAACTCCGTCTTCAGCGCGCTGCAGGACAGCGACTTTGAGACGGTCGACGACCTGAAGGCATCCTTCGCCAAGCTGACCGACGCCATGCAGCAGCTCCTCGACGGCTCTTCCGAGCTGTATGAGGGCCTTGAGACCCTGCTTGAGAAGTCCCAGACGCTCGTGGACGGCGTCGGCACGCTGAACAACGGCGCTGCCGCCCTGAAGACCGGCGCGGGCAGCCTGAACGCAGGCGCTGCCGAGCTGGCAAACGGCATGCAGACCCTGAACGGCGGCCTTTCCACCCTGTCCGGCCAGAGCGCAGCCCTGAATGCGGGCGCGCAGCAGGTGTTCCAGTCTCTGCTGGCCGCTGCCACGACGCAGATCAACGCAGCGGGCCTCAGCATCCCGCAGCTGACGATCGGCAACTATGCCGAGGTGCTCAACGGCGCGCTGGCTTCTCTCGATCAGACCGCCGTTTATGAGCAGGCTTATCAGACGGCTCTTGCCAAGGTAACGGCTGCCGTCAATGCACAGGAAGCGACCATCCGCGCGGCTGTTACTGCCGCCGTGCAGCAGAATGTGACCGAGCAGGTCACGGCTGCGGTCCGTGAGCAGGTCACGGCGAAGGTCCTTGCGGCCATGGGCCTGACCCCGGAGACGTATGCGGCCGGTATTGCCGACGGCACGATCTCGGAGGAGCAGCAGGCACAGATCGAGGCTGCGATCAACGCCCAGATGGCCTCCGACGATGTGCAGGCGCTCATCTCCCAGCAGGTCGCCGCGCAGATGGCAAGCGCCGATATCGCGGCCCTCATCGACCAGCAGACTGCGGCGCAGATCCAGACGCTCATCGACCAGAACATGAATTCTCCCGAGGTGCAGGATCAGATCACGGCTGCTCTGGAGCAGGCAAGCTCCGGTGCAGCCAGCATCAGCGCCCTGAAATCTCAGCTTGACGGCTATTATCAGTTCTATGTCGGCCTGCAGGCCTACACCGGCGGCGTGGACAGCGCGGCCGCGGGTGCTGCGAAGCTGCAGAGCGGCGCAGCCAGTCTGCAGAACGGCGCTTCCAGCCTCTATGCCGGTGCAAGCCGGCTGGCAGACGGCACGGCCACGCTGAGCAACGGCGCGTCCGCCCTCATCGACGGCGTGACGGCGCTGCGCGACGGCGCGATGCAGCTGTCCGACGGTCTGAAGCAGCTCAATGAGGAGGGCTTCCAGAAGCTCGTCGACGCCATGGACGGCGATGTGGAGCCGCTGCTGGAGCGCGCCCGCGCGCTGGCCGGTATCTCCGGCGACTACCAGACCTATTCCGGCCTGGACGCCGCAATGGACGGCAGCGTGAAGTTCATCTACCGCACCGAGGCCATTGGCTGAGTCAAACAGACGACCCCCTTTCGCACGACCGCCTGGCGGGAGCAAAGCTCCCACCGGGCGGTGTTTTGTGTTGTAGGGTCGGGGCATGCTTGTGCCGTCAGGCACACCTATTTACATTATTTACTATTCACCAAAGCGCCCCCACCTGCACCAGCGGACTTAGGAATGCCTGCCCTGCGGATAATCCATGCTGGCAGTTTTCCCCAAAAACGACAAATGTTTCCCGCGAGGGTATTTTGCATTGACGAGCTTAGAATCAACAGGTATAATGGAGACATCACAAAAATGAGAGGAGCAGACACAATGAAAAAACGTTTGTTCAGCCTGATTCTTGCCTTTGCCCTTCTGCTGTCCGCCGTCCCGACGGTTTTTGCAGCGACGCATCACGAGGTCGTGATCGACGGCGTTGTCTACTGGCTCTATCCGGAGGAAGGCTATGCAGAAATCCACAGCACGGTGAAGGGAAGCCTGCCGCAAGTGCTGGAGATCCCGCAGTATGTGAACGGATACCCTGTTACGAGGCTCGACACCTTTGGCCTGACCGATCTTGAAGGCGTTGTCGGCGTTATCCTGCCGGACACCATGACCTTTATCGACCATATTTCCATTGCCGGATTCGATCTGGTATTCGTCAGCTTGCCCAACAATGAGGTCAACATCGAGAAAAATTTCGTGGGGGCCCATGCCCTCGACTACTACTATCTGCCCCAAAACTTCTCTCTTTCGCCGGAGTGCAGCGCCTATGGCTCCAAGCTGTTTGCCAGTCACACCTGTGTCGGCTATGAAAAGCACAGAGCCTTTGCCCGCGACCTGATTCCGATGGACGCCCATCCGGATAGCCAGTATGTGCCGGCCAACAGCGGCGTGTTCCGCGTGGACGGCAACGAGCTGACGGCGATCTACCTTGTCAGCCTGCGCGATCCGTCCTTCAATGGCAATCTTTTCGTGATGGACTCTGCGGTCAACGGAATGCCGATCACCAAGGTGGAAGGCACCTGCAAAAATTACAACACCTCACTCGTTCTCGGCGACTATGTCCGCGTGGTGGAGGATGGCGCGTTCACCGAGGAGTGGGGCCAAATCATCAACGACCTTTACACGCCCGCATGCCTTGAGCGTCTTCCTGCAAATCTTCCTGTTAAATCCGGCATTACCACCGTCTACGGCACGACCGGTACTTATGCCGAGCAGTACGCAAAGGAGCACGGGCTGAAATTCCTCGACATGGCAAAGACGCCCTTCGTCGACGTTCCGGAAAACGAATGGTACTTCCCATATGTCCATGATGTCTACTGGCTCGGCCTGATGAACGGCACGAGCGAAACCACCTTCGAGCCGCTGGCCACCACGAGCCGCGCAATGGTCGTGCAGGTGCTCTACAACATGAGCGACCGCCCGAGAGTCTATGTGCAGAAGGCCTTCGACGATGTCGTAGAGGGCCAGTGGTACTACGACGCCGTCAACTGGGCCAAGGCAGTTGGCGTCTGCAACGGCACGAGCGAGACGGAATTCTCCCCGAATGACCCCGTGACCCGTGAGCAGCTGGCGGCCTTCCTGTACCGCTACGCTGTGCTCTGCGGCTATACCTGCATTGCGAGCGGCGACCTTTCGGGCTTTAGCGACCGCAACCGAATTTCCGATTACGCGCGCGAGCCGATCCAGTGGGCCGTCGGTGCCGGTATCATCAACGGTACCTCCCCGACCACCCTTGAGCCCCGCAGCAACGCCACCCGCGCCGAAATCGCAACCATGCTCTGCCGCCTCGTAGACTTCCTCACAAACAACTGATCAATCAGCCCCTGCAAGGCCAACCGCCCCGCAGGGGCTGATCCTTTACCACGCAGGCACGATCGACAGAATCCGTAGGGCGGACTGCCCCCAGCCCGCCGGTGCAGGCAGTATCGTTAGACGCCGTAGGGGCGCTCATCGAGCGCCCGTGTGCAGGCAGTATCATTTAATGCGTAGGGGCCGATGCCCCGACCGGCGCAATGCTGCCGGTCTGTACCGATCGTTCGCTCGTCGCCGGTATTTCTGTCGGCCGGTCAGGGGAACTGCTCCATGACTGGCGCGACGAATTCGCGGGCGAGGCTGCCTGCGCCGGTATGCTGCAGGAAAACGACATTCAGCTCGTGCCGTCCGGTGAGTGGGGGACAGGTGAAGCTGCCGATCTCCGGGCTGCCGCGCACCACGGCCTCATAGAGAAAGCTGATGCCGCAGTTCGCCGCCGTCAGCGCGCGGATGACGGGAAAGCTGCTGATGCAGATCGTCCGGGAAAATGCCGCCGTGCTGTAGCTCACCTGCATCAGCTCGCGCTCGAGGATGCTGCGCGTGCCGGAGCCGGGCTCCCGCAGCAGAAGCGTTTCGCTCAGCAGCTCCTCCGGCGAGACGCGCCGTCCGGCAAAGCGGTGCCCGGCCGCGCAGATGCCGATATACGGCTCCTCCCGCAGCAGGAAGCTGTCATAGCGGCGCTTGTCGAAAATGCCCTCCACGACCACAAAATCCAGCTGCCCCGCCTCGAGCTGCCCGAGCAGGCGCGTCGTGTTGTCCACGGTGAACTGCAGCTCGTGCTCCGGCGCGCGGACAAAGCTGCAGATGGCGGGCGGGAGGATATAGTCGCCGATGGTCTTCGTCGCGCCGACGCGGAGAATTTTGCGCGGAGCGGCGTGCAGCGCACGCTCCAGCTCCTGCTCCTGATAGCGCTGCGAGATGGCGAAGACCTCCAGCGCGCTGCCGGGGACGGTCTTCCTCAGCTTCCGCCCGTCATAGGAAAACAGGCGGACGCCGTAGGACGCCTCCAGCGACTGGATCTGCTTCGTCACGGCGGGCTGCGTCAGGTGCAGCGCCTCAGCCGCGCGGCGGTAATTCATCGTCTGGCAGACAGCCAGAAATGTCTCGAGCCTCCGGTCCATGAAAGCCCTCCTTGATAACGACATGGAATCGTTTTATTCTAAAGAATAATTTCATTTTATCACACGGGCGTGCTATAATGCAATCGCTACAGAAAAAACGGAGGGTTCTTATGAAAATGATCTGGAAAATGGTGCCCGGTCTGGCAATGGCGCTCGTCATTGCGGCCGCGGCCAAGGGACTGGAGTATCTGGAGGGGCTGGCTGGCCTGCATTTGATCGGCGCGTCCGTCATTGCGCTGTTCATCGGCATGGTCATCAACCGCTTCTTCAAGCCAAACGCGGTCACGTCGCCCGGTATCCGCTTCACGTCCAAAAAGGTACTGAAGCTCGCCATCATCCTGCTCGGCGCGAGCCTGAACATCATGACGGTGCTGAAGGTCGGCCGCTTTTCGCTGACGGTCATGCTTTTCACACTGGCCACCTGCTTCGGCGTAGGCTATTTCATCGGCAAAGCGCTCGGCCTGAACTGGAAGATGAGCAACCTCATCTCCGCCGGAACGGGCATCTGCGGCGGTTCTGCCATTGCGGCCATCGCACCCGTCATTGACGCGACGGATGTCGACGTTGCCTACGGTATGTCCGCGACGTTCCTGTTCGACATGGCGATGATCGTGCTGTTCCCGATCCTCGGCCGCTGGCTCGGCCTGTCCGACGCCGCCTACGGCCTCTGGGCCGGAACGGCCGTGAACGACACATCGAGCGTTGTGGCGGCGGGCTACGCCTTCAGTGAGCAGGCGGGTGATTTCGCCACGATGGTGAAGCTGACGCGCACGCTGGCGATCATCCCGACGTTGCTGATCTTTGCCCTCATCGGCATGCATGTGAAAAAGAAGGAAGCAGCGGGCGACCAGTTGGCCGTCAGGGTCAATATGAAGTCCGTCTTCCCGTGGTTCATCCTCGGCTTTCTCGCTCTGTGCGGCGTGAACAGCCTCGGCTTCATCCCGGCCTCCGTCGCCTCCGTGCTCAAGGACATCAGCAAGTTTCTCATGGTCACGGCATTGGCTGCCATCGGCCTGAACACGAGCTTCTCCGACATGCGCAGGGCGGGCCTGAAGCCCATGCTGCACGGCTTTATCATCTCGCTGCTCGTCGTGCTGGTCGCCGACCACGGCTATCCCTACCCGCGGACGCTGGCCTACAACGAACCGCTGCGCCACCGCATTCCGATGATCTGGACGGGCGGGGCCGTCGCCCGGCCGCGTGTGGTGGAGGACTACGCCTCGCAGATCGACATTGCCGCGACGCTGCTCGCCCAACTGGGCGTTCCGCACGACGATTTCGATTACAGCAAGGACATTTTCGCACCGACCCCCCCCCGTAAGTTCGCCTACTACGCCTTCAACGACGGTTTCGGCGTGGTCGACGCCTCGGGCGAGGCGGTGTGGGACGCGACGGGCGGCCGTGCCGTGACGGAGACGAATCCCGAACTGCTCGACGTGGGGCGCACGATGTTGCAGACGACCTACGTGGATATCGGACGCCGCTGAAAATACCCTTTTTTAGGTATTGCGGCACGGCGCTTGTCCGCATATCTTTGTGGCGTCGAAATGAATACCTGATGGCAGGTATAAGTCCCCCTTGGCAAAGGGGGATTGGGGAGGATTGTCAATATGGAACCGGCGCGGTAGGCGCTGTAACGGGAATCCGGTGCATTCCATGTTTGAAATCCGGGCGAAAAAAATTCAATCCGATGCACCGGATTCACGTTGTCTATGTATAAAAATGGTGGATATGCGGGTGACGACCGGATGTGCGATCTGGTCTGCGACCGCTATGCCGTGTTGCAGGTGATGAGCCGTTTCGGCATTGCGCTGGGATTCGGCGACAAGACCATCGCCGAGGTGTGCGCCGAGAGCAGGGTGGACGCCGCGACGTTCCTCGCCGTGGTGAACATGCTGATGAACTTCGGCAACGGCGCGGAGCTGGCCGGCGAGGTCT
>OHAY01003196.1_pt1 | contig 11574 bp, 8 predicted proteins | sample 1577191 | NCBI WGS metagenome assembly OHAY01 (sample SAMEA3541504, study PRJEB24748) | human gut metagenome | biome: human gut; feature: human-associated habitat; material: faeces | place: China | collected 2012 | reverse complement strand
GTCATGCCGTAGGAAGCCGGACCTGCTGCCATGTTGTCCGGGTGAAGAGTACGTCCTGTACCGCCGCCAGATGCTACGGAGAAGTATTTCTTGCCTTTCTCGATGCATTCCTTCTTATATGTACCTGCTACCGGATGCTGGAAACGGGTCGGGTTGGTGGAGTTACCGGTGATGGAAACGTCTACGCCCTCTTTCCACATGATCGCTACACCCTCGGTAACGTCATTTGCACCATAACAGTTTACTTTCGCACGAAGTCCCTTGGAGTAAGATTTTCTCCACAGTTCTTTCACTTCGCCTGTGTAATAATCCATCTCTGTCTCTACATATGTAAAGCCGTTGATACGGGAAATGATCTGAGCCGCATCTTTGCCAAGACCGTTTAAGATAACGCGAAGCGGTTTTTTACGAACTTTGTTTGCTTTCTCTGCGATACCGATCGCACCCTCTGCGGCTGCAAAGGACTCATGACCTGCCAGAAAGCAGAAGCAGTCGGTCTCTTCTTCCAGAAGCATCTTACCTAAGTTTCCATGTCCCAGACCTACTTTACGCTGATCTGCTACGGAACCCGGAATACAGAATGCCTGCAGTCCCTCGCCGATCGCTGCCGCCGCATCAGCAGCTCTGCGGCAGCCTTTCTTGATTGCGATTGCCGCGCCTACCGTGTAAGCCCAGCACGCATTTTCAAAACAGATTGGCTGGATCTTCTTTACCTGATCGTATACATCCAGTCCGGCATCCTTCGTGATCTTCTCAGCTTCTTCGATCGAAGCAATGCCATAGCTATTTAATACGGAATTGATCTTGTCAATTCGTCTCTCGTATGATTCAAATAATGCCATTGTGATGTTCCTCCTTAACTATGTACCCTGTGATTATTTGTTACTGTTCACGCATGCGTGCCCCAGCAACGCGATTTTGCCGATGCTTCGCATTCCAAATCGGCAAACTCCGATGTCAGAAGTGTATCGTACGGAATTTTCAGTTCAGAAAATTCCTATCTATGTACAATAACAATTATTCCTGTCTCGGATCGATAATCTTAACTGCATCGTCTACACGGCCGTACTGACCTTTTGCCTTCTCATATGCAGTGGTCGGATCGTCGCCCTTCTTGATGAAGTCGGTCATCTTACCTAAGTTTACAAACTGGTAACCAATGATCTGATCTTCTTCATCCAGTGCAATTCCTGTTACATAGCCTTCTGCCATCTCAAGGTAACGCGGACCTTTTTTCAGAGTTCCGTACATCGTACCTACCTGAGAGCGGAGTCCTTTTCCAAGGTCTTCAAGGCCGGCACCAATCGGAAGCCCCTCTTCAGAAAACGCACTCTGCGTTCTGCCATATGCGATCTGGAGGAACAGCTCACGCATGGCGGTGTTGATTGCATCACAGACAAGGTCTGTATTTAATGCTTCCAGTACGGTTCTTCCCGGAAGAATCTCTGCTGCCATCGCTGCAGAATGTGTCATACCAGAACATCCGATCGTCTCTACCAGAGCCTCCTGAATGATACCTTCCTTAACATTCAGGGTCAGCTTACAAGCACCCTGCTGCGGCGCACACCAGCCAACACCGTGTGTTAAACCGGAAATATCCTTTACTTCTTTGGACTTAACCCACTTTGCTTCCTCCGGGATCGGAGCAGCGCCGTGATTTACGCCCTGGGCTACTGGACACATATTTTCTACTTCTTGTGAATAAATCATTGTAAGACTCCTTTCGAAATGATTGGATTTTGTACTTTGTTAATTTTATCACATCAATCCTGTCCCTATTATCTCACGAAATTCTCAATTCGTCCATAGGTTTTTTGTAACTTTTCAGACGGTTTTCTCATCTTTCTTTCTCTCCAAAAAAACATACAAAAACACAACAAAACTAACGAACAGAATACATCCCTTTACCATGCTGGAAATACTTAACGCCCACCAAATACCGCTAAGTCCCATCACCGAGGACAACAACACCGCCACTGGGATGCGCGCGGAGGTAAAAGTCACGCTGACGATCGACGGATACAGCGTTCGCCCCAGACCGGAAAACGCACCGATCGAGGTCTGTTCCACCATCATAAACATCTGGCTCAGTCCCACGATCCGCAGGTAATTGACGCCGATCGCCATGACCTCTTCTTCCTGCAAAAAGATCGAGAACAGCGGACGCGCCATTCCGATCAGCAAAAATGTCGTGCAGAGTCCCCACGCCGCCGTCATCGCGATCGCACAGAAATAGCCGCGGCGCACACGGTCATACCGCTTCGCCCCATAATTCTGTCCGAGGAATGCATTGACTGCCGCCGAAAAGCCATCTCCGACCATCCAGGAAACGGATTCAATCTGACTGCCAACACGCTGTGCCGCCACTGCCAGATCACCCCATCCGGTGATAAGGCGGGTCAGAATCATCGAAATTCCTGCATAAATCAGGTTCTGCACCGCCGACGGCACACCGATCCGCACGATCTCCCTCCAAACCTTCACCGGAACCAGCACCCAGAGACGCAGATGCGGAAACAGCACCTTTTCCCGCAGGACTGCCTTGAAAAACAGGAGGCTTACGAGCGCCTGTGCCGTGACCGTCGCAGCCGCTGCTCCGCTGACTCCCAGTTCCGGAAATGGTCCGATTCCAAAGATCAGCACCGGATCCAGCACAACATTGAAGGCAAGCCCCGCCACGTTGACGATAAACGGTGTCCGGCTGTTTCCCGCCGCCGTCAAAAGTCCGGTCAAGATCGCATTTAGATAAGAAAAGATCACAAGCCCACAGGCGATCCGCACATACCATTCTGCCTGTGCAATCACCTCCGGGCTGTTTAATTTAAAAAATCCAATTAACCGACTGGCTCCAAAGAGCGAAACCAGCCCATACAGCACGGCAAACAAAATTCCCAACTGCAGCGCACCTCTCGCATACTGCGCCGCACTGTCATTTTCTCCCGCACCAAGACAATGGGCGGTCTTTACCTGACCGCCCGTCCTCGCCAAAATCGCAAATCCCTGTGAAAACCAGGTATACATACCTGCCGATCCCACCGCCGTGACGGCGCCTGCCCCGAGGCGTCCGATCCACGCCATATCAGTCAGATTGTAAAGCATCTGAACCAGAGAGGTCGCCATGATCGGAAGCGCCAGCCGGGTCAGTGCCGGGGCGATTGCTTCATTCAGCAAATCTACATGATGAGATTTCATTATTTTGCAGAAAGATACTCGTCGATGCCTCTTGCACCTGCTCGTCCGGCTTCCATCGCGAGAATAACCGTAGCCGCGCCAGTCACTGCGTCGCCTCCGGCGTAAACGCCCTCTTTCGTTGTCTTTCCATTGCTCTCATCCGCCACGATACATCTCCAGCGGTTGATCTCCAGACCTTTGGTCGTATTGGAAATCAGCGGGTTCGGGGAAGTACCCAGCGCCATGATAACAGTATCTGCATCGATCGTGAAATCAGAACCGACCACCTCAACCGGACGTCTTCTTCCAGATTCATCCGGCTCGCCAAGCTCCATACGGCGGCATACGATGCCTTTGACCCATCCGTTCTCATCCTCGAGAATCTCAACCGGGTTGGTCAGAAGGTCAAAATGGATGCCCTCCTCTTTTGCGTGATGTACTTCCTCCACACGTGCCGGAAGCTCTTTCTCACTTCTTCTATATACAATATGTACTTCTGCACCGAGACGCAGAGCCGTTCTTGCCGCATCCATCGCTACGTTTCCGCCGCCGACTACGACTACCTTCTTTGATTCCATGATCGGTGTGTCATAATCATCGCGGAATGCCTTCATCAGGTTATTTCTGGTCAGGTACTCATTCGCAGAAAATACGCCGTTGGCATTTTCACCCGGAATACCCATAAACTTCGGAAGTCCGGCACCAGAACCGATGAAGACTGCCTGGAAACCTTCTTCATCCATCAGCTCGTCGATTGTGATAGATTTTCCGATAACTACGTTTGTCTCAATCTTAACGCCCAGCTTGCGGACATTCTCGATCTCCGGCTGTACAACGCCGCTCTTCGGAAGACGGAACTCCGGAATGCCGTAGGTCAATACTCCGCCCGGCTCATGAAGTGCCTCGAAAATGGTTACTTCATAGCCCAGTTTTGCCAGATCGCCTGCACAGGTCAGACCTGCAGGACCGGAACCGATGACTGCTACTTTCTTTCCGTTTGTCTTCTCCGGCGCTGCCGGTACAAAACCATGCTCACGGGACCAGTCTGCCACGAAGCGCTCAAGTTTACCAATGGAAACCGCCTCGCCTTTGATGCCGCGCACACACTGTCCCTCACACTGGGATTCCTGTGGGCAGACACGTCCACAGACTGCCGGAAGTGCTGAAGAAAGTGCGATAACTTTCGCTGCCTCCTCAATATTTCCCGCTTTTACTTCCTGGATAAACGCCGGAATATTGATGGAAACCGGGCATCCAGCGATACATTTTGCATTTTTACAGTTCAGACATCTCTCAGACTCCGCAACTGCTTCTTCCATATTATAGCCGAGACATACCTCTTTAAAATTAGTCGCACGTACCTTCGGATCCTGCTCTCTGACCGGCACCTTTTTCATCATATCTCTCTTTGCTTCCATTATTTGTCACCTCCGCACTGTCCGCATCCGCCGTGATGAGTATCGCCCTCTTTCAAGCGCAGCATCGCTCTGCCTTCCTGAGTCTTATAAATTCTCTGACGTTCCATCGCCTCGTCAAAATTAACAAGATGTCCATCAAACTCCGGTCCGTCTACGCAGGCAAATTTGACCTGGTCGCCTACGGTGACACGACAGGCACCACACATACCGGTTCCATCTACCATGATCGGGTTCAGGCTGACAATCGTCGGAATCTCCAGTTTTTTCGTCAGCAGGCAGACAAATTTCATCATGATCATCGGTCCGATTGCAACACAGACATCGTACTTGCGTCCCTGTTTTTCAACTAAATCCTCGATGACACCTGTAACCATACCTTTAATGCCAAAGCTGCCATCGTCGGTTGTGATGTAAAGGTTTCCGGCTGCCTTCTCCATCTCCTCGGTCAGGATCAGCAGATCTTTGGTCTTAGAACCTACGATAACATCTACATCAATGCCGTGCTCATGCATCCATTTTACCTGCGGATAAACCGGAGCCGCACCGACGCCGCCGGCTACGAAGAGGTATTTCTTCTTTTTCAGCTCTTCTACATCCTCATGGATAAACTCGGACGGATTCCCAAGCGGTCCTACGAAATCATGGAATGCATCCCCAGCCTTGAGGGTGCTCATCTTCTCGGTAGAAGCTCCCACGGTCTGGAATACGATCGTGATCGTTCCTGCCTGACGGTCAAAATCACAGATGGTCAGCGGGATTCTCTCGCCCTCTTCGCCCATCTTGACGATGACAAATTCGCCCGGCTCACATGCACGCGCTACACGCGGTGCTTCTACAACCATCAGATAAATCTTATCTGCCAGTTTTTCAGCTTTTAAAATCGGGTACATTCTATTCCTCCTTACTGATATATGAACATTTTATTGTTTGACTTTTCAGAATTCTCAATTATTTTACCACTTTGTCCTATTTTTGACAACCTTAGAGCGATTCCTTTTCCAGCTTCCGATATTCCCTGAATTCATAGCACAAATTGAAAAATGTCTGCTCGCCGCTTCGTCTTACCAGTTCCCAGCCTTCTTTCTCCAGATCAACCATGTGTGTGTCTGCCACATAGGAAAAATCAATCCAGGTGATCTGCGCTGTGTCGCAGAACGGAAGGAACTGCCGGTAAACCGACTCGCCGCCGATGATGACGACATCTACATCTGTCAGATGTTTTTCCTGTTTCAGCTCGTCAATCCGCACCAGCGCCTCCTCGACACTGTGGCAGATCTCTGCCCCCTTTACGCTCAGAGCCTTCTTTTTTGTCAAAATCAGGTTGATTCTGCCATCCAGCGGTCGCTGAGCCGGGAAAGTCAGAAACGTTTTATAGCCCATCACGATGATTTTTCCCATCGTTTCCTGCCGGAATAATTTCTGATCCGCCGGGATCACCGTCAGCATCTGCCCTTTATTGCCGATACCCCAGTTCCGATCCACTGCCGCAATCAGCTGAAAATGTCTCGGAAACCGTTCCGGAAACTGTCTTTTGAGTGTCTTCATCATGCTCGCCGCATTGATATAGAATGCCTCGTCTGGCTGTTCTTTCTTATCTACATGAGAATGGAACACGCGCTCCATCTCCCGAAGCGCCGTCTCTTCTTCCGGGAACCGGTTCATAATATCAATCATTGCATCACGGCTGTCACGAAGCTTCTGCATCAGGACATCCCAGATCGCCGCCTTATCCGCTTCACTGACAAAGCCATAGTGGTTTAAAATAATCTCTTTTGCATCCAATTCCGATGAATACTCGATCGATTCTTCTGCCGCCTTATAGTCTACCAGAAACGACGGCATATAACTCCCATCATGCCCCATGACGCCTACCGTCTCACTGCACAGCATCAACTCATCGTCAATCAGGTAAGACATGGAACATTTCGTGTGGCCGATCGTCGCAAACGCGTAGATCGTATGGTCGCCCAGTTCGATCGTCTCACCGTCCTCCAGCGATACATCAATCTGTAAATCTGCATCGTCATATTCCGAATCCCATGGAAGCCCCGCCGCTTCTGCCGCCTCGCTGCTTAGACGCCGGATCGTCTTCAAAGCGCCCGGTTTCACTAAAATTTCTTTTGCGCGCTCGGAAGCATATGTTTTCACCCCCGGCCATGCTTTCCGCACCGCCGGAAGCCCCGCTACATGATCATAATGGGAATGGGATAAAAGAACCGCGTCTAACTCTGCATCGCCCAGTTCTCTTTTTATATTTTCCACCATCTGATCGGCAGCATACGCCATCCCCGCCTCGAACAGGAGATTGGCTTTTCCCTTTATCAAAAACACCGCACCGCTTCCGCAGCCAGATACATCGATCACCGTCATTGCTTTCTCATCCTTTTTGTTTGAATTTAAAATCGAACTGAGAAAATTTGAACAAAAACAAATCCTCAAATCCATATTTCGTATTTGATTTTATTTTACTGGATCTTTATGAGAAATACAAGGACTGGTTCAAATCAGATGAATGTAAGGAATAATAGGATTTTTAATAACAAAATGCCACAATTTCATTCCAAACAAACGGAACAATATCTGAGCGGGTGTGGCTGGGATACTCGGACAGATTTTCTAAATTATAAAAAGGATCAGCACCGATATGAAATTGTGTGTTTCGTTACACAGATTCCGGATCAGCGCCGATCCTCCGGGTGGTTGGTTTTAATTTAGGGAATTATGGGGACGGGCTGCGCCCCAGCGTGCTCAGTGCCCCAGCTCAAAAAAGCTGCGCTTTTCCTATGCCTCAACCATGTACGGATATGTTACATCCAGGCACGGTACTCTGAGTTCTTTGATGGTTCTCGGGCTTAACCAGCGATACATGTTGATCTCGCTGCCGGCTTTGTCGTTGGTTCCGGATGCTCTTGCACCACCGAACGGCTGCTGGCCGATAACTGCACCGGTCGGCTTGTCGTTGATGTAGAAGTTTCCGGCTGTTCCTTTAAGTGCATCTTCCATCTTAACGATAGCTTCGCGGTCATCTGCAAAGATTGCTCCGGACAGACCATAGGACGTTGCGGTATCGCAGCTTGCCAGAGTCTCATCCAGTTTGTCATCCGGATATACATATACGGTCATAACCGGTCCAAAAATTTCCTCTACCATAGTCTTGAAATCTGGCTTCTTAGCCTCAATCAGGGTCGGATATATGAAATATCCCTTGGAATCATCGTATCCGCCGCAGATAACTTCTGCATCCTCGGATGCTTTTGCATAGTCGATGTACTCTTTGTTGGTCTTGAATGCGGATGCATCGATAACAGCGCCCATCAGGTTTCTGAAATCGGTTATATCGCCAATTTTAATCTTCTCAATCTCCGCCAGCATCCCCTCTTTAACCTGCGGCCAGATGCTTGCCGGAACAAATGCACGGGAAGCTGCGGAGCACTTCTGTCCCTGATACTCGTAGGATGCTCTTGTCAGAGCTGCTACCAGACCCGGTACGTCTGCGGAATTATGAGCAAAGATGAAGTCCTTTCCACCAGTCTCGCCAACCAGACGCGGATATGTTTTGTATTTCTTGATGTTCTCGCCTACTAAGGAGTAAACACCGCTGAACACTTCGGTAGAACCTGTGAAATGGAATCCTGCCAGGTTCGGATCGCTTAATACGTACTTGCTCATGTCAGAACCACGGCTCGGTACAAAGTTGATAACACCTGCCGGAAGTCCTGCAGCCATCAGGGCCTGCATTACATAGTAGTTGGAAAGAACTGCTGTGGTAGCCGGTTTCCAGAGAACTACGTTACCTGCGATCGCCGGAGCGGTCGGAAGGTTAGCACCGATGGATGTGAAGTTGAATGGGGAAATCGCGGTTACGAAACCTTCCAGCGGACGGTACTCGATGCGGTTCCAAACATTCGGTGTGTTGTTCGGCTGTCTGTCATAAATCTGCTGTAAGTAATATACGTTGAAACGAAGGAAATCGATCAGCTCGCAGGTATCAATCTCAGCCTGATATGCGGTCTTGCTCTGTCCTAACATGGTAGCTGCATTTACTTTATCTCTCATCGGACCAGCGATTAAATCAGCTGCTTTTAAGAAGATAGATACGCGGTGTTCCATCGGCATCTCGGTCCATGCTTTTCTAGCTGCCAGAGCTGCTGCAATTGCATCCTTTAACTCTTTCTCACCGCCGGAAGCTGCTTCTGCGATTACATGAGCATGGTCATGCGGCATAACTGCTTTGGTCTTTCTCTCTGTCCAAACTTCCTTATCACCGATGATCATCGGAACCTGAACAACCTGTGCGGACTGGCGCTCCAGCTCTTTCTTTAAGCTGGCTCTCTCCGGGCTTCCCGGAAGATATGCTTTTACCGGCTCATTTTTCGGCATCTCTACTTTGAAATATCCATTGCTCATTGCTCATCTCTCCTTTTTGACATTTTGTCTCGTTTGTGATTATGATATGAAAATTTTTCTCACTTCATTTCCGTGAAATCTAATTTTTCTTTTTAATTTTCATATTAATGAATTTCTATGGCTAAATATTAGCATCTTTTTCACTTTATGTCAATACTATTTCATATTAAAAAATACATGTTTTCATTATATTTTTCCGTGCATATCACATAATATCTTTGCTTTTTCCTGTATTCTGTTTTGGATTGTAATTTTTATCGATCTTACTGTTCACGCATACGTGCCCAGTAACGGAATTTGCCGTGACTTCGCATTTAAATACGGTAAATTCCTGCTGCCACCACGTTTTCTTACGGCACTTTTGCTTCCAAAAGTGCCCACCCGGAAACAGTAACTATCGATTCTTGTAATTCTGTATGTTTTTTTATGCTTTGTTTACGGGACATGGTTTTTGTGGTATACTGATCCAGCCCGAAACAACTCACAAAAGTGAGTTTATCCTGAAAATAATTCACTTATATGAAAAAAGGAGTTTGATTATGCTTAAATTAGAACGTACCAGCGTCATGAATCTGGAAAATGCCATGCGCGGTGCCCGCAATCCGATGAACAGCTGGGGACGGATGGACAGCTTTTATGATGAGAATGGCGAATATAAACTGGGACCGAACGATCTCGACCTTGCGAAACGCCTCCGCAAAGCAGGCAGCGACCACCGCAAGTTTCTGCGCCAGGTATTTGTCTCAGTCGATGTGACCGCACCTCTCTACTGGTGGAAAGAATATGATACTTATAAAGTAGCGACCGTCGCTAATTCAACCAGCACGATGCACAAAATCGCCAGCAAACCGTTTTCGATGGACGATTTCAGCTGCGACCACATGACAGCCGGAACACGCGCATTTATGGAAACAGTTATCGCCAAGCTGGAGGAAATCCGCCTGCGTTATCTGGAGACAAAGAATAAAGATGACTGGTATGATATGATCCAGCTGCTGCCGAGCAGTTATAATCAGATGCGGACTTGTTCGTTTAATTATGAGACACTGATTAATATTTATTATGCCAGAAAGGATCATAAGCTGGCGGAGTGGCATACATTCTGTGACTGGATCAAGACCTTGCCGTATGGGGAAGAATTGATTATTGGGGAAGGGAAATAAATAGATAGCTAAATAATTTGATTGTCGTGGATGGGACGGAGAAAAAGCCGCCCGGGCAAAAATGATCAGGTTTCGAGAACTGGGATTTTCTAGGCATCTTCGGTTTGATTAAAAACAGAAAGAAATCCTCACAAAGCAAGTTTGTTGCGGTTTCTTTCAATATCAAATCCGAATCTGCCAAGTAAATCCACAGTCTCGAAAATTCCATTTTTGCTCGGGCGGCTTTTTCTCCTGTTTATTGGATGATAACTTGGTAAAATTTAAGATCCTGGTGTCATCCAGCGCATGAATGCGGCTGGATGACGGCGTAGGATCTTTTTTAATGACAGTATCATGTTTATGATTTTAGCTGACATCTACGGTCTTATCTTATTATCTAATAAAGTAATGCCGTCACTGCTAGTCCTTCTTCTAATTGCTGAATGAGCAATTAGAATAGACGTTTAGTTGTGACAGAGAACTGGCATTCCCTTATATACTTTCTCGTAGAGAAGTTTTGCTTTATCAACCGGCAGATTGATGCAGCCGTGGCTGCCGGAATACTGGTAGATGGTTCCGCCGAATTTACTTCTCCAGCTTGCGTCATGGAAACCGATGCCGCCGTTGAATGGCATCCAATAGTCTACGTGACTTTCATATTCATATGTGCCGTCTGCCCGTTTGGCGCCGCGCAGAACGCGGTCGGTCTGCTTGTAGGCCAGGCTGTAAATACCTTCCGGGGTTGTGTAGTTTTTGGATACGTTTCCAGTTACGCACGGAGCATCCCAGGTCAGGGCGCCGTTTTCGTACATATATACATGCTGGGCACCGAAATCAACTTCTGCGTAGGTATTGCCCCAGTCTGCGCCTGAATGGCTGGCTGCCTGCTGGGAGAACTGGACTTCACGTTCCTGATTGATGCCTGTCTGCGCCATCAGAACCAGGTTGTCTGTCTCTGCAGTCTGGTCAATCTTCCATCCATAAGGGCCTGTCAAGGCTACCTCTTTTCCGGAAGTGGTATGGAAAGTACGGGTAGTTCCAGCTGTGTCGTATTTCGCTGCCAGCGCCTTGATGTAAGCAGCTGCCTTATCGCGGTCTACAGTAATGACACCATTCTCGCCGCCTGTATACCAGCTGACATATTCAGTACCGGACAGTGTCTCGGTTGCATCACCGATATGGAAGGTGATAGTCGCATTTTTAGCCTGGTTCATCTGGGCGCAGAGTGCTTTTAAGGATGCATCGCCGGAAGTCACCTGGATCGGTGTGTAACATCCCAATGCTTCCAGATCGATCTCTGTCATGCCGGAGGCGATCGCCGCATTGATCGCCGTCTGTACCTTTGCCTTATCCACAGATTCTCCCTTTACTTCCGGAACAATCGTGCTGGCAGAGGGCGCAGGAAAAGCAGAGCCGATGGCAGAGATCATCGAGCG
>OHAY01003195.1_pt1 | contig 11575 bp, 10 predicted proteins | sample 1577191 | NCBI WGS metagenome assembly OHAY01 (sample SAMEA3541504, study PRJEB24748) | human gut metagenome | biome: human gut; feature: human-associated habitat; material: faeces | place: China | collected 2012 | reverse complement strand
TCAGACAAAACGGGAGTCAAAATGAAAACGGTTTCGTATTGATTCATACTACTTTTGTAAATAATTAAAAAATTAATATTAAAATTCTCTTGCAAAACATAGAAATGTGTGCGCAAACATACCCCATTTCACGAATTGCGGTGCAAAATTACAACTTTTTCTTGAATTAACCAAATATTTTTTGTACTTTTGCAGAAAATAATTGTTAATTGCACGAAAATATGGATAAAAGACTCAAAAAATCGCTCCATACTCTCCCTTCCATGGGTATGACCTTCATCGTTTTGGGCGTTCTGCTGCTTGCGGCAAGCTTCGCCTTTGCCATCAAGAACAACATCATGCAGTTTGCAGGCCTGTTCTTCATCCTGGCTGGCGTTGCCGGATTTGTCTATTCGCTCAAGAAGGGATAAGAAACGGAACCTGGACATAATAGTTCAGATAAGGCGATTCTGAAATGAAAGAAAAAAAAGAAAGGGATAGGTTTTCTGCAAACTTATCCCTTTTCTCTTTTTCTACAGATAGCTTTCTACTGCCTTATACAGTTTACAGTTTTTCTGCTAATCCATATTCTTAATCCATATCCGGCACGATGAGCTTGTAGCCCTTACCGTGGATATTGATGATCTCAATCTGCGGATCTTCCTTCAGATGCTTGCGGAGCTTGGTGATATACACATCCATTGAGCGCGCATTGAAGTAGTTGTCGTCAATCCAGATGGTCTTCAATGCGAAATCACGCTGAAGAATCTCGTTGGCATGAGCACAGAGAAGAGCAAGAAGCTCATTCTCCTTAGTAGTAAGCTTGGTCTGCTCATCACCGATGGTAAGCAGCTGCTTCTGTGTATCGAAGGTAAACTTACCGATGTGATACATGGTAGATTCCTTGGTTTTCTTGCCACGTACACGGCGCAGGATAGCCTCAACACGGAACACCAGCTCCTCCATAGAGAATGGTTTGGTGATATAATCATCAGCACCTATCTTAAAGCCTTCCAGAATATCCTCCTTCAAAGTCTTGGCAGTAAGGAATACGATTGGCAGATCTGCCGTCTGCTGGCGAATCTCCTGAGCCAGGGTAAAGCCATCCTTCTTAGGCATCATCACATCGAGTACGGCAATATCATACTTGTTCTTGGTAAACTCCTTGAAGCCTGCCTCACCGTCAGGGCACAATGTTGTAGCAAAGCCCTTGGTCTGCAGATACTCACGAAGCAACATTCCCAAATTCTCATCATCCTCGCAAAGCAGGATTTTTACTGTCTCTTCCATATTCTTATTATTTTTACTTGTTAATATTCTATTTATCTTTTTATCTTTGTCTTTTAATCATGTATCACCGGCAGCTTGATGGTAAAGGTAGTGCCCTTGCCCAGTTCGCTGTCAACCTTGATTTCTCCACCATGCAATTCCACGATTTTCTTTACATAGGCAAGACCGAGGCCGAAGCCCTTCACATCATGCACATTGCCCGTATGTACGCGGTAGAACTTGTCGAAGATCTTCTTCAGGTTCTCCTTCTTCATACCCAAGCCCGTATCATTGATAGAGAGATAGAGATGATGCTCATCATTCCATGTCTTCATCGTGATAAACAGAGGCTCTTCGGGTTTACGATACTTCACGGCATTGTCCATCAGATTGAAAATCACATTCTGGAAATGAACCTCATCCACATAGAGTGTAGAGTCTATCGCCTCGATATCCACGTATATCTTTCCACCCGTATGTTCTACTCGGAGTGAGAAGGAATGAGCCGCATTCTCAACGATTTCATTCAGATCGAGTTCCTTCTTCTTGAACACCGCCTTCTTGCGGTCGAACATACTCATCTGCAACACCTTTTCTACCAGGAAGCGGAGTCGCTTCGATTCATCATCTATCACACCACCCAGATGCTTCTGCATCTGCTCGCTCTTGGAAACCGAAGGGTCGTTGAGCATCTGTGCCGCCAGACTGATGCTGGCAATAGGCGTCTTCAACTCATGGGTCATATTGTTGATGAAGTCATTCTTGATCTCCGTATATCGCTTCTGTCGGAAGATGACCACGATAGTGAAGATAAAGGTGATGAGCAATACCAGCGTAAAGATGACACTAGGAATCATGAAGCGCACACTGGAGAAGATGTAGCTGTTCATATCAGGGAAGTGAACCTTTACGACTCCCATCTTCGACTGCGGGTCGTTGCGGAAGAGCACCTGGGAATAGCTGTATTCCTCACCCTCGTCGGTATAATCCGGGCAACGGTACACCTCCCGACCATCCTGGGTTGTCACCGTAAAGTGATAAGGGATATTGATTCCATTGTTCATCATCTCAGCCTTGAGGTCCTGATCCAACTGCTTGAAGTTGATTCGCTCCTTCAAAGGTTTATCGGATGCTGAATAGAGAATGGAATAAACCACCTCGTCGAGCAACGCTTTCTGATACACATAGCGATTCTTCACAATCTCCTGCAAGGACTTCTGAGTCTCATTAAGCGAGTTCTTGTCGCTGCGCAGAATCATCGCCTTCGGCTTGTTGGCTGGATTGGTAGCAATGGTCTTCAATTCGAAGGATGAATAGACCGTACCATCCTTGCCTATCACAGAATACTGATGAGAGTGCTGGATGGTTCCATCCAGCTGACCGCTGCGGGTTCCCACAGAATCCTTCCTACTAGCCTTGCGCTCTGTTTCATTGACATCCTTTTCAAGATAGCGCAAAGTTTCATTCAGCTCCAAGTTTCTTGAAGCTTGATATAGGGCTCTGTTGACCGACTCGTCAAACTGTTCCTTCTTCATGTTCACCATCTCCTGGATGTAACTGAGCTGCAGGAATAGCAGCGCAAGGAACGAAAAGCCCATAATAACGGCTATGGTCCAAATCGTTTTCTTTTTCATAGGGGCAAAGATAGGAAATTTCTTAATTGGTTAACACAAAACAGTTAATTATTTCATTCTAATTTGCTCAAATTAACAAAAACAAATAATTATAATTGCATATATAAAAATAAAGAGGAGCCGACATATCACATGCAGGCTCCCCATAGGTCATATCAACATAAAATTTTAATTTATATAAGAGAGATAATTCGAAGTTATATTTCAAACAACAATTTTATCATAAAGATGAAATATCTTTTTTACTCTATTCAGCCTCCTTAGCCAGTTCAGCCTCATGCTCAGCAATCAGCTTGCTCTGGATATCGGTAGGAACCAACTCGTAGCTGGCAAACTTGGTGGTGAACGAAGCACTACCACCGGTAAGCGAGCTGAGGGAGATAGAATAGTTGGCAAGCTCCTTGAGTGGAATCTTGGCACTCAACTTCTGGTAACCTGCCTCAGAATCCATACCCATGATAAGGGCACGGCGTCCCTGAAGATCACTCATTACATCACCCATATAGTCAGCTGGCACGTAAACCTCCAGGTCATAGATAGGTTCAAGAATCTTTGGACCTGCCTGCTTGAAGGCATCGCTGAAAGCACGGCGGGCAGCCAGCATGAATGACAACTCATTGCTATCTACCGGGTGCATCTTGCCATCATATACAATAACGCGGACATCGCGGGCGTAAGAACCTGTCAGAGGTCCATGCTCCATACAATCCATAACACCCTTCAGGATAGCTGGCATGAAACGGGCATCGATAGCTCCACCAACCACTGAGTTGAGGAATACCAACTTGCCACCCCACTCCAGGGAAACTTCTTCACGGCTCTTGATGTTCATCTTGAACTCCTGACCATTAAAAGTGAATGATGTAGGATCTGGCATACCCTCTGCGTATGGCTCAACGATGAGGTGAACCTCACCAAACTGACCAGCACCACCACTCTGCTTCTTATGACGATAGTCGGCACGAGCCTTCTTGGTAATAGTCTCACGATATGGGATGCGAGGCTCCTCGAAGACAACATTGAGCTTTTCGTTGTTCTCCAGACGCCACTTCAAGGTACGGAGATGGAATTCACCCTGACCGCGAACGATCACCTGGCGCAACTCCTTGCTCTGATCCACAACCCATGTTGGGTCTTCCTGGCGCATCTTGAGAAGAGCAGCCATCAGCTTCTCTGTATCCTGGGCATTGACAGCCTTAATAGCACGAGAGTACTTAGGGTTAGGATACTTGATGAAATCGAAGCGCCACTCAGCACCCTTTCCATTCAAGGTATTGCCCGTCTTCACGTCCTTCATCTTCACGGTACAACCGATATCACCGGCATTCAACTGATCTACAGCCACACGATTGGCACCCGCACAAGCATAAATCTGTCCGATACGCTCCTTGGAACCACGATCGGCATTGGTCAAGTCGTCACCGCTCTTGATAGAACCACTCATCACTTTGAAGTAGCTAACCTCACCGATGTGTGGCTCCAAACCAGTCTTGAAGAAGTAAACACTCTCAGGACCGTTGGTATCAGGAGCAATTTCCTCACCACGGGTATTGTGCAACTTAGGCATCTCGCTTACGAAAGGAACCACGTTGCCCAGGAATTCCATCAGACGATGAACGCCCATCGACTTACCTGCACAAACGCAGAATACAGGGAAGATGCTACGGGTAACCAATCCCTTGCGGATACCCTCGCGGAGTTCATCCTCTGTCAAGCTTTCACTCTCGAAGAATTTCTCCATCAAGCCCTCGTCGTTTTCGGCAGCAGCCTCAACGAGTGCAGCATGAAGTTCCATAGCCTTGTCCATTTCCTCCTCAGGAATATCCTCGATGATAGGAGCACCGCCTTCTGGTTTCCAGGAATATTTTTTCATCAATAAGACGTCAATGAGAGCATTGAAGCCAGGACCTGTCTCGATAGGATATTGTATCTGCACACACTTAGAACCATAAATGTCCTTCATAGTGGCAATGAGGTTGTCGAAATCGCACTTGTCTGAGTCAAGCTGGTTAACGAGGAAAATAACAGGCTTGTTCAACTTCTCGGTATAACGGAAGTTGTTCTGGGTGCCTACCTCTGGACCATACTGACCATTGATAAGGATGACTGCCTGATCGGTAACGTTGAGTGATGTAATGGCACCACCTACGAAATCATCGCTACCAGGGCAATCTATGATATTAAGCTTCTTATTGTTCCACTCCACATGAAAAACGGTAGGGAACACTGAGTAGCCATACTCCAACTCTACTGGGAAGTAGTCGCTCACCGTATTCTTCGCTTCTACAGAGCCTCTACGCTTGATAACGCCTGCTTCAAATAACATACTCTCGGCAAGTGTAGTCTTGCCGCTACCCGCACTGCCCAGCAATGCAATGTTTTTAATCTCATTAGTCTGATATACTCTCATGACGCTTATAGATTTTTAAGGGTTATACTTAAATTGCTAGTTATTCTACAGTCCAATCATACGATTTTTCTGTTTCGTGCTACTAAATTACACATTTTTCGGCAATCCTGCAAATTTTTTCACAAAAAACTTGCTCTAAATTAAATTATATTAGTATTTTTGCATCTTGTTAAGACATTCTTTTGGGCTTATACCTTATTATATATAGAGAGAAAGATAAGGCTAAAAAGCCAGAAATGCCGATTAGGAATTCAGACTTTTAAAAAACATGGCAGGACTATACATACATATTCCATTCTGTGAGAGCCGCTGCATCTACTGCGGCTTCTACAGCACCACATCCCTCAGTATGCGGGATGATTACGTTGATGCACTGTGCAAGGAGATGAAGATGCGCCCCATCCAAACGGTAACTGATTACGATTACAGTTTAAAAACCATCTACCTGGGGGGTGGAACTCCCAGTCAGCTTACCCACGATCAGATCATCCGCCTTTTCGAAGGTATCAAGGAGGTTTATTTTCCTCTAGACCATCCGGAAGAAGATTTCTCAAAAATGGAAATCACGATGGAATGCAACCCCGATGATGTCTCAGAAGATTTCTGCAAGACTCTCCGGCAGCTGCCCGTAAACAGGGTAAGCATGGGAGCACAGACTTTCTCAGACCATCGCCTGAGCTTCCTTCACCGCCGCCACAAAGCTGCAGATGTAAAGGCTGCCATCAAACGGTTGCGCACCATCGACATCCACAATATCAGCATCGACCTGATGTTTGGATTTCCTGGCGAAACTCTGGAAGACTGGAAAAAAGACATTGATGAAGCCATCAAACTGGGAGTAGAGCACATCTCTGCCTATAGCTTGATGTACGAAGAAGGAACGACTCTCTACAGAATGCTGGAACAGGGAAAGATAGAGGAAATCGATGAGGAAACCAGTCGAGAGATGTATGAGCTACTCATCACCCAACTTACCTCTGCCGGTTACGAGCATTATGAAATCAGCAACTTTGCCAAGCCAGGCTACCGGTCACGTCACAACAGCAGCTATTGGCATGAAGTGCCCTATATTGGAATAGGTGCAGCCGCCCACTCCTACAGACGAGAGAATAAAAGAGGTGAAGAAAGCAAGATTGAAGCCACCAGAAGCTGGAATGTGGACAATATCAGGGAATACATCGCTTCCATTCAAAAGGGGAAATTGCCTAGCGAAAGCGAATCCCTGAATCTTTCTACAAGATACAATGACCTTATTACCACGGCATTACGAACAAGCGACGGCATTGATATCGAAAAAACGAAACTGGAGTTTGGCGACAATCTGGCTTCACAAATGATGCAGGAAGCAGAGAAGCATATTCTCAGAGGACTCATGAAGATAAACAACGGAAAGCTATCACTTACCCATAAAGGTCTCTATATATCAGATGACATCATGAGCGACTTTATGATCATATAAAAATATGATGTCATAAGACTATATAATCGCAAGAAAAATGGAGCCTTAATTCCAAGGCTCCATTTTATCCAGACCATATTTCTTATATCTTTCGTAGTAATACTGTTTTATCTGATCAGTTGCCTGGATGGTTGACTTCTTTTTCTGGAAAAAAGGCTTTACCATCTGCAAAAGAACAAACAGTACCACCACAATCAATAAAATAATTGCCCAAGCCAGCACCTCACTCTTCAGATTGACATAAGGCTGAATGAGAATACCTGCAGCCACAGGAAAGATATAACACACCCAATCCATAGGCGTATCTAATTTCGTTGATTCCAGGTATTCCTGTCTTAATTTACCAGGAGCATTCAAAAGCAATCTCTTGCTATGTGCGCTCCAATATTCTTCAAATTCTTTTTCCATTAACTATTATTACTCCTCTTATTTAGATATCAGTCTAATAGGCTATCTACAGACAACACCTATCCGCTTATACTCTTTTTATCATAACTGTTTACTATAGCTTATCTGAATGACAGGCATTCCGTTGCCAAAGATACTACATTTATCTGTAATCTGCAAATATTTTTCTCCAAACATCAGTTTCTTAACTATCTTTCACTAAAATATTTTATAAAGAAGCCGTTTTAAAAACAAGATACGCTATTTAATATCAAAAATAAGACTACAGCCAGAAAGAAAAGCATATACCTATATACACACCAAATAAAAGGGCAATACTCATAGAAATATTGCCCTTTTTAAAATACTATGTATTTATTACTTAATGTAAATCTTTTATCTCTCACCCAATGGAGTATAATCCAGCTCACCCAGGATATTCTTGTAAGCAGGACGAATAATGCGGCGGCCCTCAAAATTAAGCTCTTCGATGCGATGAGCTGTCCAACCCACTATACGCGCCATAGCAAAGATAGGAGTATAAATCTCCTGTGGAAGACCAATCATCTCATAGATGAAACCGCTATAGAAGTCCAGGTTGGCACAGGCAGGCTTGCTGCCTCCGCGATGCTCCTGCAGGCACTTGATGCCCTCCTGCTCGATAAGCTTCAGGAAGTTGTACTCATCCTCTCTACCCTTCTCCTTGGCAAGCTCGCCAGCCAGTCGCTTCAGCTCTACGGCACGAGGATCGCTCAAGGTATAAACCGCATGACCGATACCATAGATAAGACCTGTCTTATCATAAGCCTCCTTGTTGAGCATGCGCTTCAGGTAGATATCAAGTTCATTTACATTGGTCCAATCCTTGATAGCCTCCTTCAGATGATGGAACATGTTGATGACCTTAATGTTGGCACCACCATGAAGAGGTCCCTTCAAGCTACCGATACCGGCAGCGATAGAGCTGTAGGTATCCGTGCGGGTAGAAGAAGTAACACGCACCGTAAAGGTAGAGTTATTACCACCACCATGTTCAGCCTGGATGATGAGGAGCAGATCGAGCATACGCGCATCCAACTCTGAGTAGTTCTCGTGCTTCATCATATAGAGGAAATTCTCAGCGATGGAGAGATTCTCGCGTGGATGACGAATGTGCAAGCTTCTGCCCTGCACAGAGTGACGATAGATGTTGTATGCGTAGGCGATGATGGTTGGGAACTTAGCAATCAACTCCACGCTCTGACGCATCAGGTTGTCGCGGCTGATATCGTCAGGGTTCGGATCGAAGGTGTACATTTCTAGCACGCACCGAGCCAGGATGTTCATGATGTTAGAACCCTCCAACTCGATGATGTGGGTGATGGTACGGTGGTCGAGCGGCATGTTGTCGTTCAGGAGTTCCTTGAAAGCCTCCAGCTCCTCCTTATCCGGCAGCTGACCGGAAAGGAGCAGAAAGGCAACCTCCTCGAAACCGAATCGCTTCTCCTTCAAGAGAGGAGTAACGAGGTCGTCAAGTTCGTAGCCACGATAATAGAGCTTACCCTCGGTAGGCATCAGCTTACCATTCTCATCGCGCTCGTAACCCACAACGTTACCGATATTGGTCAATCCTACTAGCACACCAGAGCCATCCTCATTACGAAGTCCACGCTTTACGTTGAACTTGGTGAATGCATCCTTATCAATCTTGCATGAGTTCTTTACCTCATCACTTAGTTTATATATTAAATATTCTTTATTCATAACTGTTACTTTTTAGCTGCAAGGCTATAGCTGTTACTTTTTAGCTGCAAAGTTCAATGCAGAACCAGCCTTAAACCATGCTATCTGTGTATCATTATAAGTATGCTCTACCTCGAAACTATCATCAGAACCATCCTTGTGCTTCAAGGTGACGGTGAGTTTAGAACCTGGAGCAAACTCCTTCAACCCGGTCAGAGAGATGCGGTCGTCTTCCTGTACCTTATTATAATCATCCTTGTTACAGAAGGTAAGGGCAAGCATACCCTGCTTCTTCAGGTTGGTCTCATGGATACGGGCAAAGCTCTTAGCGAGAATCACCTTCACGTTCAGGAAACGAGGCTCCATGGCTGCATGCTCACGAGATGAGCCTTCGCCGTAGTTATCTTCAGCCACCACGATGCTGCTGATGCCCTGCGCCTTGTAAGCCTTGGCCGCAGTAGAAACCTCCACATACTTGCCATCCAACTGGTTCTTCACCTTGTTGCTCTCGCTATTGAAGGCGTTGACGGCACCCATCAGCAGGTTATCAGAGATATTCTGAAGATGTCCGCGGAACTTCAACCACGGACCAGCCATTGAGATATGGTCGGTGGTACACTTGCCCTCGGTCTTGATGAGGAGAGGCATATCTACCAGGTTCTTTCCATCCCAAGGAGCGAATGGAGCCAGCTTCTGCAGGCGGTTGCTATCTGGAGCAATCACCACCTCAATGTTGGCATTCGCCTCGCTAGGAGCGATGAAGCCCTTGTCTTCTACGGCGAATCCCTTAGGAGGGAAGGTGAAACCAGTAGGCGCATCGAGCTTCACGCTGTTGCCATCCTTATCTAATAAGGTATCGGTGGCAGGATTGAAATCCAGACGGCCAGCGATGGTGAGCGCCACGGTGAGCTCAGGGCTACCGATGAAGGCAAATGTATTAGGGTTGCCATCAGCACGACGGCGGAAGTTTCTATTGAAAGAGGTGACGATGGCATTCTTGCGGGTGTTATCGTCGGTATGACGCTTCCACTGTCCGATGCAAGGACCGCAGGCATTGGTCATGATCAAGGCTCCAATCTTCTTGAAGTCATCGAGGATTCCATCACGCTCTGCTGTATAGCGAATCTGCTCAGAACCAGGGTTGATGATGAGCTGACCCTTCACCTGGATACCCTTCTCGTAAGCCTGACGGGCTACACTTGCCGCACGGGCCAGATCCTGATAGGAAGAGTTGGTACAGCTACCCACCAATCCTACTTCTACCACCATAGGATAATCATTAGCCGGACCCTTCGCCTTCATGTGAGAGATAGGAGTTGCAGCATCCGGAGTAAACGGACCATTAAGATGAGGCTCCACCTTAGAGAGGTCGATTTCTACAATCTGGTCGTAGAAAGCTGACGGATTGGCAAGCACCTCATCATCAGCACGAAGTTCGGCAGCGTTCTTCTGGGCAAGAGAAGCAATCTCCTCACGACCTGTCTTGCGGAGATACTCGCTGGCATTCTGGTCGAAGGGGAAGATAGAGCAGGTAGCACCCAGCTCTGCACCCATATTACAGATGGTAGCCTTACCGGTAGTAGAGATGTTATCCAGACCATCTCCGAAGTATTCAAGAATGGCATTGGTACCACCCTTTACGGTGAGGATACCCAGGATTTCAAGAATCACATCCTTAGGAGTAGCCCAACCAGAGAGTTTGCCTGTGAGATGCACACCGATGAGGCGAGGCATCTTGAGCTCCCAAGGCTGACCTGTAAGCACATCCACGGCATCAGCGCCACCGACACCAACAGCTACCATACCGAGACCGCCGGCATTAGGCGTATGAGAATCGGTACCTACCATCATACCTCCAGGGAATGCATAGTTTTCAAGCACCACCTGATGAATGATACCAGCACCTGGTCCCCAGAATCCTATATGATATTTCTGAGAGACCGACTTCAGAAAGTCATATACCTCCTTATTGGTCTTACATGCTTCAGGAAGGTCATGAGTAGCACCCACGTCTGCACGAATCAAGTGATCACAATGTACTGAAGCAGGAACAGCCACTTTGTCCTTACCAGCGTTCATAAACTGCAAGAGCGCCATCTGAGCGGTAGCATCCTGCATCGCCACGCGGTTAGGTCGGAAATCCACATATTCTATACCTCTTTTATATGGGCGCAACTGAGTAGGGTCGAAAAGATGCGCAAAGAGCACCTTCTCGGCATAAGTAAGAGGTCGTTTCACCGTAGCCTTAGCCTGGGCTACACTTTCCGAATACGAAGCATAAAAGCTTCTCAGCATTTCAATGTCCAGTATCATCTTATTCACTAATTATTTGATTAATTATACATTCGTGTGCGCACACCATACAACAGCATAATACGCACTACCGAACTTTTTTGTTTGCAAATATACGAGTTTTTCCGCAAATAGTAGCACATTTTATTGAAAATTTATCATTTTGCTAGCATTTTTCTTGTTTTTTGATGAATTTGTTGCATATTTATACGAAAGAATGCTGTTTTTCCACTATAAATAAAGAATTCAAAGTAAAAACATCAGAAAAGCAAGAAAACAATAGTAAAAGCATCAGAAAATCAAAAAACAATCGCAGAAGAAAAAGAAAAACGATAAAACATTTGGCACTATACACATTATTTATTATCTTTGCAGATGTTATGAGAATAGACATTATTACAGTATTACCAGAGATGCTGGAGG
>OHAY01003191.1_pt1 | contig 11596 bp, 8 predicted proteins | sample 1577191 | NCBI WGS metagenome assembly OHAY01 (sample SAMEA3541504, study PRJEB24748) | human gut metagenome | biome: human gut; feature: human-associated habitat; material: faeces | place: China | collected 2012 | reverse complement strand
TGGACGGTTATTATACCGGTTATTTAACAATTATACCACCAGCGGCGGTAAAAATGGATGTCGTGTGTTGGCGTTTTCAATGCCGCTGTGGTACAATAACCGCTGGACGGTTATTATACCGGTTATTTAACAATTATACCACCAGCGGCGGTAAAAATAGATGTCGTGTGTTGGCGTTTTCAATGCCGCTGTGGTATAATAACAAAGTAAAATGGCTTATTGTGTGCTCCGTTTTGGGAGGAGGAAATGTTATGAAAGATGCGCTGCAGCACGCGCTTGACGTGCTGTCGGGTTTTCTTGCGGAAAATCCGCTCGTGGGCGCGTGGTACACGACGGTCGTTCGCTTCGTGTTCCCGCTGCTCGCGCTGATGATCCTGGTGGGCGCGATCCGCTCACTGTGGAAGGTCAAGCATCCGGACGAGGTCTGGGGCTATCTCACGCTCGGCAACGGTGTGCGCCTGCCGCTCACGCACTGGGAAAACATCATCGGCCGCGCCGCGGCCTGCGATGTACAGCTCGAATATCCGTCGGTCTCGCGGCAGCACGCCGCGCTTATCCGTGAAAATGACGGCAGTTGGACGGTATACGACCTGAATTCCAAGGGCGGCATCAAGGTCAACGATCTGCCGGTAGACGAATACGCAATCGTCGAGGACGGCGATACGGTCTCGTTCGGCGGCATCCCGACCACGATGGTGCCGATCTCGGCGGAGGAAAAGCGCTGGCAGATGGCCGAGCGCCGCGAGGAGGGGCGTCCGGCCGGCATGTGGGGCAGTCTGGTGCTGCTGACGCTGTTTCAGGTGCTCACAGCCGTGCAGCTCGTGGTTGCAGGCGGCGGCGAGGCGAACGTCACCATCCCGCTGACCTTCTTCGTGTTCACCTGCGTCTGCTGGGGCTATTTCATCTTCATGCGCCTGTTCCGCCGCATCGGCTTCGAGATGGAGACCATTGCGTTCTTCCTGTGTACGCTGTCGCTCGCGGTGACGGGCTCGACCGTTCCGGACGAGCTGCCCAAGCAACTCGTCGCGATTTTGATGGGCATGACGATGTTCCTCATTCTCGGCTTTTTCCTGCGCGACCTGACGCGCGCGCAGAAGGTGCGCTGGTTCATGAGCGCGACGGCGGTCGGCCTGCTCGCCATCACGCTGCTTATCGGCTCGAGCGAGGGCGGCGCGAAGGCATGGCTGCGCTTCGGCTCTCTATCGCTCCAGACCTCGGAGATCGCAAAAATCTGCTACATTTTCGCAGGCGCGGCGACGCTTGACCGCCTGTTCAACAAGCGCAACCTCTGGATGTTCATCGGCCTTACCGGCGTGTGCGGCGGCTGTCTGGCGCTCCAGAACGACTTCGGCACCGCGCTCGTGTTCTTCGTGACCTTTCTCGTCATCGCGTATCTGCGCTCGGGTGATTTCGCGACGCTCGGTCTGGTGTGCGCCGGCTGCTTCGGCGGCGGCATGGTCATGCTGACCATCAAGCCGCACGTTGCGGCGCGCTTCGCGTCGTGGGGTCACATCTGGGAGGACGTTTACGACAAGGGCTTCCAGCAGACCCATACGCTGACGGCGGCGGCCTCGGGCGGCCTCATTGGCGTCGGCGCAGGCAAGGGCTGGCTCTCCGGCCTGCCTGCGGCGGATACCGACATCGTTTTCGGCATGCTGTGCGAGGAGTGGGGTCTGGTCATCGCGGTGCTGACCGTGCTGTGCATCATCACGCTCGCGGTGTTCGCGGTGCGCGCCTGCCGCGCAGGCCGTTCGAGCTTTTACACCATCGCGGCGTGCTCGTGTTCCAGACCTGTCTGAACGTGTTCGGCGCGGTCGACATTCTGCCGTTTACCGGCGTCACCCTGCCGTTCGTGTCCAACGGCGGCTCGTCCATGCTGTCGGCATGGGGCATGCTCGCCTTCCTCAAGGCGACGGACACCCGTCAGAACGCTTCGTTCGCGGTGCGCCTGCCAAGCCGCCGCGAGCTGAGAGGGGAGGACTAAGCCATGCGTAAAATCGAAAAAAGAAGCGTGTTCTGCCTCATTCTGGCCGCGCTGCTCGGCATCGGCCTTGCGTTTTTCTGCTTCCGCTTCGTGGCGGACGGAGACGACTGGGCCTCCTACCCTTACAACCGCCATCTGTACAACAATCAGGGCGTGCTCAAGGGCGGCACGATCATCGACAGCCGGGGCGTTGTGCTCTCGACGCTCTCCGAGGACGGCGAGCGCGTCTATAACGAGGACGGCACGATCCGCCGTGCGACGCTGCACGCCGTCGGCGACCCGGCCGGCAACATCGGCGCGGGCGCGCTGACCGCGTTCGCGGACAAGCTGTCCGGCTACAATCTGCTGACGGGCGCGTACTCGCCGCTCGGCACGGGCAACAGCGTCTATCTCACCATCGACTCCGAGCTCAACCGCGTGGCCTATGAGGCGCTCGGCGGTCAGAACGGTACGGTCGGCATTTACAACTACAAGACGGGCGAGATCCTCTGCATGGTCTCGACGCCGACGTTCGATCCGGCTGATCCGCCGAACATCGCGGCGGATGACCCGGCGTGGGACGGCGTTTACGTCAACCGCCTGCTGTCCGCGAACTCGATCCCCGGCTCGATCTTCAAGGTCGTGACGCTGAACGCCGCGATCGAGAACATCCCCGACCTGTTCCAGAGAAAGTGGAACTGCACCGGCTCGGTCGAGATCGGCGGTGACACCGTGACCTGCCCGTATGCGCACGGCGAACAGGACATCGAGTCCGCGCTCGCAAATTCCTGCAACGGCGTGTTCGGTCAGCTTGCCGTTGAGCTCGGCGCGGAAACGATGAAAAAGTACACGGACGCGGCGGGCCTGACCGAGTCGCTGCGCGTGGACGGCATCCAGACTGCTTCGGGACATTTCGACTTCGACGTGAGCGAAAACCAGCTCGCGTGGGCAGGCGTCGGTCAGGGACAGGACACCATGTGCCCGATCAGCATGCTCCAGTATATGGGCGCGATTGCGAACGGCGGCAAAGCGGCCGTGCCGCGCCTGATCGAGAAATCCACGACCGACTACGGTCTGCCAACCGGCATCTATCGCACGAAAAATTCGGCGCAGCTGATCGACGAAAAGACCGCCGGCACGATCGCGGACCTCATGCACAACAATGTTATCGAGACCTACGGTCAGGACCGCTTCCCGGGCATGGACATCTGCGCGAAGTCGGGCACCGCTGAGGTCGGCGCGGACAAGACCCCGAACGCATGGTTCACGGGCTTTCTGCGCGACGAGGACACGCCGTATGCCTTTATCGTTCTGGTCGAGAACGGCGGCGGCGGCGCGCGCGTTGCCGGTACGGTAGCGTCCGCCGTACTGCAGGCGGCAGTCGGCCGGTAAGGCGCGTTGCAGGAGGAAAACTGTGTAAAACTGGAAAAACCGGGGAACATCCCCGGTTTTTTGCTTCCGGACCATTTGCGCTGTGTGCAGTCAGAGCGCGGCCTGCCGAAAACGTTTTTGCGCCAGGCGCATCTGCTTTTCATCAGCCGCAGAATATGATACAATAGGGCAGTATTGACTCTGGCGAAAAACTTCGTTTTTTCGCCAGACTGAGTATTGCAATTTCGGAGAGAAGATGGAAGAACATGAACAGAAAATCCAGATTTGCGGCGGCGCTGCTCGCGGGCGTGCTGCTGCTCGGCACCTCGGCCTGCGGTACGCAGGGAACGGCATCCTTCGCGTCTCCGGTCGAGCTGACCGTCTGGACGTATTATAACGGCGACCAGCTGGAGACGTTCAACCGGCTCGTCGAGGAGTTCAACGACACGGTCGGCAGGGAACGCAATATCGAGGTCATCGCGTCCGGTCAGGGAAGCGTGAACGATCTCGAGACCAATGTGATGAATGCGGCGGAGGGCAAGGTCGGCGCGGAGGCGCTGCCGAATATTTTCTCCGCTTATGCGGACACGGCGTATGCCATCGACCGGATGGGGCTGGTCGTGGATCTCGCGCCCTATCTCGATGAGAAGGAGCGCGAAAAGTATATCGAAGCCTATCTGGAGGAGGGCGACTTCGACGGGGACGGCAGCATCAAGATCTTCCCGACCGCCAAATGCACCGAGCTGCTGTTCCTCAACGATACCGACTGGCAGAAGTTCGCGCAGGCAGCGGGCGCGGATTACAGCGATCTTTTGACCGTCGAGGGCGTTGTGCGGACGGCGGAGAAGTATTACGACTGGACGGACGCGCAGACCGATGCGCCGGCCGACGGCAGGGCGCTGTTCGGCCGCGATGCGATGGCGAACTATATCCTCGCAGGCGCGAAGGAGCTGGGCGCCCCGATCTTCTGCATAAAGAACGGCAGGATGACGCTGAATTTCGACCGGGATGCCGTGCGCAGACTGTGGGACAACTACTATGTGCCCTTTATCAAGGGGTATTTCTCTGCGTCCGGCCGTTTCCGCAGCGACGAGATCAAGAGCGGCGGCCTGCTTGCATATGTCGGCTCGAACGCGGGCGCGACCTTCCTGCCGACGCAGGTCATCCGAGACGACGGCCGGAGCTACGACATCACGATGCGCGCGCTGCCCTGCCCGACGTTCGAGGGCTGTGAGCCGGTGGCGGTGCAGCAGGGCGCAGGCATGGTCGTGACCCGCGGCACCGACGAGCAGATCGAGGCTTCGGTCGAGTTTCTCAAATGGATCACCGAGCCGGAAAACAACATCAGCTTTTCGGTCGGTTCGGGCTATCTGCCGGTCACGCACGCGGCGTCCGATATGGACGCCATCGAGCAGAGCGGACTGCCGCTGAGCGGCAGCATGAAGGAAATCATCTCGACCGCGATCGACACGGTGGACAGCTGCGAGCTGTATACCATGCCGGCGTTCACCGGCGCAAAGGATGCGCGCAGCATACTGGAATCCTGCATGAGCGACCGTGCATCGGCCGACCGCAGGACGGTCGAGGAGCGCCTCGCGGCGGGACAGAGCGCTGCGGACGCGGAAGCGGAATTTCTGACCGACGGATGCTTCGAGAACTGGTATAACGAGACACTGGAGAAGCTCAGGAGCTGCGAGGGCTGACCGGACGGCGGCGAAAGGAATGCACGGCCTTGAATATCATGCACATAAAAAGAGAAAACGAGACGGAAAAAGACCGCGAGAGATCGGTATTCAGCACGGTCTTTCTCGCGCTTGTCGCCGTGCTCGCGGTCGAGATCGCCATGCTCCTGCTGTCGTTCACGCTGAGCGGCTTCCCCTCGCGCCTGAACAGCAATGCGGAGCAGATCCTGGACAAGCAGGTCGTCAACCGCGCCGCCTATATCTCCGGCCAGCTGATCGAGGCGCAAGACCTTTCCGATCTGGACAGCGCGGTAAACCGTGCGGCGGCGCAGCTTGTTCAGGAGGGCGAAACCGTGGCTTCGCTCACCTCGTCGAACGAGAAAAGCACGCCGCTGTTCGATGAGGTCAGCGACCAGATGGTGCGCACGCTGCGCGAAAAGAACGTGACAGGCGTGTATATCGTGCTGCATACGGGCGAGATCAGCCGCACGGCAGGCGGTTCGCTGCCCTGTCTTTACCTGCGCGACCTCGACCCGTCCGCACCGGCCTCCGTCACGAACGACGATCTGCTGTTCGAGCACGCGCCGGCGGCGGTCATGCGCAGAATGAGCATTTCGACGAGCGAAAACTGGGAGCCGGGCATTCCGGTCACAGGCGGCACGCAGGACGACTTTTTCCGCCTGCCGTATGATCGCGCGCGCGAGGACGGCGGCATTCAGAACGCCGCAGACTACGGCCGATGGTCGACCGAGAGCTACACGCTCGCCGGAGACAGCCGCCCGGTCATCTCCTACACGCAGCCGCTCATCTATCCGGACGGGACAGTCTACGGCGTGATCGGCGTCGAGCTGCTCACGCGCTACGTGCAGAGCCTTCTGCCGTATTCCGAGCTTCAGAACGACGGCTTCGGCGCCTACCTTCTCGCCCGTTCCCCGGATACCACGCAGGACAGCAGCATGACGCTGCACCGCGTGGTGACCTCCGCCGCAGACAGCGACAGAAGCCAGTCGGGCGTCTTTGCGGTCGATATGCAGAGCGAGAGCGGCGGCTGGACGCGCTTTGACGGCTGGCGCTGCTATGCTTCCGTGGTGCCGCTCTCGCTGTACAGCCGCAATGCGCCGTTCTCCGAGGGAAGCCACTGGATGCTGGTCGGAACGGTCTCGACGACCCGGCTGTTCGCGTTTTCGCGCAGCGCGCAGGAGTGGCTGGTCATCACCATACTGCTGACCGTGCTCGTCGGTCTGCTCGGCTGCCTGTTTTCCAGCCGCAGACTGGCCGGGCCGATCACGCGCCTGTCGGACGAGGTCGCCGCATCCGCGAAGCTCGCCCCGGGAAACCTTCCGCGTCTGTCGCGCACCGGCATCGCGGAGCTGGACCGCTTTGCGGCCGCCTTCACCGACCTCAGCCGCAGCATCATCAACACCTCGACCCGCTTTCAGCGCATCATCGACATGGCGAGCGTCAAGCTGGCCGGCTACGAGCTGCGGAAGGGCGCGCCGGTCTATACGACGGACAACTTTTTCGCTATGCTCGGCCTCAAAGAGCCGGAGGGCGAGCTGTCGCCGCACGATTTTGAAAAGCTGATCGAAAGGATCGTCACGGAACAGGAGAATTTCGGCCTGCCGGACGGCGGCTGCGTGTTCCGCATCCCGCAGAAGGACGGCAGCGTGCGCTACATCCGGCTGCACATCGCCTTTGAAAATCAGACGCAGGTCGGTCTGCTCGAGGACGTGACGGCCATGACCGAGGAGCGGCTGCGCATCGAGCACGAGCGCGACTACGATATGCTGACCGGCCTTTACAACCGCAAGGCGTTCAACCGCACCTGCGAGCGCATGTTCCGCGCACCGTCCCGTCTGGGCCATGCGGCGCTCATGATGCTCGACCTCGATAACCTCAAGGCGCTGAACGATGCCTACGGCCACGACACCGGCGACCGCTATATCCGCGAGACCGGACGCACGCTGCACGACGCGATGACCGGGCACTCGGTATGCAGCCGTCTGTCGGGCGATGAGTTCATGGTGCTGTTCTACGGCTACGACAGCCGTGAGCAGCTCAGGCGCGACCTCAACAGCCTGCAGAGCCGTCTGCGCCGCGCGTCCATCGTCCTGCCGAACGGCGATTCGTTCGCCGTCAGCATCTCGGGCGGCGTGGCGTGGTATCCCGAGGACGGGAACGACATGGCCTCGCTCAAGAAATACGCCGATTTCGCGATGTATCAGGTCAAGCGCTCGCACAAGGGCGGCATGCAGGAATTCGACGTCGGCGTATACAACGAGGCCTCCTATGAGACCCAGATCGCGCAGGAATTCGAGCAGATGCTCGCGGAGAGCCGCGTGACCTATCATTTTCAGCCGATCTTCGACCGGAACGGCGAGGCGGCGGCCTATGAGGCGCTCATGCGCCCCGAAATGCCCAATCTCCGCTCGCCCGGCACGGTCATGAGGCTCGCGCAGGAGACCGGACGGCTGTATGACATCGAAAAGCTCACCATGTTCACCGCGCCCGAGATCTTCCGTCTGCGGCAGCAGAGCGGCCTGCTCGCGGAAAACACATGGCTGTTCGTCAATTCGATCGCGAGCGTCTGCCTCACCGGCGCGGACGTCGAGGAAATGCGCCGCCGCGTGAGCGGCATCGGCCGCAATGTCGTCATCGAGATCACCGAGGAGGAGGATCTCGACCTCGAAATACTGAACATGAAGCGGCGCTCCACGGTGCTGTCCGGTCTGTATGCGCTCGACGATTACGGCAGCGGCTACAGCAATGAGGGCAACCTCATCACGCTCGACCCGGATTTCATCAAGATCGACATTTCCATCATCCGCGGCATCGAAAGCGACCCGGACAAGCAGGAGGTCGTGCGCAACATCGTTTCCTATGCGCATCAGCGCGGCATGCAGATCGTTGCGGAGGGCATCGAGACCGCAGCGGAGCTGCGCACCTCGCGAGCGCTCGGCGCGGACCTGTTCCAGGGCTATTTCCTCAGCCGTCCCAGCGCGGTGCCGTCCGCGATCGCCGCCCCGGCGCAGGAGATCTTGCGCGAGTTCCCGAACGGCGCGGAGGAGCACAGATAAGCACAGAAGAGATTCTGGGCAAAACATACAAAAAGAACAGCGAAAATTGTACGAAAGATATTGTTAAAAAATCTACAATTCCTCTTTACATCCTTCCTCTGATGCTGTATTCTGATAATAGATCGTTATGTCCGCACGCAAGGCGGCACTATAAGGACAAAAGTCCGCCGCAGAGCTTCTTTTGAGACTCTGCGGCTTTTCAAGGGATAAGAATGATTACAGGGGACACACACAAGGAGGATTTGATTTCATGAGAGGCGTGGAAACTCGAATTCGAGACATTCGACACCGTATTTTTACCGAGGTCGCACGTATGGCGTACCATACCGAGTGGCCGACCGACCGCCGCATCGAGGCGCTGCCGTATGACATCATGCCGGGCGAGGTAGCATCCAATCGCCAGGATATTTTTCTGGAGCGCGCTATCGTAGGCGAACGCCTGCGTCTGGCGATGGGTCTGCCGTGCCGCAGCGCGGCTGAGCATGCGCCGCTGTCCGACAACATCGACGCGGCGACCAAGGAGGAGACCTACTACACCCCTCCGCTCATCAACATCATCAAGTTTGCCTGCAACGCCTGCCCGGAAAATCAGGTCCGCGTGACCGATGTGTGCCAGGGCTGCATGGCGCGTCCGTGCGTCGAGGTCTGCCCGAAGGGCGCGGTCTCCATCGACCCGTTCACCCGCAAGTCCATCATTGATCAGGACAAGTGCATCAAGTGCGGCCGCTGCGTCGATGTATGCGCGTACAAGGCCATCAACCATCAGAAGCGCCCGTGCGCCGCGGCCTGCGGCATGGACGCTATCCACTCGGACCAAAACGGCCGCGCGGATATTGATTACGACAAGTGCGTTTCCTGCGGACAGTGTCTGGTCAACTGCCCGTTCGGCGCGATCGCGGACAAGTCGCAGATCTTCCAGATGATCCGCGCGATTCAGGCAGGCGAGCGCGTTTACGCTGCCGTAGCGCCGGCGTTCGTCGGTCAGTTCGGCCCCAAGGTTACGCCGGGCAAGCTGCGCGCCGCGATGAAGCAGCTCGGCTTCGCCGATATCATCGAGGTCGCGATCGGCGCCGACCTGTGTGCGGCGCAGGAGGCGGAGGACTTCGTCAAGGAGGTCCCTGAAAAGCTGCCGTTTATGGCGACGTCCTGCTGTCCGGCCTGGTCTGTGATGGCGAAAAAGCTGTTCCCGGAGCAGGCAAACTCCATCTCGATGGCGCTGACCCCGATGACGCTGACCGCGCGGCTCATCAAGCACCATCAGCCGGGCGCGAAGGTCGCCTTTATCGGCCCCTGCGCGGCGAAAAAGCTCGAGGCAATGCGCCGCACGGTTCGAAGCGAGGTGGATTTCGTTCTGACCTTCGAGGAGATGGCGGGCATTTTCGAGGCGCGTCATATTGATGTGAACACGCTCAAGGAGGACCCGCACGGCGTCAACGACGCATCCGCGGACGGCCGTAATTTCGCGGTTTCCGGCGGCGTTGCGCAGGCGGTCGTCAACGTCATCAAGGAAAAGTATCCCGACCGCGAGATCAAGGTCGCGAATGCGGAGGGTCTGAGCGAATGCCGCAAGCTGATGATGATGGCGAAGGCCGGCAAGTATAACGGCTATCTGCTCGAGGGCATGGCGTGCCCGGGCGGCTGTGTCGCCGGCGCAGGCACGATGCAGTCGATCAAGAAGTCCTCGGTTGCGGTCAATATGTACGCAAAGCAGGCAGAGCATCAGGTTGCGACCGGTACGCACCACGTTGCCGAGCTGGATAAGCTGGTAGATTAAAAAGCATAAAAAAGCTCCTGTTCCGATTTTTCCGGAACGGGAGCTTTTTTTCGTGGATCTTCACGTTTCAGCCGGTGCTTCTGTGAGGAGGGAGGCGCTGTAACGGTGCAGGAAGGTGACGATATGTGCGCGCGTGCAGGTGTTGTAGGGGCCGAAGATCGTCGGGGTGATGCCCTTGATGATGCCGTTCGCCGCGCCCCACGCAACCGCGGCAGCATAATCGTCCGTGCTCTTTACGTCGCGGAATGCCGATGCGGATGCAGACGGAGAACCGGCGAGCCGCCAGAGATAGGTGACGGTCATGGCGCGCGTGCAGGGCGCGTCCGGGTGCAGCGTGTCGCCGGAGACGATGCCCTTTTCGTGCGCCCAGACGGCGGCGGCGGTGTACCATTTGCCGTTCGGCACATCCCGGAAGGGGTTTTCACCGGCCGGCTCGGGCGAGCCGCTCATGCGCCAGATGAACGTGAGAATCTGCGAGATATTGCAGGTGTAGTCAGGCCAGAACTGGCCGTCGTACATGCCGGTGGTGATGCCGTTTTCGACCGCCCAGGTGATCGACTCGACGAATTCCGGGCTTGACGGCATGTCGGTGAAGGTGACGGCGGTCTTGTCGGGCGCGGCGGTGTCCGCCGTGTCCTCGGCGGCGAGCGCCGGTGTGGTGAGGTTTGCGCAGAGCAGTCCGGCAAGCAGGAGAGAGGTGATTTTTTTCATGAGGGGCGTTCCTTTCAAAAACAGGGGGAGCGGGTGATGCACAGGAATTATCCACAGCTTGTGGAAACTTCCGGTGGATTGGGATTTACAGCGTTGCGAATACAGGGAAAAACCGGCTCAGCAGGTAGAACACCACCGGCAGAAAGACTGCCGGGAGCAGATTGCCGACCTTGATCTTGTCTTTTCGTATCATATTGAGGCTGACCGCGAAGATCAGCACCGAGCCGACGCACGACATCTGCGCGATGAGCTCGTCGGTCATCCACGGGCGGATGAAGCGCGCGAGCAGCGTCAGGCCGCCCTGATACACGCCGAGCGGGAGGATGGACAGGAATACGCCCTTGCCGAGCGAGGCCGCGAACACGACCGCCGCGATGCCGTCGATGATGGCCTTCGCGATGAGCAGCGAGGCGTCGCCCGAAAGGCCGTCCTGAAGCGAGCCGACAATGGCCATTGCGCCGATGCAGATAAGCAGCGAAAAGCTGACGAAACCCTCGACAAAGTGGCTGTCGCCTTGGCTTTTCAGCCTGTCCTGACAGAAAACGCCGAAGTCCTCCAGGTGCTTTTCAATGTTGAGCGCTTCACCGATGAGCGCGCCGAGCGCAAGGGAGAGGATGAGCAGCATGGTGTGCTGCGTGGAGAGCTGGCCGTTTTCGAGCGTCAGCAGGCCGCTGAGCGCGCCGCCGATGCCGATGAACATGGTGCACAGGCCGATGCCCTGCATGATGGTGTCCTCAAAGCGTTTGGACAGGCCGTTTTTGAGCAGCATGCCGACCGACGCACCGGCGAGCACTGAGCCGCAGTTGATGATAGTTCCGAGTCCGATCATGATGGTTCCTTCTTCTTATGTGAGATAAAACGGGGTTTTGCGGTAATGTTCGCCGCCGGGGAGCGGCGCGGGGCGGGCAAGGCCGAACAGGTCGTCCGCAAAGGCGTCGAGCCGCAGGGATGGCTGAAGCGCATCCGGCAGCTGCTTTTCGGTGACAGGCTTGTACGATTAGGGAGTACGAGTTGCTTC
>OHAY01003182.1_pt1 | contig 11652 bp, 14 predicted proteins | sample 1577191 | NCBI WGS metagenome assembly OHAY01 (sample SAMEA3541504, study PRJEB24748) | human gut metagenome | biome: human gut; feature: human-associated habitat; material: faeces | place: China | collected 2012 | reverse complement strand
ATCTGCCAAAAAATCTGACTACGCATCTTACGCACAAGCTTTATTCAGTGTTTCCCTATTGCACTTACTTCATATTCTTATAAATACTGCCGAAATCGTCCGGTGAGATCCGGAAGATCGCCTTGCCAAGAATCGCATCCCGCGGCACGAAGCCAACGAACTGCGAACGGCTGTCAGTAGAATTGTTCCGGTTGTCACCCATGACGAAATAGTAGCCTTCCGGTACTGTGACCGGATAGCTGGCGAAGCCGTCTTCCTGATTGGCTGTCAGTTCCCGAATGTAGGGTTCGTCCAGTACCTCACCGTCTACTGTCACTTCGCCGGTGGCAAAGTCAATGTTGATTTCCTGTCCGCCGGTGGCAATAATCCGCTTGATCAGTCGCTTTTCCTGCGGCAGACCGTTGCCCTCTACCAGATTGCCGTCTTCATCATACAAATAGGAATGTGTATTGTTGACAATGACAATATCTCCGTATTCCGGCGTATACAGCAGGTCAGACATCAGCAGACGATCCTTGTCGTGCAGGGTTTCCCGCATGGAATCCCCGTCTACTGTGACCGGACGCACTACATAGGCAAACAGCAGAATGACTACGAAAATCGAAACGAATACGGTTTCCAGTATCTCTGCCACATCGCTCAGAAAAGAACTTTTCTGCGGCTCCTGCTGCTGCTTTTCTTCCTCTTGTATTGTCTGTTGTTCCATTCCGCCGTTCTCCATTTCTAACCGCTGGTGCTTTCGCCAGCCGGTTGCAGTCTTCCGATAATAAAAAAAGGACAATACTGTCCCTTTTTTACTGCCGACAGGCAGGTGTCATGAAGCAAACGACGACACGCACACCGATTCTGCCCGTCTTTGCATTTTGTGCATGATTCTTTTGATTATCGAATCTGTTCCTTAACCTTAGCAGCCTTACCAACTCTGTCACGCAGGTAGTACAGCTTAGCTCTGCGAACCTTACCCTTACGGATAACCTCTACGCGGTCAACGACCGGAGAGTGCAGCGGGAATACACGTTCGATACCGCAGCCGTGAGCTACGCGGCGAACGGTAAAGGTTTCGCTGATGCCGCCGTGCTTCTTTGCGATAACGGTGCCTTCGAATACCTGAATACGGCTCTTGTCGCCTTCCTTGATTCTTACGTGTACCTTTACGGTATCGCCGACTGCGAATGCCGGTACTTCCTGCTTCAGGCTTGCGTCGCTGATTGTTTTCAATGCATCCATGGTTAAATCCTCCTAAAATTTGCGAACATTCATTCACGTGTTCCTCTGCCGCCGTTCAGCATTGGGCGGTGGAACGCTGCCGTATTTTCTCACAGCATCGTCAGCGGACTGTCCGATTTAATGTCGTTCTGCTGAGCCGCCGATTCCCATCGGACGCACAGCCGGCATTAACCTCACACGTTACCGTGCGGATCATCTGTGCCGCGGCTTTTTCAGCCGAATTCGGCACAAATTTCAAATGCTTTTATATCATACCACATTTCCGCAGAAAAAGCAAGTGTTTTTTCAAAAAAATTTTTGTTTTTCTTCTGTGAGCAGTTCCGTCCGGCAGATCTCCGGAGAAGCCCACGTCTGTTCCGTCTGTTTTTTCCACGTTTCCAGCAGCAGCATGGGGTTCAGGTTGGCAGTGCTCCCTGCCGGCAGGCAGAGCCGCAGTTCCAGTGCATCAGGCAACGACTCGGCACCGGTCACCTCCAGCATAGGCTTCAGGTCTACTTCTTTGGTGCCGCCTTTTTTGGTACGCTTTTCCGTGAGGATCTCCGGCTGTGCCGCAAACGCACAGAAAGAATCGTACAGTTCCCCGCTGCTTTCACTGGGAATCCGCACAGTGTAATTGGCGTATGCCAGCTTTTTGAATGCCAGCGTGCCTTTCCACGCCTCCAGAATCCGGATCCCCTCCGGCAGGACGGCGTTCAGCCGTTCCATGACCGCATCACAGGGCAGTTCCTCTGTCAGTTCCAAGTCCATTTGTTCCGCGGTGCTGAGAAATCCCAGCGGCAGCGTGGTGGCAAAGGAAGTCTGCATATGCGGGTGAAAGCCCTCGGAATATGCCGCCGGCAGCTTTGCCCGACAGACGGCTCGCTGAAAGCAGCGGATCAGATCCAAGTGGGAAATATATCTGGCTCTGCCGGTTTTGGCAAAACGCATTCGAACGATGTTTTTCAAAAGCAAGCCCTCCCGATTCTCCGGTTTACGCCGCAGCCGGCACATTTGGCTCGGCAGTGGGGTGTGGTTTCTGAAGCATGTGCCGTCTGGTTTTCACGCACAAAAAAGGATTTCTCCACCAGATAATCCAGATGATCCCACGGAAAGATCTCGTCATAGGCTCTGGTGCGACTGGCGTAAAAGGAAGCGGATACGCCGCAGTCTGCCATTGCCTGCTCCCAGATCTCATAATGAAAGCACTCGCTCCAGCTGTCAAACTTGCTGCCCAGCTGCCATGCCCGTTCAATAACTGGTGCCAGCCGCCGGTCACCGCGGGCAAGCACCGCCTCCAGCAGGCTGATCTCGTAGGTGTGCCAGCTGACTTTGATCTTCTTCCGATGCCGCGGCTGGATACAACTTAAAAGGTGCTCCTGCCGTGCCAGCAGTTCCTCGCGGGAAACCTGCGGTTCAAACTCGAACGGCGTGAACGGCTTCGGCACAAAGGTGGCACAGCTGATGGAGATCTGTATGGTTTTGCCCTTGGAACGTTCCGGCGTATTATAATAGAGGTCGATCAGCTTTTCCGCCAGATGCACAATGCCCTCTACGTCCTCCATGGTTTCTGTGGGCAGTCCCATCATGAAGTACAGCTTCACCGTGGCGAATCCGCCGGAAAAGGCAATGCCGGCAGTTCGCATCAGTTCTTCTTCGCTGACATTTTTGTTGATAACGTCCCGCAGCCGCTGGGTGCCTGCTTCCGGTGCGAAAGTCAGACTGCTTTTCCGCACGCCCTGAATCCGATCCATCAGCTCCTTGGAAAAATTATCCACCCGCAGAGAGGGCAGAGTGATGTTGATGCGGTTTTCGTCCAGATAGGGCAGCAGTTCGTTCAGCGTTTCTTCCAGCTGGCTGTGGTCGCTGGTACTCAGAGAGGACAGGGACAGTTCCTGATAGCCGGTGGTATCGCAGAGCGAACGGCACTGCCAGACAATGGTTTCCGGCGATTTCTCCCGAAACGGACGGTACAGAAAGCCTGCCTGACAGAAACGGCAGCCCCGTATGCAGCCGCGAAGCACTTCTTCTACGGCACGGTCGTGCACCGTTTCCATAAAGGGTACCACAAATGTTTCCGGATAGAACGCCTTGTCCATGTCCTGTACGATCCGTTTGGTCACCTTTTCCGGTGCACCGTCTTTCGCCGTCACTGCGGCAATGGTACCGTCCGCCTGATAGGTCACCTCGTACAGAGAGGGCACATAGATCCCCTCGATCTGTGCCGCCGCACGGAGAAATGCAGAGCGGCCTGCTCCCTGCCGCTTCATTTGCAGATAGAGGTCCATGAGTTCCAGATTGACTTCCTCGCCCTCCCCCAGAATAAACAAGTCGAAAAAGTCCGCCAGCGGTTCCGGATTACAGACGCAGGGACCGCCGGCAATCACCAGCGGTGCCAGTGCTTCGCCGCGGTCACAGGCATGCAGCGGAATCCCTGCCAAGTCCAGCATATTCAGGATATTGGTATATGACAATTCATATTGCAGCGTAAAGCCCACGAAGTCAAATTCCCGCACCGGATCCAGACTTTCCAGTGCATACAGCGGAATCTGGTGTTCCCGCATCAGTGCTTCAAAGTCTGCACAGGGTGCAAAGACCCGTTCACACCAGAAGTTTTCCCGTGCGTTAATTAAACTGTACAGAATTTTCATGCCCAGATGGGACATGCCGATTTCGTAAGTATCCGGAAAGCAGAACGCAAACCGAACATCGACTGATTCCCGCTCTTTGCAGATACTGCCAACCTCGCCGCCGATATACTGTGCCGGCTTCTGTGCCTGTAACAGCAGCGGCTCTATTTTTGCTCGTACATTCATAATTTTGTCCTCATTCATCAAGTGTTCTTCGGTATTGCCTGAAATATCTGCCTGACAGGTTCTCAGTGCAAGAGAGCATTCAATGACACTTTCCGCACCAGCGGCAGCCGTTGCAGCTGTGCTTTCTTTTGCAGTTCTGGCAACGTGGCTGCATGGGTACGCGGGTATCTCCTGCCGGATAGGACAAACCGGAACGCTGTGCCTGCACACGCTGATATGCTTTAGGAATGCAGTACACCTTTCCGTCCTTACAGAAATAGTTTCCGGTTCCGAGAAACCGAAATGGAACGTCTGCGTTCCGGCACTGGTCGTGCAGGGATCTGATCCACTCATAGCGGCAGGGGCGGTTGCCGTCGTAGTTTTCCCCGTCGCAGAGTACCTGTTCCACCTGTCCAGTGGCAAGGTACTTTTCGGCATGCACTTCAGAAAGAATCGGTGCGATCATGAACGCCTTGTGCTTTGCCGGAACTGCCAGCAATAAGGGCAGCCGTTCCTCTGCACGTTTCTGATTTTCCGTTGTCACGCACAATGTCACGTTTTCCCAGCCGTCGCCCCAGTCTTCCGGCATGTGGTCTGCCATACGTTCTGCCCGCTTCGTCTGAATCCAGAAGTGCACATCTCTGCGGCAGCGTATCATGTCCCATACTTCTTCCCGCCAGTCGTCTGCCTCTTGCAGAAAAAAGTCGCTGGTCATACAGACGTGCAGCATTGTCCCTGACGGAATCTTGTATGCACCCTGTCGGGTCTTTTTGACGGGCAGGTTGAAATTGGTCTTTGTCCGATAGATCTCGCTGCCGTCCCTGTCACGCTGTGCGTCCAGATAATACATATAGCAATGTGCACAGCCTTCGCTGTATTTCCGGCAGCCGTGCCAAGGATTCCATGTCAGAAACGCTTCCTGCTCCACAGTCCAAACCCATTCCTTTCTTCAAAGGCAACACCGTACAAAGAGCGTCTGGCGACTTTGCACGCCATCTGCTTGCAAATTTCCCTTCAGAGCCTGTTTCGTATCTTCTCGCACGCATCTGCCGCACAATCTTTGTGCGGTATTGCCCAAAATGTATTCACATGATTGATATTCCTGATCTCGCCGTCACGAAATTTCTGCATCATCTCATTGGTCAGACTGGCATCGTCCGGCTGTAAAATGATGTTCTCCCGCTTGACCCACTGGGCATATTTCAGCTCAGAGGTGTCCATTTGAATGGTAGGGTCACCGTCCACTTCGCAGTAAAATCCCGCCAGAATATCGTTGGCAATGCCCCACGGCTGGGATTTATAGTAGCGGATATTCTGCACGTGCAGACCGGTTTCCTCCATGACTTCCCGTTCTACAGTTTCCTCCAGCGTTTCGCCGATTTCAGTGAAGCCTGCAACCAGTGCGAAATAGGGAAATCCGGTGCGGTATTTGGTCAGCAGCAGCGAATCCCCTGAGATCACGCCCACAATTACAGCCGGCATGATCTTCGGATAAATGCTTTTATGGCAGTGATCGCAGACCATGGCACGCTGTTCCGCAGAGTGGTGCAGAACGCCGCCGCATCTGCCGCAATAGCGAGTGCTTTTGTACCAGTCCGCCAGATGCTTTCCGGTCATGATCGCATATCGCTGAAACTGCGGTATCGCCTGTGCTCCGCGAATCCGGCGGATCTTCTCGTACTGCATGGCATCGTTCTCCGAAACCGGTGTTTCCGGCAGGAAATAGCTGCGGTTATCGATTTGGAACAAATAGCGATAATGCTCAGCAAAGACTTCCGAAACCGTAGGGAGCATCTCTCCGTCTTTCAGTAAAACTTCTGCACCACGATAGCAGAGCACATAGCTGTCCTGCTCCGGCTGTATCTCCGGACGGTACTGATTCTCCAGCTTATGCGGAAAAATATCCTGAATCATGATAATCCCTTCTTTCCATTGTCATTATATTCTCAATTGCGGCGAATTTCAATCGATTTTCATGAACAATGAAAACAGCCGCAGAGAAATTCTGCGCGCAGATTGCATGGCGAACTTCATGTAGCGTTTCTTTAGCTTGTTTTTCGGAAAATGTGTGATATAATTGTACTAAGGAATGTATATTCTCGCAAGGCAAAATCTGGCACCAAGACAGGAGTTTTTGATATGTATCCATTTCGAAAAATTGCCGTGCTGCTCGCCGCAGTGCTGGCTATGGGAACAGTACCCTTTTCCGGTTCTGCCGCGTCTGCCGAAACCTTTACCAACAATGCCCTTTACATGGACAGGCCATATGTTGAAATCGACACCAGCCGCAGAATGTATGTGGTGGACGGCTGGTATAGTGACTTCAAAGTCAAGCAGAATCTGGTGGACTATGACAGCGGATTGCAGGAGGCAACGGCGGAATGGTATCATTCCGATCAGGTTGCCTTTTGCAGTGAAACGGAGGTGCAAACAGAATGGTACAGATCAACTATATGCGATCTTTCTCTGGTAATTCGAACTGTTTCTCGCTGCTCTTTCCGCTGAAAGAGTTTACTTCGGAATCCATAAGCGAACGGGAATTTTATCTTTCTCTGCTTCAAAAAGCAGGATATTTTGACGGTAAGAAAGAACATTGTCACACCATGATTTGGAGCGTACATTATGACTGCATCTGTGACGGGATTCCATTTACCATGGTATATGATGAAGATTATGACGACATCACCTTTGCTATAAGCTTGGAGAATTTACAGCAGATGCCTAAAATTGCCGAGCAACTTCAAGCCCTTGTAGAATCGGAGAGACGTGCTTGCGGTATCTGAATATAACTGAATATAAAAGAAAGCGTGCTCCGGTGAACGGAGCACTCTTTTGTTTTGGTTGTTTTTCCAACAAAAAAAGAGGACCTTCACAGTCCTCTTTCCAATCACAGCAATTCTAAGATAACAACTCCTGCCGCAGCTGCATCAGCAGTTTTTTCTCCCGCCGCGACACCTGCACCTGTGTCATTCCCAGGATCGCCGCCGTTTTGCTTTGTGTCAGTTCCCGTAAATACCGCAGTTCCAACAGCATGCGGTCTTTTTCCGGCAATGCTCCCATCAGCTGCCGCAGGGACAGCAGATCGCCAATTTGCCGGTCTGGAGCTTCCACCGGAATGTCGAACTGCCCGTCGTCGTCCTCGTCGCTGTCCCGTGTCAGGGAAAGGGGTGTCTGCGTTACGCACAGTGCCTCCCCGCATTCCTCCACAGAGTCCCCGCTCAGGGCACTCAACTCCGAAACCGTAGGCGAACGCCCGTGCTGCTGCTCAAATGTTTCCTGTAACTTTTGCAGCCTTGTTGCCCGTTCCCGCAGACTGCGGCTGATGTGCACAATGCCGCCGTCCCGGAACAGCCGCTTGATCTCGCCCAGAATCACCGGCACTGCGTAAGTGGAAAACTGCACACCGCGGGTACAGTCGAATGCCTTTACAGCTTTCAGCAAGCCCACGCAGCCTGCGGAGTACAACTCGTCGTAATCGATCCCCCGATTCCGAAAGCGGTTGGCACAAAGGTGCACCAGTCCCAGATGTTCCTCTGCACGGGGCGTTGTTACTTCACCCGACATGGCAGGCTCCCCAGCTTTTTCCGCATGGTCACAGTCGTTCCCTTTTCCGGTGCACTCTTGACTTGCAGCTTGTCCATGAAGCTTTCCATGACCGCAAAGCCCAGTCCGGCACGTTCTTCTTCCGGTGCCGTGGTAAACAGAGGCTGCATCGCCTGTGTGATGTCCGCAATGCCGCAGCCATGATCTTTGATTCGCAGATAGACCTCCCGATCTTCCAGCAGCTTCATATGTAATTCCACGTCACCCCTGCTTTTCCGGTAGCCGTGGACAATGGCATTGGTCACCGCCTCGGAAACTGCCGTGCGAATATCTGCCAGTTCCTCTACCGTAGGATCCAGCTGTACCAGAAAAGCGGAAACCACTGCCCGTGCGGTGCGTTCGTTTTCGGAGATGCCGGGGAAAATGAATTTTACTGCATTTACCACCTTCATGCATTTTCACCTCCTCCGATGCCAAAATCTCCCTCGCGGCAGGACGGTTTCTGTATCTGAATCTGTGCGATTCGCTCCATGCCGGACAGCCGAATGACACGGCGGATATGGGGCGGCGGATCCCGCACGATCACACTTCCGCCGATCGCCTCCATTGTCCGGTGTCTGCCCATAATCAACCCGATACCGGAGCTGTCCATAAATGTCACACCGGCAAAATCCAATACCAGCACGGACGGCTGAAGATCGTCGATTTTTGCATCGATCTCCGCACGCATCGGCTGGGCACAGTGGTGATCGATCTCGCCGCTGAGAATCGCGATCAGTGTTTTTTCCTGCGTTTGCAGTTCTACTGCCATATGACCATTTCCTTTCCCGACGGCTTCGCCCCAGCGAATTCGCCGTTTTGTGAGAAATCACTCCCTCCGAAAACAGTATACCACAAACCTGTACAGGATTTTTGTCGAACGGGAAACATGGTGTAAAGCGTTTTCCCAGTTTCATCATTACAGAAATTCTTTATTAAGGACAATGTCCCCATATCTCATGCACTGAGCCAATCCCGCATTTTTTCCATTGCCCGCTGTTCCAGCTGGCGGACACGCTCTTTGGTGATATGCAGCTTCTGCCCCACCTCCAGCAGTGTCATACTCTCGTTGTTCTGCAAGCCGTACCGCATGAAGATCACTTCCCGTTCCCGCGGATTCAGCTGTTCCAGACACTGCTCCAGAAACAAATGGTTCTCCACTTCCTCGTCCGGCGTTCTGGCATCTGGCTCGGCGAGCATCTCCTGCCGTTCGGTTTCTCCGTCCAGCTTCAGCATTTCGTTCAGGCTCCGCAGGGACACCATGGGTTCTACCCGACACAGAAACTCCTTGACCTCCGAAGCCGTCATACCGTGTCCGGTTCGTTCTTCTGCGGTGACACGCTCTGCCAACGCTTCATAGTTCACGCTGCCGTTCGGTTCCCGATATACGGACAGCTTGTGCATTCTGTCGTGCAGGTGCACAGGGATCCGGATAATGGTTCCGCCGGAAATGATTTCCCGCTGGATTGCCTGCCGCACGTGAGGCCACGCATAAGTGGCAAACTGGTTTCCGGTTTCCGGACGGAACAGCCTTGCCGCACGGAGCATGCCCAGCTGTCCCGCTGCCCAGAGGTCTTCCAGTTCCAGTGCAAGATACGCATACCGTCGGCGTTCCCGCCATGCAACCGCATGAATCATACCTTCATTCTGCTGCAATAGCTGGCTCTTTGCCTGTTCGTCGCCCTGCTGTATCCGAATGCACAGTGCCTCGTTACTGTCCGGGCTCATTGTCTTTGTGTTTTGTTCCTGTTTCTGCATTTGCAATTCCTCCTGTCTAAGGAAATACTGCATAAAGCACGCCTGACAGCTTTGCACGCAATCTGCTTGCAGATTTTCCGTCATATTGCCCAGAAATCTGACGACGCATCTTACGCACAAGCTTTATGCAGTGTTTCCCTAAGGCAACACCGCACAAAGCCCGCCTGACGGCTTTGCACGCAATCTGCGTGCAGATTTTCCGTCATATTGCCCAGAAATCCCTTGCCATACGGCAGTATGCCTGCGGAATTTCTAGGCAATCTGCCGAAAAATCTGACAACGCACCTTACGCACAAGCTTTGTGCGGTGTTGCCCTAAGAACTTGTTCCGAATTTCTGGTTCTATTATAACAGTTTAGTTTTTCAGAAGTGATATAACTGCAAAATTTTTTTAGGGCAATATTGCTGTTTCTATCAAGTTGCACAGTTTTTACAGCATCGCATTTGTCTAATTTTCCTCTGGTTTTTTGTCGCAAAATATGCTATAATATGATTATGCTATATGATAAAACGATAAACGCACCTCAACAACGCTGCGGCAGTGCGGCTTTGCTTACAAATTCCAATGGAGGGAATATGATGGAAAACCATTCGAACAATGAAAAAACAGTATATACCCTGAACGAATATGTTTCTTACGGAACATCCGGAGTATGCAAGATCGAATCTCTGGAACAGCGTTCCTTCGATGGGGAACATGAGGAATCCTATTACAAGCTCCGTCCGCTGGACAACTCCAATTCTACATTTTATGTGCCCATAGACCGTGCTGCGGAACGGCTGCGTCCACTGCTCACCAAGGAGCAGATCTACCAGCTGATCGACGAAATGGCAGACGGAAAACTGGAAGAAACAGAATGGTGCAGCAACAGTCGGGAACGACGCGGCATTTTTCAGAACATTCTGCACGGCGACGACTATCGGGAAATGATTCAAATGATGCGTTCTCTGTATCACCAGCAGGAACGCAAACGGAAAACCGGTCACCGGCTATCCTCCGCAGATGTGGCAGCCATGCATGCGGCGGAAAACCGCATGTATCAGGAATTCGGCGTTGTTCTGAACATTCGTCCGGAACAGGTACATAACTTTATCCTGAAACGCATGGAGGGCAGCACTGCTCCCGCAAAATAAGAACAACAAAAAATCCTTGCAGTATTTCACTCCGAGATACTGCAAGGATTTTTTTGTTTAGGCAATACCGCACAAGCCGTCCATAAATTCCAGATCGTGAAAAATTCCGATCATGCTGGTGTCCTCCTGTTTCAGCTTCAGCAGCATGTCCTTGACCAGCACTTTGGATTTGTTGTCCAGCGAAGAGGTGAACAGCTCCTGAATTGCCTTGACATCTTCCGGACTCAGAGTATCTCCATTGTACGCAAACGGTCCGTTCAGAACCGATGTGGACTGAATCACGGTATATGTCTGCCCCTGCACAGTGTCAAGTGGAACTATTGGAAACGAACAACATCTTTTTTCCCTTGATGTTGTCGATAGAGTAGCTGCCGCCGGATTGGTATTCATCGGCATTTTCTGACTTTACTGCGAAAAACTATAGTACTACACTATCGGCATTGTGTGAAACTCTCATAAAACATTTTGCGAAAACGGGTGCGACATTGTAAATTCAAAATCAATTTTTCGGAGAATCTGACAGTTTGGGTTAATCCTGCGTAATATGGAAAATGACAGAAAAAAAGCAGCCTGCCTTCCCAAAATATCTCGCAATTGCGAAATTGTTTTGAAAAGGCAGACTGCTGATAACGATTCACAAAAAGTTTGAGCAGACTTACAAAAAATCATATTTTTGCAAAGTATCCGATGACATCTTTTCGGGTAATAATTCCCACAAACACGTTTCGATCATCGATCACCGGCACAAAATTCTGATCCATGACACGCTGCAAAAGATCGTCCATAGTTGCAGAAACTTTCACCGGCGGATTAAAATCCGGGCGAAGCAAATCCGAAACAGACTGATGTTCCAGACAGCGAATATCCTGCTGCAACGCTGCATTGACAGGATTTTTTCCGAGCACGTTCCAGAGAAAATCCCCTTCTGTAATCGTACCACAATAGATTCCGTCATGATCAATTACAGGAATCGCGGTATACTTATGATAGTACATTTTTTCCAGACCCTGTCGCACAGAATCATCGGTATACAAATAGGCAGTATCACATTTCGGCTTGATCAAAAAGATAATATTCATCACAGTACCCTTCCTTCCAAAAATATAACGAAAAAAGGTTCGTTCCGTAAGAACGAACCTTTTGAAAAGAGCCGGCATTGCCCAATTTTTCCAGATCGAGAT
>OHAY01003180.1_pt1 | contig 11657 bp, 11 predicted proteins | sample 1577191 | NCBI WGS metagenome assembly OHAY01 (sample SAMEA3541504, study PRJEB24748) | human gut metagenome | biome: human gut; feature: human-associated habitat; material: faeces | place: China | collected 2012 | reverse complement strand
TCACATTATAATGATTTTCTCTTATTATTATTTTTTAACTTTTAGTTATTTCATCTGGTATTTATTTAATAATAATCAATCTTTTACAGATAATGCAACTATCGTTAACTACACGCTTAACAAGCCGCATTTCCTTAAACAGCCAATTTAATTCACCATTTAAATCTTATTTTAAATAAAAAAAGCAGCCTATTTTACAGAACAAAATATTTGTCTTGTAAAATAAGCTGCCGAAGTATATTAATCTTTAAAATTATTAATTTTTATTCACTATTGTCCGTTTTTATATTTTTGTATAATTTTACATTTTTCTTTCTTTAATAGGCTCTATTCTTTATCGAATGATTATTTAGTATTATTTTTTATCCAGTTAATAACTATGTATTTTTATTATAACAAAGCATCTTCCCATAAAATGCTTAATCATTATAATTTCCCAGATATCTATCAACAGAAAAATAACTGCTGTTACTACAAATGCTCTCCCGTGTATTCATACAAACATCTACTATCCAAATATATATATTTGGATTTCTAAAACACCAAATAAAAACCGCAGTTCATAAAAATGGACTGCGGTTTTATTTAGTATCTTTTTATTCCCACTCAATCGTTGCAGGCGGTTTAGATGTAATATCGTAAACAATGCGGTTAACGCCTTGCACTTCATTGACAATACGTCTGGAAATAATATCCAGAACACTGAAAGGAATATGCGCCCAATCAGAGGTCATACCATCACTGCTGGTTACAGCACGCAGTGCAACGGTATGCGAATATGTCCGTCCATCCCCCATAACGCCTACAGAACGGATATTGGGCAGACACGCAAAATACTGCCATATTTTGCGCTCTAAACCAGCTTTAGCAATTTCTTCTCGAAAGATAGCATCAGCTTCACGAGTTATTTCTAATTTCTCCTGAGTAACTTCCCCTAGCACACGGATAGCTAAACCAGGTCCAGGAAATGGCTGACGCCAGACTAAGGCAGAAGGTATTCCCAATTCTTCTCCGACAGCACGAACTTCGTCTTTAAACAGTTCGCGCAGCGGTTCAATCAAAGCCAACCGCATATCCTCCGGCAAGCCGCCAACATTATGGTGGCTTTTGATTGTCGCTGAAGTACTGGTACCGCTTTCGACAACATCAGGATAAATAGTTCCCTGCACCAGAAAATCTACCTTGCCCAGTTTATTAGATTCTTCTTCAAAAACACGAATAAATTCTTCACCGATGATCTTACGCTTCGTTTCAGGATCAGACACACCTGCCAACCGGCCAAGAAAGCGCTCCGCTGCATTGACGCGGATCAGATTCATATCAAATTGTTCTTTAAAAACCGTTTCGACCTGATCGCCTTCATCTTTACGCAGCAGGCCGTGATCTACAAAAACACAGGTCAGCTGCTTACCCACTGCTTTATGTACTAATACTGCCGCAACGGAAGAATCAACCCCGCCGGACAATGCACAGAGAACTTTTTTATCGCCAACGGCCTCTTTAATCTCGGCAATTTTACGCTGTGCAAAACTGCTCATAGTCCAGTCTCCTTTAACTCCGCAGACGTCAAACAGGAAATTAGAAATCATCTTACGTCCAAATGGTGTATGCTCCACTTCAGGATGGAACTGCACTCCATATAATTTACGCAAATCATTAGCCATTCCGGCTACAGGACATTCACTTGTATCAGCAGTTACTACAAATCCCTCTGGGACCTCTGACACATAATCAGTGTGGCTCATCCAGGAAATATTGTGCTCTTCGATATCCTTAAAAAGAATATTATTTTTATTGAGTTTTACAGCCGTTTTCCCGTACTCACGCACATCAGCGCTTTCAACTCTGCCTCCCAGCGTCTGAGTCATCAGCTGATGTCCATAGCAAATACCAAGTACAGGTACGCCTAGTTCAAATACGCCAGGATCGATCTTAGGAGTATCATCACCATAAACACTATTAGGCCCGCCTGTAAAGATGATCCCTTTAGGGTTTTTAGCTTTGATTTGTTCTAAAGTGTAGGTATAGGGAACTATTTCACAGTAAACGCCGCATTCCCTTACACGCCTGGCGATCAATTGGTTATACTGACCGCCGAAATCGATAACTAAGATCATTTCATGGTTACCTGTTTGCATATTGCTGTAAGCCTCCTCAAAATAATTTAACTAATAATGTATAATATAATATCATACAATAATCACGCTGAAATTGCAATGCAAAAGGCCCCGTACAATAAGTACGGGGCCTTGGACTTTCAATGTACAGATGTAAATTTATTACATCATACCCGGCATTCCGCCACCCATCGGCATACCACCCATAGGAGCAGCGCCTTCTTTTGCAGGTTTATCAGCAACAACAGATTCAGTAGTCAAAACCATAGCTGCGATGCTGGCTGCATTTTGCAGAGCACTGCGGGTAACCTTAGTAGGATCAACGATACCAGCTTCGATCATATCAACGTATTCCTCGGTCAAAGCGTTAAAACCAAAACCTCTGCGGGAACGTTTAATCGTATCAACGATAACTGCGCCTTCCAATCCGGCATTATAAGCTATTTGACGTACCGGTTCTTCAATAGCGCGTTTAACGATTTCTACGCCGGTTTTTTCGTCGCCTGTTACTTTGATTTTGCTTAAAGCAGTTTGCACCTGCAGCAGAGCAGTACCGCCGCCTGCAACAATACCCTCAGCAACTGCTGCACGAGTAGCGTTCAAAGCATCTTCAATACGCAGTTTTTTATCTTTAAGCTCAACTTCAGTAGCAGCACCAACTTTAATAACAGCTACGCCGCCTGCAAGTTTAGCCAAACGCTCTTGTAATTTTTCTTTGTCAAATTCAGAAGTAGTTTCAGGGATCTGAGCACGGATTTGAGCAACGCGTGCTGCAATTTCTTCTTTGTTACCGCCGCCATCAACGATAGTAGTCAATTCCTTGGTTACGCGGACCTGGCTGGCGCTGCCCAAATCTTCCATGCTGGCGCTGTCAAGCTTACGTCCAACTTCTTCGCTGATAACTGTTGCTCCGGTAAGAATAGCAATATCCTGCAGCATAGCTTTACGGCGATCACCGAAACCAGGAGCTTTAACAGCTACAGCCTTGAAGGTACCGCGAAGTTTATTCACAACCAAAGTTGCCAAAGCTTCGCCTTCAATATCTTCAGCGATAATAAGTAATTCCCGGCCGCCTTGGACGACTTTTTCAAGTACAGGCATAATATCCTGAATCATAGTAATTTTACGGTCTGTGATGAGTACGAGCGGGTTGTTAAGAACTGCTTCCATTTTATCAGGATCTGTTGCCATATAAGGAGAAATATAACCGCGGTCAAATTGCATACCTTCAACAGTCTCCAGACAGGTTTCCATAGTTTTGGATTCTTCAACAGTAATAACACCGTCGTCGCCGACCTTTTCCATAGCGTCAGCAATCAGACCGCCGATTTCTTCATCAGCTGCAGAAATAGATGCAACCTGAGCTTTAGCTTCTTTAGTCTCAACCTTTTTAGAAACAGCCTGCAGTTCTTCTACCAAAACGTCAACAGCTTTTTGAATACCTTTTTTCAGCACCATTGGATTAGCGCCGGCAGCAACATTGCGCATGCCCTCACGAACCATAGCCTGTGCCAAAACAGTAGCAGTGGTAGTACCGTCACCGGCAACATCGTTAGTTTTTGTAGCAACTTCTTTTACAAGCTGCGCACCCATATTTTCAAACGGATCTTCAAGTTCAATATCACGGGCAATAGTTACGCCATCGTTAGTAATAGTTGGCGCGCCAAATTTCTTTTCGAGCACTACATTACGTCCTTTAGGACCAAGGGTTACCTTTACTGCATCTGCTAATGCATTGACACCGCGTTCTAAACTACGGCGAGCTTCTTCATTAAATTTTATTTCCTTTGCCATTTCAAATACACTCCTTTATATTTCACTTTTTTAGTAAAAATCATTACTTAGAGAACAGCAAGCACATCGCGTTCGCTGAGGATCAAATAATCTTTACCGTCATATTTAAATTCAGTTCCGGAATATTTTGCAAATACAACCTCATCGCCAGCTTTAACTTCAGGAGCGACACGAGTACCGTTATCCAGCACTTTACCTGCGCCTACGGCAACGACCTTACCAGTTTGCGGTTTCTCTTTAGAAGCCGTATCCGGCAAATAAATACCGCTGGAAGTTTTTTCCTCTTTTACTGTAAGTTCTACAACGATGTGATCTGCTAATGGTTTCAACATTTTCAAGTCCCCTTTCAGATGCCTATATAAATTTTTTATTTTTCTTTTGTTAGCACTCATTATTGTCGAGTGCTAATTACATTTATTATTATATCCGTTTCCTAAAAAAATGCAAGACAATTCCTGTAAAATTTTTTGACAAAAAAGTGAAAAATTCACGCAGCCTCTCAATTACTCCTCCTGCGTGAATTTTTTATATTTATTTATTTTTTAATGCTGATGCAATTACCGCTTCAGCCAACTCCTTAATGGAAATACGCCTGTTCATACTGTACTGCTGCATTTTTCGATATGCTTCCTGTTCCGTAAATCCATGTGCTGACATTAAAATTCCTTTAGCCCGGTCAAGCAGTTTTCTTGTTTCCAAACTTTCTTTTAATAATCCCAGCTCAGCCCCCATGGCTTTGATTTCTTCAAAACGGGAAATTGCTATCTCCATTGCCGGAAATAACTGTTCTTCACGAACCGGCTTCACTAAATATCCCAATACACCCGAACTTTTTGCCTGCGATACAATCTCCTGTTGACTGTAGGCTGTCAGCAAAAGTACCGGAGCCAGATGCTCGTCGGTAATGATTTTAGAAGCTGTAAGCCCATCCATTTGCGGCATTTTCACATCCATGATCACAAGGTCAGGCTGCAGAGCTCTCGTCATGGCAACTGCATCTTCACCGTTATTGGCTTCACCTGCAACTTCATGTCCTGCCTCTGTCAGCATTTCTCTGATATCAAGACGAATAAGCGCCTCATCATCAGCTAAAACAACTTTCAAAGTATTTTTCATTCTGACCCCTCCAACTCTGACGGTATGGTAACTACAGCACAAGTCCCCTGTTTCAGGGCTTCTATTGTAAAAGTACCGCGAAGATCTGCTTCCACCATAGTTTTTATTATTTTCAGGCCTAAACTGGTTTGCTCATCTAAAACAAAACCCGGCGGCAAACCATTACCGTCATCACAGATTTTTAAGCAATAACTTCCGGGGATTTTATAAAACTCAACATCAAGCCGGCCGCTGCTGCGGCCGGCAAAAGCATGGTCCAGTGAATTTTGCAGAAGCTCGTTCAGAACCAAAGCAATGCTTGTTGCTTTATCGGAAGGCAGTAAAACATTATCCGCTTTAAAGCTTGTCTGCAATTTAAAATTAGGGTCTGCCATACTGGCAATAATGGCTTCATAAATTCCCTGCGCTGCCACAGCTACATCAATTTTACCGCTATCCTGCTGTGAAAGAAATTCATGTACAACAGCGATACTGGTAACCCTGTTAATACAGTCACGCAATACCAGTTTTGTTTCGTCTGTATGAGCCCTGCGTGCCTGCAGCCTCAGCAGGCTGGCGATAGTCTGCAAATTGTTTTTAACGCGATGATGTATTTCCCGAATAACTACAGATTTGATAAGCAGCTCTGTATCTTTCTTTTTCAGCTCTGTTATATCCTGTAGAATAACAATAGCGGCCGCTGTATCAGGCCTGTTCGTAACAGGGATCACCCTCATTGCAAGCAGCAGTCCCTGCATGTCTATTTCCTTTCCTTCAGCGACACCCGTCTTCAGCACCATACCAACCAAAGGCCAGTTGATCTGCAAACTGTTTGTCCTTCGTCCAACTAAATTAGATAAGCCCTGCACTTTAAAAAGATGTCTGGCCGTCCTGTTCGCGGCTATAATGACCTTGTCCTTATCAACAATCATCAACCCGTCGCCAGGCAGCAATCTGCCGTAATAATTACTGCTCAAAATCTGTCGGCCGGTATTTTTTAAAAACTCCACTGCCGTCATAATGAAAAGTTCTTCCGGTTCATTGGTATCAAAAGCAACTACGGCAAAACATTTTCCTTTACTATCTTGAATAGGATAAACACGCAAATCGACGAAAAGCCCCAGCGACAGCTCACGTTTCCCTGACAAAGGCACACCTCTCTGCAGTGCCCGCTGCACTAAAGGCTCCTCATTACCGCGCAGTTCGCGACCTGTTTTATCAGGCAGTTCACCCAAAAATTGCGTTCTTGGCAGTTCCTGATGATAAATATACAGAAATTTGGGGTTATCATCCCAAACATACATCGTTATGCATGCATGAGCAACATCGGCAGCAAAAGCTGCGCCGACTTTCATAGAGGATAAAATATTTTTTTGTTCTACAGTCAAATTCTTGGGCATATCATTCATTCCCCTGTTTCTTATTACCTTGTTTATCCCCATCAATCCACAGTTTTTTCCACATTATCCACAGACTTATGCACAGCAAGAACTGTTTTTTAGCTATATTTCAGCATTTTATCCACAAAATCCACAAGTTCTTTTACTTCAGTGGACACTGTTCAACCTAATTTTAACGATGGAACAGCGTTCAAATCCAGAGGACTATATTCACCGTTCTGATACATAAAATAACCACGGCAAGCTATCATTACAGCATTATCAGTGCATAAAATCGGAGTTGGATGTACCAAACTTGCTCCAATCCCGCCTACAGCATCAGCTAACGCTGTTTGTAAATGTTTATTAGCCGAAACACCACCGGCCAGAACTATTTTTTTCAAACCGGTTTCCTGCAGCGCATGCACACTTTTCTGCACCAGCACATCTACAATCGCTTCCTGAAATGAAGCGGCCACCTCGGCTTTATTTACTTCACGGCCTGCCTGCTGTTCGTTATGCAGATAATTGATTACAGCTGACTTTAAGCCGCTGAAACTAAACTGATAATCTTCCTTCAAAAGTGCCCGCGGAAAATCGATCGCCTGCGGATTCCCCGCTGCCGCCAATTTTTCTATTTCCGGTCCTCCTGGATATTGCAGACCCATCACACGTGCAATTTTATCAAAAGCTTCACCTGCAGCATCGTCACGAGTTTGTCCCAGTAATTCAAAGCTGTTATAATCAGTTACCTTTAGCAGCGCCGTATGCCCGCCGCTTACTACTAAAGCCATAAAAGGAGGTTCCAGATCTTTATCATTCAAAAAATTGGCAAAAACATGTCCCTCCAAATGATTGACACCAATCAGCGGCTTGTCATTAGCCCAAGCCAGCGCTTTGGCAGCCGATACACCAACTAGAAGCGCCCCTACAAGCCCTGGTCCATAAGTTACTGCGACAGCGTCTATTTCTTCCAGCTTCACATTAGCCTGACGCAGTGCTTCGTCAATAACCGGCAAAATATTTTCAATATGTTTACCGGTACAACACCGCCAAATTTTCGATGGATAACAATCTGTGAGGAAATAATATTTGAAAGCACTTCACGTCCATTTTTGACTACGGCAGCCGCAGTTTCATCACAACTGCTTTCAATGCCCAAAATATACACGTCTTTAGACATCAGGCTTACCCTCCTTATATAACCACATGATTATTGCATTTTCATGATTATCTTCATAATAATTTGGTCTTATCCCCTCGCTGGCAAAACCGCAGGTCAAATAAACCTTTTGCGCTGCAATATTGCTCTCACGCACTTCCAAAGTCACCGCCACAGCGCCAAGTTCCCATGCCTTATTGATCAGGGCTGCTGTCAAGCGTGTTCCCAAGCCGTGTTCACGTTCTTCAGCAGCAACCGCGACTCTGGTTATCTGCGCTTCCCCTGCCACCAGCCAAAACCCGGCATAACCAAGAATACGCCCAGCATCTTCTAAAACAAGATATGTTGTTAAGCTGTTATTCAACTCATCCAGCCACATACTTGGGCTCCAGACATCAAAAAAAGACTTTTCATCTATGCTGCTGACAGCAGTCAAATCTGCCGCTGTCAAAGTCCTTATCATTATTCCTGCTGGCGTTTTTCCCATAATTCTTCAGCCTCTGATCTTCTAATGTAATAAGGTTCTAAACCAAAAATATCACCGGTATTATCAGGATCATACTCGGCTTCCGCCAAAAGCGCTACCGAGGCAGCCTGCGGCCAACATAAATGTGCTGGAGCCTTTCGGCACCACGAAGGCAAATCGGCAAGGTCAATTTTCTGGCATTCTCCCAATAATAAAGCAGGCATACCCAAAACAGCTATATTTTCCAAAAGCTGCTTGCGATCTACAACTTTGATCTCCTGATGCTCTATGAGTGTCCCCTGCTGCCATTCATAAATCGCCTGATAAAAATTGCCTTTTTGTGCGTCTAAAACAGGTGATAATACATAACCGTCTATTATAGGCAAGCGCTTTCAGCGTATTGACCCCGCAGATAGGTTTATGCCAGCTATAAGCCATTGCTTCTGCCGATGCCAGGCCAATCCTCAAACCGGTAAAAGACCCCGGCCCCATACTGACTGCTAAAAGATCGATCTCATTTTTAGTGATCTTAGTCCGTGTTAAAAGCTGCTCAAGCTGCGGCATAAGCCCCTCAGAGTGAGTCATGCCCATATTGATCCTATATTCTGCCAAAATTTGTCCATCACGACACAAACCCACGGCACAGACTTTAGTTGCCGTATCAATGGCTAAAGTCAGCATTTTTTTCCACTTCCTCACATAATTCCAGATACCTTTCACCATTAGGGAGCAATTGTATCAAACGGCCTTCCGGAACAATTTTTATGTAGATATCAAGACTTTCTTCAGGCATTTCCTCTAAAAAATTATCCGCCCATTCGATAAGAGTCAGCCCTTCACCGCCAACATATTCCCCATAGCCGATATTTTCCAATTCTTCAACAGTATTCAGCCTGTATAAATCAAAATGCCTGATCTCCATTTTACCATGATACACATTCATAATCGAAAACGTTGGACTGTTTATTTCACTGGCATCAACCCCCTGTGCCATAGCTATTTCACGACACAACAAAGTTTTACCGGCACCTAACTCCCCACAAAGACAAAAAACATCCCCGTTTTTAGCAAGCCTTCCCAAAAGTTTTCCTAACGCTTCCATCGTTTCAATATTACCACAAAAATACTCCATCAACAGCACTCCCATTTCAAAAAAGCAGTACCGACTTTTGCCGATACTGCTCCCGTTTATTTTTTCAATAAAGTAGTATTACGTTCCAAAGGATCTAAAATATCAGTATGTCCTTTCAAGGACGCAATTTTTTTACCATCAACTAAAATCTGTACTTTTTTTATCTCCGGAAACTCTGTCAGAGTGTTGACAATAGCAGTTGTCAGCATCAGTTCAGTATAGGATCCCTGCGGTACATTGGTTATTTCCTTGGAAAAATCAACATAAGCAGTCCCATCTTCTATCTTCATTGTTCTGATTTTTGTCCCTTTAGGAAACAGACTGACCATTTTCGCAGTATCCTGCGGACTGCTGTTTACCAAAATATCCAACGCAATCTCCGGAGCAGTCATCGCGCCGGCTTTGCGGGTTACCTTTTCCGGCAACAGATATTCCTCTCCGTTGACAGGTGCACGATACACCGTAATTTCTTGATTCTTATTATTCTGCGTTTGTTTAGTTTCAGGCTGCGGGATAACCGTAGCAGTTTGATCATCACTGCAGCCTGCAACTAACACGCAGAGCATCAAAGTGCAGATTACTGCAAATTTCTTTAACATATTGGCCTCCCACATCATTTAAAATAGTCCTCGATACCATCAGCAATCGCCTTAGCCAGCTTACTTTGAAACCAGTTGCTGTTCAGCAGTTTTTCTTCTTTGGCATTAGTTATAAATGCCATTTCGATTAATGCCGACGGCATACTGCTGCGTTTATTGACGTAGAAGTTTGCCTGACGTATACCTAAATCATCCAAACCAAAATTATTAGTCATCCGTTTTTGAATGGCCGTAGCTACACGTGCATCATGGCTTGTTTTAGGATAATAATAGGACGAGAAGCCGCCTACGTTTTTATTGACAGAAGCATTGATATGCAGACTGATAAAGAGATCAGCAGCACTGTTTTCAGCTACATCGACACGCGCCTGAAGCTCCTGCGCGTCCGTAGCATTTACGCCATAAACGTCAACATCTTTAACACGTGTCATTGTAACTTTAGCGCCTTTTTTCTTCAGCAGTTCTTCAACTTTCTGCGTTATTTTTAAAGTAATATCTTTTTCTTTAGTGCCTTTTGCCCCAACTGCTCCCGGATCACTGCCTCCATGTCCTGCGTCCAGCGTAATTCGTTTATCCTTCAGCCCGCCACTGGTACGATAGGCAGTTTTACTAACAGCAGGTGTCGGTGTTTTATCTGTAGTAGTTTTACCGCCTGCAGGTGTTGTTTTGGCAGGTTCAGATGCCTGACGTTTATTAGCCATAACATCAATAACGATTCTGTCCGGTCTTTTGGTAACAGGATCTTTTTTTAAGGTAAACCCCTTATAATCTTTACTGCCAATGGCCTTTTGCAGAGGCACCTTCAGCACGGTTTTACCTTCCGACGTATCTAAACGCATTTCATTGGCAATATCGCTCTTTATCTTATGAGCACGGCCAACTTTGCTATTTAAATCTGCATCCATAGTTATCAGCATCGTATTGCCGTCAAAAGTTATTTTATAACCTGTCGGTTTATCACAGTCCACCACAAAACGCAGCACATTGGTTTTATCTACTCCCCAACGAACATCTGTTATTTCTGAGGCAAAAGCCGTTAAACTAAACATCAAACAGCTTACAAGTGCAAAAACAAAAACTAATTTCTTCTGCAAACGGCATCTCCCTTTCTTTCATCTCTAATACTTAATTTTATCATTTAAGCGTAAGTATTGTAAACATACCCTAACTTTTATCTGCAAAATTTAAGTGAAATCTTTTATTCTCCCTGCTCAATAATTCTGCGGGCCTGTGGCAAGTACTGGCTGATTTCTCCTGCTGCCATACCAATAATCCCTTTACTGGCCAAATCGCCAGCCAGCCCGTGCATATATACACCAGCTAACGCCGCTTCCTGTACAGAAATCCCCTGCGCAGCCAACCCGGCAATAATTCCTGTGAGCACATCACCGCTGCCGCCTGTAGCCATAGCACTGTTGCCGGTAGTATTGATATAAACATTGCCGTCAGGACAGCCTATAACAGTAGGAGCGCCTTTCAAAACGAGGACAGCATCCCACTCAGCAGCATATTTGCCTGCCAATTCCAGGCGTCTTGCGTCAACTTCAGCCGCTTCCAAATCCAACAGCCTTCCCAACTCTCCCGGATGCGGCGTTAAAACTTTCGGAGCCCTCATGGTATTTAAAATACCAACATGTCCCTGCAATGCAGTCAACGCATCGGCATCGATAATCACCGGCACTTCCACCGACTGCAGAATTTCCCGAATAACTTCCACCGTACTTCCAGACGTACCAAGACCAGGACCTATAGCCAAAACATCAGCTCTGCCGGCTTTGTCCAGCACTGCACCAGTGGCTCCTCCACCTAAAGCTCCCGGCATCCGCTCGATCAAACCTTCGACCATAATTTCTGTCAGTTTCACCGCTAATACTTCACGACTGCAAAGCGGCGTCAGCAAACTTACCAGACCA
>OHAY01003176.1_pt1 | contig 11674 bp, 14 predicted proteins | sample 1577191 | NCBI WGS metagenome assembly OHAY01 (sample SAMEA3541504, study PRJEB24748) | human gut metagenome | biome: human gut; feature: human-associated habitat; material: faeces | place: China | collected 2012 | reverse complement strand
TCGTCCTCGACAATCAGAATCCGGTACATGGGCCTCTCCTCCTTCTCTGGTTCAGCGGAGAACAACCTGCCAGTCGTCCCCGTTCACAAGGTATTGGAATTCCGTCAGCGACTCGTCGTCAAAGACGCGCAGCAGCTCCGGAAAATCGTCAACCGTCGGCAGCGACGCAATGCGTCCGCGTTCCACCCACTCAACCTCTCCCTCTTCGGAACCGTGCAGCTCGCCCTCAAATTCGTCTGCCGCAAAAAGGAAGACAAGATACCGTCCTCCCTCGATCGGAAACTGCTTAACGCCGCACAGACGCGGATGAAATACCGTCAGTCCTGTTTCCTCCCGCGTCTCGCGGACAGCAGCCTCCACAATCGACTCTCCCGGCTCCACATGACCGCCGGGGAAAACATAGCCTCTCCAACTGTCCTTCACCCGGTTCTGCAGAAGCAGCCTGTCTCCGCTTCGAACAGCGCACATCACTGTCAGCTCCACACGTTCCGTCCGGCTCATCCAACCACCAATCTCCTTTCTTCCACCGCTTCACCCGATTCGCTCTGGATCGAAAACCATGCCGCCGATCGGATACCACGGGCAGAAAAGAAGCGGCCGTACAGGCCGCCTCTTCTGCCGGGAACCGGCGCAGTTCTCTCATCCAAGCATAATTTCCAAATACGCCTTTACCAGAGCAACGCACTTTTCCCATCCGGAATTGCTGTTCCAACCGAACTGGCTGGAGTTGATGCACAGATCGTAGTTGTCCGCATCCTTCCAGTTGCGGCCCGTGAAATACTGATAATAGTCGGCACGGCGCTTATCCGTTTTCCGGATCAGCTTTTTCACCTCGTCCTCGCTCAGCGCGGGGGAGGCGAGCCACTTTTCATATTCCTGACGGTAATTCATTGCATGTCCTCCTGTTCCGGAATTTCATCAATGGGGCGGATCAGATTTTTCGCGTCCTCGAGCATCGAGGACGGCACATAGAGCCACGTGCCGCTGCCGGGCATGCCGAGCACGATCTTGCCGAACGAGCCCTCGCCCTCGTACTTGCGCAGCACGGGGATGTCATACGAGCGGAGCATGGCGCAGAGCATGTCCGTCTCGGCGTTCGTGTCCATTGCGACGGTCAAAAGCGCGGGCTCCTCCGGCGTGCCGTCGGCGGATTTTGGCCAGCGCTGCAAAAGGTCGTTTTCTGTCTTGCCCCAGGTGAGCTTCACTTCATCCGACATGGGTGGTGTCCTCCTTTATATTGATGATGGGTCATTTGTGGTATTTGGTTCCGGCCTCGATCTGGTAGGCGCGGTAGATTTGCTCGAGCAGCATCACGCGTGCTAAGTGGTGCGGAAATGTCATCGGCGACATCGAGAGCCGCAGGTCGGCTTTTTTCTTTAAGTCCTCGTCAAGGCCGAAGCTCGACCCGATGAGAAACGTCAGCTGCGACGCGCCGCGCGCGGCGAGCTGCTGCATTTTCTGCGAAAGCGCCACGCTGCTCATCTCCTGCCCCTCAATGCACATGGCGATGAGCGCGCCGCCCTTGGGAAGCTTCTGCTCGACGAGCGCGGCCTCTTTTTTGAGCGCCTGACGGATCTCCGCCTCGCTCGGCTCGTCGCCGAGACGCTGCTCGGGCAGCTCCAAAAGCTCTAACTTGCAGCAGCGCGAAAGGCGCTTTTCGTATTCCTTGACGGCCTGCTCGTAGAAGGCCTCCTTCAGTTTTCCGACGCAAAGGACGGTGATCTTCTGCATACGTGTACCTCGCTGATGGTGTCGCGCGGCGCGGCGGCAAGGCGGACGCTCAGCCCGCTCGATTGCAGCGCGCGGCCGACGGTGTATTCGGCAAGCTCGGGGGAGTTGTTCTCGTCGCTCAGGTGCGCGAGCAGAATGTCGCTCGTGCCCGCGCGGACGCATTCGATGGCGAATTCCGCCGCAGCGTCGTTCGACAGGTGCCCGTATTCGCTCAGGATGCGCTGCTTGAGATAATAGGGGTAGCCGCCGTTTTTGAGCATCACGACATCGTGATTCGATTCGAGCAGCAGCATGTCCGCGCCGAGGGCGGCATCGTGCGCCTCATCGGTGACAAAGCCCGTGTCCGTCAGCACGGCGAGCGAGCCTGCGTCGCTCTCGATGCGGTAGCCGACGCTCTCTTTCGCGTCGTGCGACGTGCGGAACGAGCGGACGTGCAGGTCCTTGATCGTAAACTCTTTGCCCGCGGCAAAGGCACGCAGGCGCGGCTCGGGGTATTGGATGGCCGCCGCGGTGCCGAACGTCGCATACAGCGGGGCGGGGCATTTTTTGGCGAGCGTCACAAGTCCTCGGACATGGTCGATGTGCTCGTGTGTGATGAGAATGCCGTCGAGGTCGTCGAGCGTGAGGTTCAGCACCGCGAGCGACTGTGTGATGCGGCGGCAGGAGATGCCCGCGTCGATGAGAAGGTGGGTATCGTTGTGACAGACGAGCGCGGCGTTGCCGGCGCTCGAACTGGCGAGGGTGTAAAATTCCATGGGATGATTCCTTTATATCAATTCACCGAAATCATACCACAGCCGCGCGCAATAGTCAAAAAGAAAAAGCCCCCGCACGGGGGCTGTGAGAGGGAGAAGAAAGCGCTGTCAACCGGCGGGGAAAGCGAGCCCTGCCATGAAGCCGTTTTCGCCGGTGCAGACGATGTCGCCCGCGGCGAGCGCGCCGCCGCAGACGTACAGGTCGGCCTGACAGGGGAGCGAGGCGTCAGGATAGTTGGTCACAACATAGGTGTAACGCGAGAGCGTCTGCCCGCAATAGCGTGTGAGGTCAAAGCCCTGCGAGCGCTGGAGGTCGTTGTAGCTCAAATACGGCTCTTCGAGCGTTTCGCCCAGCGTGACGCTCAGCGTTTCGATCGGCTGGTCGTTCACCTCCCAGCCGAGGGAGGCAAGATACGCAATGCGCTCTTCATTTGTTCCGGCGGCGATGACGGGCGGCGGAGACGAATGCCGGCACGCGCGCAGCGCCAGAAAGAGCGAGAGCAGCAGCGCGAAGATGAGCAGAATTTTTACAACGCGGCGTTTGGAGCACTTGGCGGTGATGATGAACATGAAGCGACCACACCCTTTCGATAAAAGCTATTCCACCGAAAGAAAAAGTATGCTACACTGATACTTCAGAATGCAGAAAGGCGGGAACCACCATGGCACAGCAGAGACTCGACAAGATCATCGCCTCGACCGGGCGCTATTCGCGCCGCGAGGTCAAGACCCTCGTGCGCGAGGGCCGCGTGCTCGTCGACGGGCGCATCGCGGCCAGCGCGGAGGACAAGTGCGACCCCTTGACCGCGCGCATCAGCGTGAACGGCGAAGAGCTTTTTTATCGCGAGCACACGTATGTGATGCTCCACAAGCCTGCGGGCGTGCTCTCAGCGACCGAGGACGGACGCGGGGAGACGGTGCTAGACCTGCTTGCGCCCGAGTACCGCAAGATCGGCCTTTTCCCCGTCGGGCGGCTCGATAAGGACACGGAGGGGCTGCTGCTTCTGACCGACGACGGCTCGCTCGCGCACGACCTGCTCGCGCCGAAAAAGCATGTCGACAAGGTCTACTTCGCCCGCACCGACGGCGCGCTCGACGACGCTGACTGTAAAGCCTTCGAGCAGGGCATCACGCTCGGCGACGGGCTCGAATGCCTTCCGGCAAAGCTTGAGATTTTAAAGAGCGACGCGCAGAGCGAGGCGCTCATCACCATCCACGAGGGCAAGTTCCACCAGATCAAGCGGATGCTGGCCTCGCGCGGAAAGCCGGTCGTTTACTTAAAGCGGCTGAGCATGGGCTCACTCACGCTTGACGAGGGGCTTTCCAAGGGCGAATACCGCCTGCTCACGGCGGAAGAGATCAAAAACCTGCGGGAAAGTGGGCAATTTGCCCAAGGAAAAGCGGGCGCAGACAAGTAAGCGTTTGTCCTTCCTTTACGGAATGCCTAAAAAAGAAGAAAAAAATTGTTGAAAAGAGAAAAAAGTTCTTGCAATCGTCAGACGGAGAAAGTATAATAGTCCCATCAAGTTGGCAGAATGCACAAACTCCCTAATAAATCAAGGAGGCACGGAATATGTCCGGTAGGATTTTTCAGAACATCGTTTTACAGTTTAAGGAAACGACCGATACGGTCATTGGCGTGATCGACTCCGAGGGCACGGTCATCGCCTGCACCGACCTGCCGGAGATCGGCCAGCGCTGGCCGCATCTGGTGCAGCCCATCAATGAGGCCGAGGGCGCCTGCACCGCGCTCGAGGGCAAGACCTTCAAGGCGCTCGAGGGCTGGGGCGGTCAGTTCGACTTTGCGGCCTTCACCCGCGGCGAGGACGCGCTCAGCTCGACCGTCTGCAGCATGGCGACCGTCGCGCTCAACACCGCCAAGAGCTATTACGAGGAAAAGCACGACAAGACGTCGTTTGTCAAGAGCATCCTCTCCGATAATATTCTTTTAAGCGATATCTATGTCCGCGCCAAGGAGCTGCACGTCGAGGCCGAGCTCAACCGCGGCGTGTTCGTCGTCCGCCGCACGGACGAAAAGGCCGACGCTATCCCCGTCGAGACCGTGCAGAACATCTTCCCCGACCGGCAGACGAGTTTTGTCCTTTCCATGGGCGAGGACGATGTGGTGCTCGTGCAGCAGCTTGGCGACAATGTGGAGATGAGCGACCTTGAAAAGACCGCCGCGCAGATCGAAGAGACGCTGCGCGTGAACGGTGAGAGCACCGTGGTCGTCGGTATCGGCACGGTGGCGACGCACCTGCGCGACCTCGCGAAGTCCTATAAGGAAGCGCAGATGGCGATCGAGGTCGGCAAGGTCTTCGACACCGAGAAGTACATCATCAGCTATGAAAACCTCGGCATCGGCCGCCTCATTTATCAGCTGCCGACGACACTGTGCGAAATGTTCCTGCAGGAGGTCTTCAAGAAGAACCCCATCGACGCGCTCGACAAGGAGACGCTCTTTACGATCAACAAGTTCTTCGAGAACAACCTCATCCTCTCCGAAACGGCGAGAAAGCTGTTCGTCCACAGAAATACGCTCGTCTACCGTCTCGAGAAGATCAAGAAGCTCACGGGCCTCGACCTGCGCGAGTTCGACGACGCCATCACCTTCAAGGTCGCGCTCATGGTCAAAAAGTACCTTGCCTCCCGCGGCATCGAAGCGTAAAGAAAAAGAATTTGACAAGGGCTGTCTTCAGACAGTCCTTGTTTTTTCGCCATTTTGCGGCAAAAAAGTTGAAAGTTTACATAATTACCTGTTGCCATCGCGTGCGCTTCGCGCTATAATAAAAGCTGAAAATTTGCGGGATCGAGTCATAACCTGCTGGAAACTGAGGGAAGAGCATGATACGCCTAAGCGATGTAGTAAAGGAATACGAGAGCGGCACGACGGCCTTAAGGGGCATTTCGCTTCGTATCGAGGATGGGGAGTTCGTCTTTTTGGTCGGCCCGAGCGGCAGCGGCAAGTCGACGATCATCAAGCTGCTCACCGGCGAGATCGTGCCGACGTCCGGTCAGATCGCCGTCAACGGCTTCAGCCTGACGAACATTGCCGAGCGGCAGATCCCGCTGCTGCGCCGCTCCGTCGGCGTCATCTTCCAGGACTTCCGCCTGATCGAGAAGAAAACGGTCTACGAGAACCTGGGCTTCGCCATGCGCGCCGTCGGTTCTTCGCCGCGCGAGATCAAAAAGCGCATCCCCTATGTGCTTGAGCTCGTCGGACTTGAGGAAAAGACCGACCGTTATCCCAACGAGCTCTCCGGCGGCGAACAGCAGCGCGTGGCCATTGCGCGTGCGCTCATCAACAACCCCAGCACCATCATCGCCGACGAGCCGACGGGCAACCTGGACCCCGCGCGCTCGCTGGAGATCATGCGCCTGCTCGAGCGCATCAACCAGCTCGGCACGACGATGGTCGTCGTCACGCACGAGAAAGATCTTGTCAATCAGTTCAAAAAACGCGTCGTCACGCTCGAACAGGGCGTCATCACGAGCGATGGCGACGGCGTCGGCTATAATGCGAGGTAAGCTATGCGCAAACACGATTTTTCTTACTTTTTCGGCGAGGGCATGCGCAACATGTTCTCGCATGGATTCATGTCCTTTGCGGCCGTGGGCATCACGGTCGCCTGCCTTGTCGTCATGGGTACATTTTCGCTCGTGGCGTACAATGCGCAGGTGCAGCTCCAGCAGCTCGAGAGCGAGTATGAAATTCTCGCCTTCGTGGACGAGAGCTGCGACGATGCGCAGACCAAGGCCGTGGGCCGCGCCATCGAGCAGCGTGACAATGTGAAAGAATGTGTCTTCATCAGCAAGGAAGAGGCGATGAAGTCCTTTGAGGCGCGTTACGAGGGGGACAACATGTTCCAGAACCTTGACCCCGAGATTTTGCGCGACCGCTACGCTGTCTATGTTGACAATCTGAGCATTTCCGGCAAGACTGCGCAGGATATCCTCGACAATGTCGAAGGCGTTGCCAATGTCCGCGTGGACGAAGACATCGCGGGCGGCTTTATCACGCTGCGAAATGTTGCGAGCGTAGTGTGCATCGCGCTCATTGCCATTTTGCTGCTCGTGTCGGTCTTCATCATCTCGAATACCATCAAGCTCACGACATTCGACCGCCGCGACGAGATCGCCATTATGAAGATGGTCGGCGCGACGAACGGCTTCATCCGCTGGCCGTTCGTGTACGAGGGCTTTATGATCGGCCTTCTCAGCGCGGTGCTTGGCTTTGGCTTGCAGTGGCTGCTGTATGAATCGGTCGCAAAGAGCCTTGCGATGTCCGACCGGCTGCAGCTGTTGACGATCGTCGACTTTACGTTGATCTGGCGGCCCGTGGCTGCGATCTTTGCCGCCGCCGGTATCCTGATCGGTGTGGGTGGCAGCCTGACGGCTATCCGCAAGTTCCTGCACGTGTGAGGGAGGCGGACGATGAGCAGAAAAAAGATCGCACGCATCCTCCTGGTGCTGGCTGTCGTTGCGTCGCTGACGCTGACGGAGCTGACGCCGCTTTCCCTGGTGCAGGACGCCTCCGCCGTCACGCAGGCGGATATCGACAAGCTCAAGGACGAGCTCAGCGGGATGAACTCGGAAAAGTCGCAGCTTGAAAAGGAGCTCAAGTCCATCCAGAATGACAAGAGCGCGGCGCTTGCGCAGAAGGAGAACATCGACAAGCAGATCAACTTGCTTCAGTCGGAGATCAAGGGCGTTGAGTCGCTCATCAGCGAGTATGAGACGCTGATCACGCAGACCGAGCAGGAGATCCGCGAGAACGAAGAGGAAGAGGCGCGCCAGTACGAAAAGTTCTGCGAGCGCGTGCGCTCGATGGAAGAGCGCGGTACGGTGTCGTACTGGTCGGTGCTGTTCGACTCGGCGAGCTTTTCCGACTTGCTGAGCGCCATGGACTTCATCAGCGAGATCATGGACAGCGACCAGAAGGTCATCGACGATCTGCGTGCCCTGCGCGAGCAGATCGAGCAGAAGAAGGCCTCGCTCGAAACGTCCCTTGCCGAGCAGCAGAGCGCCAAGGAGACGCTCGTCGCCAAAAAGAGCGAGCTGAACACCCAGCGCGCTGAGGCGGAAAAGGTGCTTGCCGAGCTCAAGGCGAACGAAGCGCAGTACAAGCAGGTCCTTTCGGAAAAGGACGCCGCGATGGAGCGCCAGCAGGCGGAGATCGTGCGCCTTTCCCGTGAGCTTGCCGAAAAGAACGGCAACACCACCGTGACCTATGGCGGCTACATCTGGCCGTGCTCGAGCAAGTATGTCACCTCGCCGCTCGGCGCGCGCTACACGGGCATCGCGGGCGCGTCGAGGAATCACGCGGGCATTGACATCGGCCGCGTGGGCTACACGACGCAGGCCGTCGCCGCCAAGGCGGGCACGGTCATCATCTCGGCCTACAACAAGTACCGCGGCAACTATGTGGTCGTCAGCCACGGCAGCGGCAACACGACGACGTATCAGCATTTGTCATCCCGTTCGGTCAGCGTGGGCACGTATGTCGCGCAGGGTCAGGTCGTCGGCATCACCGGTACGACCGGCGTGAGCAGCGGCCCGCACCTGCACTTTGAGATCACCGAGAATGGAAAGATCATCAACCCGCTCAAGTACCTCACGGACTATATCAAGGGTTGGTAAACCGCATAACGCACAAGCTCCCCGCCATATACTGGCGGGGAGCTTTTTCGCGGGGAGGGGTCATTTTGCAGGGATTGGTCTGCTATCGGGACACGGGGGAGAAAAACGGCGCGCGCACGCTCTGCGGCGTGCGCTTTGACGCGGCCTACGCATCGCGCGGCGAGGGAATGCTTGCTGCACTTTCGGCCAAGCGCGCAGCAAAATACCTGCAAAAGCGCCGTGTGAGTTATGCCGTGTTTCCCAAGGATTATCCATATGCGGAGGTATTTGCGCGCTGTGGTGTCCTGCCGCCGCCCGAGCAGCCGCTGCGCATGGCAAAGGCGGCGGAGATCATCCGCCGCGCGATGGCGCGGCTAGGCCTTGCGCCGGAGCGGGCACGTATCGCGCTGTGCGCACCCTCGCAGAGTGCGGCGCTCGAAGCGGCGGCGCGCGAGCTCTCTAAAGATGTGCGCTATCTTGCACTCTGCGCGCCGAATGGCGAGCGCCTTGCGCGCACGCTGCGCTGGGACTGCGGCGCGAGTGTCCATACATTGCAGACGGACGAGAGGATCGCCGCCGACCTGAGCGTCTGCTTCGACGATTTCCCGCTGCCCGACGGCCTTGTGCTGCCGCTGGGGAGCGGTGCGGTTTCTGTCGCCTATGGGACGGAAAACCTGGGCGATGCAGCGATGATCTGGAATGAAGATCAGCTCATCTGCGCACTCTACGCCTCGCTTGCGCGCCGCGCGGACGAAATTTGGGTAAAAGATGTGAAAATGCCGCCCGATGGGGGAGAAAACGCAAACTTACCTTGACAACACGGGGCAAAATCACTATAATTATTTCGCTAAAATGGTATTCGTGTGCGCGCCGCGCAATTTTGCGGGCGCGAAAGAAAGGAACGATCTCAATATGGCGAACATGAAAAAAGAGTACAAGATGAGCGCGGAGCGCAAGGAAGAGCTGCAAAAGGAGCTCACCTACCTCAAGACCGTGCGTGAAAAGGAAGTGGCGGACCTCATCAAAGAGGCGCGCGGCTTCGGCGACCTGAGCGAAAACAGCGAATATGATGAAGCGAAAAACGAGCAGGGCAAGCTGTACTCCCGTATCGCTGAGGTCGAGGAGATCCTGCTGCACACCGTCATCGTCGACGAAAACGACGCGGGCACGAACGGCATCAGCATCGGCTGCCGTGTGACCGTGCAGGATGTGAAGTCCGGCCGCGAGCTGCCCGAGTATAAGGTCGTCGGCTCGCAGGAGGCCGACCCCATGCACCGCGCCATCTCCGAGGATTCCCCCTTCGGCAAGGCGCTCATGGGCGCAAAAGAGGGCGACGAGGTCATGGTGGAGGCCCCTGTCGGCACCATCGTCTACCGCATCGTCAAGATCGAACGTTAAGCTGTATTATATAGAGTAGGAGTAAAGAAATATCATGGCTGAAGAAAATATCCAGACCAACGCTCCCGAGCAGGACCTCAGCGAGATCCTGAAGGTCCGCCGCGAAAAGCTCGCAGCGCTGCGCGCCGAGGGCCGCGATCCCTTCAAGGAGACGCGCTTCGACGTGACGCACCATGCTCAGGACATCAAGGACAACTTTGACGCGCTTGAGGGCAGCGAGGTCCGCGTCGCGGGCCGTCTGATGAGCAAACGCGGCATGGGTAAGGTCAGCTTTTGCGATCTGCAGGACAAGTCCGGCCGCATCCAGCTCTACGCCCGCAAGGACGAGATGGATGAGGAGGAGTACAACCGCTTCAAGAAGTACGACATCGGCGATATCGTCGGCGTCGAGGGCGAGGTGTTCCGCACCCAGCGCGGCGAGATGAGCGTGCGCGCCAAGAAGATCACGCTGCTCAGTAAGTCTCTGCGTCCCCTGCCGGAGAAGTACCACGGCCTGACCGATAAGGAAGCGCGCTACCGTCAGCGCTATGTGGACCTGATCATCAACCCCGAGTCCAAGCGCAACTTCGAAATTCGTTCGAAGTTTGTCGCGTATCTGCGCCGCTACCTCGACTCCATCGGCTTTATGGAGGTCGAGACGCCGGTTTTGAGCCCCATCGCGGGCGGCGCGAATGCGCGCCCCTTCATTACGCACCACAATACCCTCGATATCGACATGTACATGCGCATCGCCACCGAGCTGCACTTAAAGCGCCTGATCGTCGGCGGCATGGAGCGCGTGTACGAGGTCGGCCGCATCTTCCGCAACGAGGGTATGGACACCAAGCATAACCCCGAGTTCACCACCTGCGAGCTCTATCAGGCCTACACGAACCTCGACGGCATGATGGACATCCTCGAGGCCATCCTCTCCGGCGCCGCGAAGGAGATCCTCGGCACCTATCAGATCCAGTGGCTCGGCAAGGACATTGACCTGACCCCGTCGTGGAAGCGCGTCACGATGGCTGACGCCGTCAAGGAAGTGACCGGCGCGGACTTTATGGCGATCGAGGGCGATGCCGAGGCCGCCGTCGCGCTCGCCAAGAGCGTCGGCGTCGACATGGACGGCGTGGACAAGACCTGGGGCAACGCCCTGTACGAGACCTTCGACCAGAAGGTCGAGGAGACCCTCGTCCAGCCGACGTTCATCACCATGTACCCCGTCGAAGTGAGCCCGCTTGCCAAGCGCAGCCCGTCTGACCCGTACCTCACCGAGCGCTACGAGATGTTCGTCTGCGGCTGCGAGATGGGCAACGCTTTCACTGAGCTCAACGACCCGATGGATCAGTACGAGCGCTTCAAGGCGCAGGTCGAAAAGCGCGCCAACGGCGACGACGAGGCCGAGATGATGGACGAGGATTACGTCATGGCCCTCGAATACGGTCTGCCCCCGACGGGCGGCCTGGGCTTCGGCATCGACCGCTGCGCGATGATGCTCTGCGGTACCGACTCCATCCGCGACGTCATCCTCTTCCCGACGATGAAGCCGCTGGACATGCCCAAGAAGGCCGACAAGGCGGAAGCCGCTCCCGCCGAAGTGAAGAAGGAGGAGGTCATCGACTTCTCCAAGGTCGAGATCGAGCCGCTGTTCAAGGACTTTGTAGACTTCGAGACGTTCTCGAAATCCGACTTCCGCGCCGTGAAGGTCAAGTCCTGCGAAGCGGTCAAAAAGTCCAAAAAACTCCTGAAATTCGTACTGGATGACGGAACTGGAGAGGATAGAGTTATCCTTTCTGGCATTCACGAATATTACGAACCGGAAGAATTGGTTGGAAAAACGTGCGTCGCCATCACAAATCTGCCGCCAAGACCCATGATGGGAATTGCGTCTGAGGGTATGCTTATTTCCGCTGTCCACCACGAAAACGGCGAGGAAAAGCTGCATCTTCTGATGCTCGACCCGCACATCCCCGCGGGCGCGAAAATGTATTAAATTCCCAATTTGACACGTTTTTGACACACTTTCGGAATTCAATATGACACAATATGAAGCTGGAATGCACAGATGCCCTGTGCATTCCAGTTTTTCTTATCCGAAAAGTTTGATTTTTGCACTCATGTTTTGTACCGAATTTTTGAGGGTGTCCTCTGTGATATGCGTATAAATATCCAGAGTCGTACTGATCTCGGCA
>OHAY01003175.1_pt1 | contig 11686 bp, 10 predicted proteins | sample 1577191 | NCBI WGS metagenome assembly OHAY01 (sample SAMEA3541504, study PRJEB24748) | human gut metagenome | biome: human gut; feature: human-associated habitat; material: faeces | place: China | collected 2012 | reverse complement strand
GGTGGTCTTGAACAGTACCTCGCTCCCCTGCTTGGGGCGCAGGATGCAGTCCGCGCCCCGCTCCGCAGAAAGAGTGACGGGCAGGTACTCCTTGATGGTCACCCGGAAAGCGCCCAGATTCTCCACGCCGCTGTACAGCACGCCCTCGCCGTCCAGACTGCGCATCTCGCCCACGGTATAGCGCCCAGCCAACACCGTGCCCACCGGCAGGCAGCCCGCCGGGTTGCAGCCCTCTAAGATCTTCCCGCAATGGGGGCAGACGGTCGCCGCAGGCGGCAGTTCCCCAATGCAGAACGGACACAGGCGTTTTTGCTCCATAGTGTTCTCTCCCCTTCCAAGCTTCTATGCTTTTTATTTTATCATAGTGTTCCCCGCCGTGCAAGCTGTCCGCATTTTGGTGCACACGCAAAAAAGACCGGAGCCCGCAGCCCAAAGGGCTGACAGGCTTCGGTCTTATAGATGCAAGGGGTTTTCTCTTATGCTGCGCTTAGTGGATGAACACAGGACCCAGCGGGTTTGTGATGGGGCTGACGTAACCGCCCAGCAGCTTGGGGATAGCAAGGCTGATGTCGGGGACGTAGGTCAGCAGCAGCAGTGCAACGAACATGCACAGGTAGAACGGCAGGGTCGCCTTGACGACCTTTTCCATCGGGCGCTTTGCAACGGCAGAGCCGATGAACAGCACAGCGCCGACAGGAGGAGTCAGCAGGCCGATGCCGCAGTTCAGGACCATGATGATACCGAACTGGATGGGGTCGATGCCGATGGAGGTGGCGATGGGCAGCAGGATGGGGGTAGCGATCAGGATGATGGGAGCCATATCCATGATGCAGCCCAGAACCAAGATGATCAGGTCGATCAGCAGAGCGATGATGTAGGGGTTATCGGTGACGCTGGTAATGGCATTTGCAGCCAGATCCGGCACATGCAGCATGGTCAGGCAGTTGCCGAAGACTGCAGAGGTAGCGATCAGGATCAGCACGATGGACAGAGTGTTCACGCACTCATCCAGTGCATGCCAGACGCCCTTCCAATCCAGACCCTTGTAGACGAACACCGACACGAACAGAGAGTAGACAACTGCAATAGCTGCAGACTCGGTAGCGGTGAACACACCGCCAACAACGCCGAACACAACGATAATAACAGCGGCCAGTGCCCAGATGGAAGTGCCCAGCTGCTTAACGAAGGCCTTGATGCTGAACGGAGAGCCCTTGGGGTAATTCTCCTTGACCGAGATGATGTAGGAACCGATCATCAGGACGATGGCCAGCAGAGCACCGGGCAGATAACCTGCCAGGAACAGGCTGCCGACCGAGATGCCGCCGGCAGTGGTGGCATAAATGACCATGTTGTGGCTCGGAGGAACCAGCAGACCCTCGCAGGAGGAGGTGATGGTAACAGCGGTGGAGAAGTCGGCGTCGTAGCCCTGATCGACCATCATGGGGATCATGATGGAGCCGATGGAAGCGGTATCTGCAGAAGCAGAACCGGAAATGCCGCCGAAGAAGTAGGAAGCAACGATGTTGACCATTGCCATGCCGCCGCGCATCCAGCCGACGCAGGCATCAGCCAGAGCGATCAGCTTTTCGGAGATGCCGCCGCTGCCCATGAGGACGCCCATGGTGATGAAGAAGGGGACGGCCATCAGGCTGAAGGACGAAATGCCCTTGACCATCAGACGGCAGACATCGGTCAGCGCCTGACCCTGCACCATCAGGCAGAGCACGCTGGACAGGCCAACGGCGTATGCGATGGGGAAACGCAGGAAGATCATGACGAAGAAGCTGACAAGAAGGACAACGATCGCCAGTGTCTGAACTGTCATATTAGTTCTCCTCCTTTACAAAAAAGCTCTTGATGTGGTTGTACAGCGCCTCGATCTCGAAGATGATCATGGCGATGCCGGCCAAAGGCACCGGGAAGTACATCCAGAAACGGCTCAGCCAGGGCATCGAGACATAGAAGCCGCGGCCGCCCAGGGTGGTGGCGTAGTTCCAGCCCACCACCAGCATGATGAGGCCGAGGATGCAGACTGCCAGATCGGCGAGGATGTCCAGCACCTTGACGGCGATCTTGGGCAGATAGACGTCAAATGCGGTCATGCGGATGTGTGCGCCGCGGCGGATGGCCAGAGCGGCGCTCAGCACGGCCATATAGCTCATGCAGGTCAGCACGACCTCTTCCGTCCATGCGGGGTCCGGGATGAACGGGACGTAACGACCAATGACCGACATGGTGGTGATAAGAATATCTGCGATCAGCAGCAGCTTGCAGATAAACAGGACCACTTTGTAGGTGACGTCGTACGCCGGCTTGATCTTATCCAGAGTGGTAAAGATTTTCGGCATAGGATCTCCTCCATACTCTTATAAAAAGCCCGGCGGGTCTGCGGGCGTATCCCGTAGTCCCCCGCCGGGCTATGTACTACTTCAGGATAAAGGCGCTTTTATCAGGCCTTCATATCCAGCAGCTGCTGATACAGCTCAGCCTGATCCGAGGTGTTCTCGCTGATGACCTTAGCGCAAGCCTCCTGCCAGGGAGCCTTATCGGGGACATCGATGACGTTGCAGCCGGAAGACTTCAGCTCGTCGAGGACCTTGTTCTCAGCGGTCTCGGACAGGTCAGCGTTGAAGGCCTGCGTATCCGCAGCAGCCTCCATGACGGCAGCCTGCTGGTTCTCGGTCAGCTTGTTCCAGGCGTTGTCGGTGATGACAGCCTGCACAGCGCCCAGAGTATGGCCGTCGAGGATCAGGTTGTTAGCGACCTCGGGGAAGGCGTTGGACTTGTAGTTTGCGATGGGCTGCTCAGCGCCATCCACAACGCCGGTCTGCAGTGCGCTGTACAGCTCACCGAAGGAAACGACGGTGGGGTTAGCGCCCAGACCCTCGACCATGCCGTTCATGACGGGGTCGTTGGACACGCGCAGCTTCAGGCCCTTGAAATCAGCGATGCCGGAAACGGGCTTGACAGTGAAGAAGTGACGGAAGCCCTCTTCGCCGTAGAAGATACCACGAACGGGCAGGCCCAGCTCCTGGGGCTCGTTCAGGAACTCAGGTGCCAGCTCGCTGTTGGCGAAGTTCCAGAAGTGTGCGCGGTTCTCGAAGGTGAAGGGGATGGACAGCAGCTTGGACTTGTTGCAGCCGTAGCTGGTCAGTGCGAAAGCGGAGATACGGCTGATGTCGATGGAGGTGGAGCCGCCGAGGATAGCGTCCAGAACGTCGTTCTCAGAGCCCAGAACGCCGGAAGCCTGCACATCGATGACGACGGAGCCGCCGGTCAGCTCCTCGACCTTTTCCTTGAAGTGAGAACCGGTCTGGCCGACGATGGTATCCAGCGGGTTGACCTCGGCGTAGACCAGAGTCACCTTCGGGTCGGAAGCAGCAGCTGCGGCATCACCGGCGGGAGCGGTGGAAGCTGCAGCAGAGGTAGCGGTAGAAGCAGCAGTGCTGTTGCTGGAGCCACCGCAGGCGGTCAGTGCCAGAGCAGCGGCGGAAACACCGGCTGCTGCCAGAAAGCTACGACGAGAAATCTTCTTCATGATAAAATCCTCCTTAGATTTTCCTCATTCAGGGCGGTGCGCTCTGCACGGGTCGCACACCGTCCGTTCATTTACTGTACACACTTTAGCAAATTTTTTTAGTCAGAACAAGGGCTTATGAAAAATGTCCTGTTTTTCAAAAAAATGTGAGAAACACTTTTGTGCAGTTCTTACAAGTCACAGTGCAGCTTATTCAGCACACTGCCCAACGAGATGAATACAATGTAATATCTCTTGCGCTTTTTCAGGCTTCGCGGATGCGCTGGATGAGGCGGCTCTGCTCCTCAAAAGCCGCGTACATGGGCTCGACTGCCGCCCGGAAGCGGGCTTTCTCGGCGGCGGAGAGGGTCGTCACCTCCACGCCCCATTCCCGCATATGCCCCTCGGCGCTGGCCTCCCGCTCCGCCCAGAGGCGGCGTTCGGTCAGAGCGCTCTCCTTTCCGCAGGTGCGGATGATGTCCGGGAATCGCTCGTCCAGCTCTGCCAGCTTTTCCATCGCGGCCTCGCTGGCCAGCTGCAACTCCGGCACACGGGTGTGCTCATCCTTTAAGAAATAGGGGGCCACCTCGTAGTGGCCCATGGCCTCATAGCTGGGCCAGTTGTTTTCCGCGCCGTCTATCTCGGCGTTGTGCAGGGCTGCATAGACCCGGCTGTAGACCACCTGCGCCGGCTCTGCGCCGAGGTCCAGTATCATCTCGCTCATCATGTCCGACTCCTGCACCCGGAGCGTCAGCCCCGCGAGGTCCGCCAGCGTCTCTACCTTTTCGCGGGTGTAGAAGCTGCGGACACCGGCGTCGAACCACGACAGGCCCACGAGGTCCATCGCGCCGAGGCCGGAGAGGAATTCATCGCCGATCTCACCGTCCAGCACCCGCCACATCTGGGGCGCGTCGGTATAGAGAAAAGGAAGCTGCAATACGCTCAGGGCCGGCTGATACTCGGCCAGCTGGCTCAGAGAGACGCGGGCAAAGTCGATGCCGCCGTACTGCATCTGCTCGATGACGCTCTGTTCGGCCCCCAGTTCCCCGCCGCTGTAGACCACGACTTTGACTCTCCCCTCCGTCCGCTCGGCCACGAGGTCGGCGAAGGCCAGAGCGGCCTGAGTGGTGGGATAATCCTCGGGCTGGTTCTCGGCGTAGCGCAGGATGAGCTCCGGGCCGGTGTACTCTTCCGTCTTGCTGCAGCCCACAGCGCCCAGCGCCGTACAGGCGGCCAGCGCCAGCACACTGCGGCGGGAAATCATCCGCCCGCTCACAGCCCGGCCTCCGGGTCGGCCTTTGCCTTCTGGCCGGCCTGACGGCGGTACTGGGTGGGAGTCATGCCGGTGCGTTTCTTGAACGCCCGGGCGAAGTAGCTGGCGTCCTCGTAGCCCACCATCGACGCCACCTCCGCCGAGGAGCGGAAGGGGTCGGCCAGCAATTCCTTTGCCGCGTTGATGCGCAGCTCGGTGAGGCAGTCGAGGAAGTTCATCTTCTGGTATTTCTTGAACTGCGCCGACAGGTAGGCCGGGCTGATGTGCAGGATCTCGCCCACGCTGTCCAGCGACAGATCGAACATATAATTATCCTCGAGGTAGCGGCGGACGTGGGCCATGACGAGGGCCGTCTGGCTGTTCTCGCTCTCCTCGGGGGCGTCTTCTGCCTCTTCTTCGGTCTCCGTCTGCTCCGGCTTGGGCTGGGCGGCGGCCAGCTCTTCCAGCTTCCGCTCCGTCTCGATCTGCCGCATAGCCCGGCGCACCGAGGCTTCCAGCTCGTCGGGGTCCACCGGCTTGAGCAGATAGTCGCAGGCCCCCAGATGCACCGCCTCATGGGCATACTGGAACAGGCTGTAGGCCGTGACGAAGATGACCCGGCAGGAAGGCCGCTGGGCCAGCACGGCGCGGGCAGCGTCGAGACCGCTCATGCCCGGCATCTCAATATCCATCAGGATGAGGTCTGCGCCCCACAGCACCGCCGTGTCGGCAGCTTTGCGGCCATTTTCCGCCACCTCCAGGACCACATCCCGCTCAAAACGGCGCTGGACCAGCTCTGCAAGCGCCTCCCGCTCCAGCTTTTCGTCATCCGCGATCAACAGGCGTATCATCGTCCAAATCCTCCTCCAAAAGTTCTACAAGGGGCAGGTACATACTGATGGCCGTTCCCCGGCCCGGGTGAGAGCGGATGACCAGCCGCCCCCGTTTATCCAGAAGCCGCAGCCGTGCGGCCACGTTATAGACGCCGATATGCTCCCAGCGCTCCCCGGGCTGGGCCAGCGCGGCTTTCAGCTGGGCCAGCTGTTCGGGCTGGATGCCCACGCCGTTGTCGCAGACGCTGATATAGAGCAGCCCCTTATCCCGCAGCGGGTTGATGCGGATGCGCACCACGCCGCCCTCTTCCTTGGGCGAGATGCCGTGCTTGAAGGCATTCTCCACAATGGGCTGCAAGATGAAGGACGGCACCATCGTCTCCGTCAAATCGAGGGAGTCGGAGATGCGCCACACCATCTTCACACGGTCGCCGAAGCGGACGTGATAAATGGAGTAATACTCGTCCACGATGCGCACTTCCCGGGCCAGCGGCACCTGCTCGTCGTTGCTCATCAGGCTGTAGCGCAGCAGGTGCGACAGAGCCGTGATGAGGGCCTGCGTGCGGTAGGCTTTTTCCTGTCCGGCGGTCTGTAAAATGACGTTCAGGGTGTTGAAAAGGAAATGGGGGTCGATCTGGCTGCGCAGCTGCTGCAAACGGCTGCGCTCCATCCGGTTCTGTAATTCCAGAGCTTCCGTCTTCTGGCGGTGGAGCTCTCGCTCCATCTCGTTTTTCTCCCGCAGGGTGGTCACCTGCTCCGCCATCGAATGCTTCATGTGGTTGAAGGCTTCGGTCAGCTGGGCCATTTCCGGCTGACGGGACGCAGGCAGGTCGGGCGAATCGAACTCGCCCCGGGTGACCTCCCGGGAGGCGCCGATCATCTGCTGCACCGGGGTCAGCAGCGTCAGCACCGAGAAGGCCATGACGCAGCCCAGCGCAAGGCAGAGCGCCACCACGACGGTCTGCACCCATTTCACCCGGTCGCTGATGGCCGACACGGTGGTGTAAGTCCCCTGAGCGTCGGTGATGGCCGTGTTCAGCAGCTGCTGGGTATACTGGCGCAGATAGCCGCCGCAGGGTACGATTTTATTATAGTAGAGCTGGGCGGCTTTCGTGTCCTGACCGGCGGCCACCGCTTCTTCCAGCTGGTCCACCAGTGCGGTGTAGCTGTCGTAGGTAGTGGAAACGGCATTGTAAAGCAGATACTGCTCTTCACTCACAGCGCCAAGGTCGCTCTCTATGCGCCAGAGCCATGCGTTGGTAACGGAAAAGGCGCTGTGGAGCTCCTCTGTCAGCGCTTTGGCGTCGCCGTACTCCCAGCGGTAATCTTCCATGGCCGAAAGGCTCCGTTCCACACCGTTCTGGAAGCGGCTGATGGCGTTGAAGTTGCCCATCTGGTCGTCCAGTTCCCGCAGCACGGTGCCGGACTGGTAAAAGCTCAAGAATATCTGCCCCGCCAGCGCCAGAAAAAACGCTGCCAGGCAAAGACTGATCTGCCCTTTCAGGGTCATCCTGCGCCCCACGCACCCATCCTCCTTCTCTGTGATATTCTGCCGCGCATCTTCCGCCTTATCCGGCCTGTCCGCCGTCAGAGCGAACGCTCCATAAACTTTCTTTTTCGTCCTATTTTAGCACATTTTAGGGCATCTGCGCAATATCATCCTTGATTGTTGGAAAATAATATGGTACTATGACCAAAAAGGAGGGTATTTTTATGTCTCAGCCGATCTCCGTTTCCGTCCAGATGGATGCTGCATCCTTCCACGATTTTGCCGCCTTTGACCTGCTGCGCCACCACAAGGCGTGGCACCGGCCTCTGGTGTTCACGGCCATTTTGCTGGTGTCTGCCGGCTTCTGCCTGTCGCAGGTGGGCCAGAAAGACGGCGCAGCTCTGCTCACGGTGGTGCTGGCCGTGGTGGCGCTGGGCGTGCCGGCTGTCTACTTCTGGACGTTCTTCCACTCCCTGAGCCTCCAAATCAAAAAGATGGGCCTGCCCCGCCCCTTCTACCGGCTGCTGCTGGACGACGAAGGACTGTCGGTCTGGATGGCCGGCGAGCAGGACAAGCCTGAGGCGAGCCGCAAGTATGCGTGGCACGATCTGCATCTGGCCTACCGCACCCCCAACGCCATTTACCTCTATGTCCAGCAGAATCAGGCCTATCTGCTGAACGACAGCCTCGACGCCGCATGGAGCCTGCTGCAAGCCTCCCTCCCGGCAGAGCGCCTGCATGATATGCGATAAGAACGTCAAAAGCCCATCGCGCAGCTGTGCGATGGGCTTTTTTGCGTCAGCAAACAAAAACAGGCAGCGCCGTGGAAAGGAGGAGAAAGCGGCGCTGCCTGTGTATGAGAACTCCTAAACATTTGCGGCTGCTAGGAGGTTGTTGGTAGTCTGTCCGCCGCCGTGGCTATTGCCTCGCATAGGTGGGGGACAGTATTTTTTAGGGGCGCGGCACCCGCTGCGGGGCTGCGCATGAATCCTGCCTGCATGGCATTTATGGAAAGTCAAAAGCCGGAGATGGGGGATCTCGTTCTTGTCTTCCCGACTGCACCTTTATTGTACCGGATAAAAATGGAGTTTCTTTGAGTTAGTTTTGAACAATCTGCAAACAAGATGTGGAAAGTCTGAGGGCGTTCTTTTCCGTTCTGCTTGACATTCGGCACAGAACGATGTATTGTTAAGTTTATTGTGAAATACCTATGAAATTCCTGCATTTTTGAGGGAGGAGACACTATGGCCGCACCGGCACAGCCGCAGCAGAAAAAGACCCTGCTCATGACCGAGGGCAGCATCTGGAAAAGCATCCTGCTCTTCTCGGTGCCGCTCATCCTGGGCAACCTGCTCCAGCAGCTTTACAACACCGCCGACTCCATCATCGTCGGCAACTTTCTGGGCAGCAACGCTCTGGCCGCTGTGGGTTCCAGCGGCTCACCCATCTACCTGCTCATCGGTTTCAGTCAGGGCGTGGCCGTCGGCGCCGGCGTCGTCGTGAGCCAGTACCTCGGCGCAAAAGATAAAAAGGAAACGCGCATCGCCGTCCACACCTCGCTGGCCATCGCGGTCATCCTCGGCCTCATCCTGACGGTGGGCGGCATCGCCGTCAGCCGCAGCCTGCTGGTCTGGATGAACACCCCCGAAGAAGTTCTCGGCGACGCCGTGACTTACATGAAGCTCTACTTCGGCGGTGTGCTGTTCAGCGTCGTCTACAACATGGCGGCCGGCATCCTCAACGCGGCGGGCAACTCCCGCCGCTCGGTCATCTATCTCGCCTGCGCTTCCATCACCAACATCATCCTCGACCTGGTGCTCATCGCCGGGCTGAAGATGGGTGTGGCAGGTGCGGCCATCGCCACCGACATCAGCCAGCTGGTCTCCTGTGTGCTGAGCCTCCGCTTTCTGATGAAGGTGGACGCCGACTACAAGGTGGAGCTTTCCGCCATCCGGCCCGATCAGCGGATGACCTCCCGCATCATCCGCATCGGCCTTCCCACCGGCATCCAGAACATGGTCATCTCTTTCTCGAACGTGCTGGTGCAGTCCAGCGTCAACAGCTACGGTGCCGCCGCCATGGCAGGCTTTGCGGCCTATATGAAAATCGACGGCTTCAACATCCTGCCCGTCACCAGTTTCAGCATGGCGGCGACGACCTTCGTGGGCCAGAACTATGGCGCAGGCAACCTCAAACGAGTGAAGAATGGCATGTGGGTCACGCTGGGCATGAGCGTGCTCTACACCCTCTGCACCGGCACGCTGCTGCTGGCGTTCCAGAATCCCATCATGCACCTGTTCACCTCCGACGAGACGGTGGTGGCCTTCGGGTGCAGCGCCATGCACTACTTCTGCCCCTTCTACTTTCTGCTGGCCATCCTCCACGGCATGGCGGGCGCAGTGCGCGGCACCGGCCGCAGCGTGCCGCCGATGGTGGTGCTGCTCATCTCGCTCTGCCTCTTCCGTGTGGTGTGGATCCAGTTCGTCCTCCCCTTCTTTGCGGGCATCGAGGGCGTGTTCGTCCTCTACCCGGTGTCGTGGGCGCTGGGTGCCGTGCTGATGGCCCTCTACGCATGGAAAGGCAGCTGGATGACTTACGAGCATTCCTGACAGGAACCGGGAACCATTCCATTTTTCCATTCGCCTTTTGGGGACGTCTGTGGTATCTTATAGGTAAAAGAACAGCAAACCCGGTATCTCAGGAGGATTCATGCAGACAACAAAACCCGAAACCGCACAGCAGCGCCCCACCGGCGCACGAATGGCCCTGCTGATGCTTCTTTACTTTATCAAAATCGGCGCGTTCACCTTTGGCAGCGGATGGAGCATCATTGCCCAGATGGAGCGGGAGTTCGTGGACGAGCGCGGCTGGATGACCAAGAGCGATCTGCTGGAGCTCATCGCCGTGGGCAAGAGCCTGCCCGGCATCATGGTGGCGAACATCACTCTGCTCTTCGGCTATCAGATGGCCGGGGTGCTGGGCGGCATCTGCGCGGCCATCGGCCTGTGCATCCCCGCCGTCGTCACCCTTACCATCGTGACGGCCATCTACGACGCCATTAAAGATAACTACTGGGTCTGGTCGGCCCTCAAGGGCGTCCAGTGCGCCGTGGCCCCCATCATCGGCGGCGCGGCCATCTCTCTCGGCAAAGATGCTCTGACCAGCGCGATGCCCATCATCATCTGTGCCGTCGCCTTTGTGCTCTGTTACTTTACGTCCATCAGCAATCTGACGCTGGTGGTGGCCGGTGTGGTCATCGCGCTGGTCTGGATGGGGGTGAGCGAACATGGCCATGTTTGAGACCCTCGTTCAGCTCTTCGCCGCGTTTGCGAAGATCGGCTTCACCAGCTTCGGCGGCACCTCCATGATCCCCCTCATCATGGATGAAATGTCCTCCCACGGCTGGATGACGGATGCCGATTTGACGAACCTCATCGCCATCGCCGAGATGACACCCGGCTCTCTGGGCGTCAATGCCGCCACCTTTGCAGGCACCAAGACCGCCGGGATGCCGGGCGGCGTCTTCGCGGTCCTGGGCGTCCTCAGCCCCACCCTGACGCTGACGCTTCTGGCGGCGGCGTTCTTCCAGAAGTTCCGCACCAGCAAGGTGATGAGCTACATCATGAAAATCGTCAAGCCTGTCTGCATCGGCATGGTGCTGGGTGTTCTGGTGGGCCTCTGCCGCCAGACCTACATCACCGAGGCAGGAGGCATCAGCCTGCCGGGCATCGCCATCGGCATCCTCTGCTTTGTACTGCTCCAGAAATTCAAGCTCAGTGTGCCGAAGGTCATCGGCATCGCGGCGGTGCTGGGGCTGGTGTGCTTCGGGGTGTTTTGACCAGCTTTCCTTCAGCTCTTAGGCTCTCTCTTTGGGAGAGGCATTTGCTCTACTTAAAGCAAAAGCATCCGCAGCACCCTCGCCGGGTGTCTGCCGATGCTTTCTTTCTATATTATTCTTATTATTTTACCGCCAGCGGCGACGGCCTTATACTCACTTCTCCGTGGCAGAGCATCTCGGTGCGGCCCCCTTCCCGCTGCACGATGAGCCGCCCGGCGTCGTCGATGGCCACCGCCTTTGCGGCGTAGCTCTCCGTCCCGGTGCAGACCGTGACCCAGTGGCCCGGCACAAAGCACCGGGCGCGGTACTCGTCCAGACAGTCGAAGGCCGGGCAGAGACCCAGCAGTTCCCGGGCGATGGCCCCAGCCAGTGCCGCCCGACTCACCGGTGCAGGCCCACCGGGGTAGAGACTGCCCGCGATGGGCCGCAGCTCCTCGGGCCAGTCCTCCGGGCGGGAGGTCAGGTTCAGGCCGATGCCCACCACCAGCCATTCCAACTGTCCGCTCTCGATGTCAGCCCCGGCTTCCGTCAGGATACCGCAGACCTTCTTGCCGTTATAATAGAGGTCGTTGACCCACTTGATGCCCAAGTCCAGCCCGCAGAGCCGCTTCACAGCCCGGCAGACGGCCACCGCCGCGCTGACGGTGACGGTCTGCGCCTCGGTCATGGGCAGGCCGGGCCGCAGCACCAGCGAGAGATAGATGCCTTTCCCCTCCGGGCTCTCGAACCGCCGCCCCAGCCGGCCCCGGCCCGC
>OHAY01003174.1_pt1 | contig 11690 bp, 11 predicted proteins | sample 1577191 | NCBI WGS metagenome assembly OHAY01 (sample SAMEA3541504, study PRJEB24748) | human gut metagenome | biome: human gut; feature: human-associated habitat; material: faeces | place: China | collected 2012 | reverse complement strand
CAAGAAAGATTCAGAAATTCCTGTCCCAGCCATTCTTCGTAGCAGAGACATTTACAGGAATTCCTGGAAAATATGTACCATTAAAAGAGACAATCCGTGGATTTAAGATGATCATCGATGGAGAGATGGATGCTTATCCGGAAAACGCTTTCTTCAATGTCGGAACAATTGATGATGTAATTGCCAAGGCAAAAGAAATGGAAGAAGAGTAATTGTTGAAATAGGAGAATGTGCATATGGATACATTTGGTCTGAAAATCATAGCAAGTGATGGTGTATTCTACGAAGGTCGTTGTAAGAAGCTGATCATTCCGGCTCCGGATGGAGAAAAGGGAATTCTTGCAAATCATGAGAATATGGTAATCGCTGTGAATGTTGGAGTTGCACATATGAGTCTGGACGGCGAAGAATGGAAAGACATTGCAGTGGGCGTGGGATTTGTTGAAATCGTAAACAACCGAGTTACACTGATTGTTGATACAGCCGAGAAACCAGAAGACATCGATGTGCGACGAGCACAGGAGCAGAAAGAGCGTGCAGAGGAAAGGTTACGTCAGCAGCAGAGTATCCAGCAGTATTATCATACGCAGGCATCTCTGGCAAGAGCGATGAACCGACTTCGTGTTTCACAGGATAAAAAGTGGAATTTATAGATTCCGAGAGCATGTAGATGTGCAGAAATCAGAAATATCTGCAGGATATATCATTTAATTAGAGAAAGAGGGATAGATTTTCTGGAATGGGAAATCACCCTCTTTTTTTACATTTAAAAGTGAATTGCGAAACTTTTTTGTATTGCATTTTAATTCGTAGTATAATACAATAATCTTATCTGAGTGTCTAAAATTATAGAAAGACAGAGGAAAAATGATATGAGTGATAGAAAGAAGCCACGTTCTCTCTCAGAAATCGTAAATGATGTACTTCGTGCGGTACGTGATTATTATGATTCAGAATACGTGTACTATATTGAGAAAGAGTATGGGGATATTGAGACCATCTTTGAGTGGTGTGCAGAGAATGTTCCATGGCAGAGAGATAAGATAAAGATGCTTCCGGAAGAACATCAGCCAAAGTGGATGAAGCAGGAGATTACAAATTCAACAGAGGCCGATTACAGTGTGAGTTTACAGCTGGATGAGAATACAGTAGCAATTCTTGCAGCAGTTGGAGTTCACCGGGGCGGATGTGATGTTGGATTGCTTCGTACGGTGATTCCGTATATACCGCAGGCAATCGCTCTTCATAAACTCCAGAAACAGCAGGAGTATCTCAGTTATCATGATAATCTGACAGGAGTACTTAACAGAAATAGTTTTGTTGCATATCTGGATCATGTGGAACCGGAAGAATTGAAGACATTGGGAGCTCTTTCCGTAGACATTAATGGACTGAAGAATTTTAATAAAGAATTCGGAAGAGATTATGGAGATGAAGTTGTCACCAGAGTTGGTGAAGTGCTTTCGGAGTATTTCCATAATGGTAATGTATACAGAATGACAGGAGATGAGTATCTGGTTCTTGTAGAGAACGCTTCCTATGAAGATTTTACACAACAGGTACATGGTGCATATACAAAACTTGAAAACATAAGTCTGGGACTTGTTTCAGTAGGGTATGCCTGGGGAAAAGTGGACATAGATGTGAATGGTCTTGTGATCAGTGCAGAGAATATGATGCGGGAAGAGAAAAAGAAGTATTATAAAAATCTGCGTAAAGGTCATCATGAGCCAATCATCAAAAAGGATCTTCTGGAGGATATTGAACAGAAGAATTTTATTGTATGTTTGGTACCGAAGATTGATGTGCAGACCGGAGAAATTGCAGGTGCTGAAGCGATTGTCAGATATCATCATAAGGATCTTGGAATTATGGATCCGGGAAGATATATTAATCTTCTGGAAGAGACAAGGCTGTCACATTATCTCGATCTCTATATATTTGAACAGGTATGTCAGATCCTTCATAAGTGGGAGACAGAAGGAATCCAGATGGTGCCGATTTCAGTAAACTTTGCAGGTGAAACATTGAGGCAGGAGAACATTGCGGATCAGATGAGTGCGCTGATTGAGAAATATCAGGTATTATGCGAATATTTGGAAGTAGAAGTATCCGAATCTTATACAGATACGAACCAGGAGATGCTGGCGGCATCATGCAGTAAAATCAGAAAAGCGAATGTCCGCGTAGTATTGGATCATTTCGGAGCTAAGAATTCCAGCTTTTCGATTCTGTCCATTATGGATTTTGATGGATTGAAGCTGGATGAGAGCCTTATTACAAATCTGGTTGGAAACAGAAGAAGCAGAGTGGTAGCAAAGGCCGTAATTGATATTTGTCATCAATTGGGATGTTCTGTTCTTGCGGAGAGTGTTGAAACACAGGACCAGCTGAATGTTCTTCAGGAATTAGGATGCGATTATGCACAGGGAACATTATTTAATAAACCGATCAAAGTGGAGACATTTGAAGTGCGATATCTGAAGGAATAGGATGATCTGCCGGGGGGAATGAAACGGAAGAGATTCTAAATATTACAGAGGATAAGATGAAAAATACAGATGGAGTTGAAATTAAATAAGATGAATAAAGCATTGTTCAGAGACAGAGCAAAGAAACTAATGCTTACAGGGGTTTTGGCAGGAGTAATTGCAGGAGTGGCAATTACTTCAGGAATCTCCTCAATTACATTGAAAAAAGCGGAAAAGAAGCTGGAAATCAGCAATGCAAAATTACAGGAGCAGACAAAGAAGAACGAAGAACTGCAGGCAGAGTTAGAAAGAGAAGAAGTAACAGAAAATACTGCAGAGTTGCTGGCAAGTGATGATGACAGATGGTGTCTTGCACTTGTGAATGAGAAGCATCCATTGGATACTTCTTATGTGCCGGCGAAGCTGACGGAGATAAGTGGTGGAAAACAGGTAGATTCCAGGATAGCAGACAGTCTGAATAAGATGCTGGATGATGGGAAGAAGGCAGGACTCAGCATGTATGTGACATCAGGATATCGTTCTTATGAGAAACAGAGAGATGTCTTTAATACGACGATGCAGGACTGGATCAATCAGGGATACACACCGTTAAATGCGTATGATGAGACAAAAAAATCAGTTGCAATTCCAGGAACAAGCGAGCATGCAACCGGTCTTGCTGTTGACATTATATCGACAAAGTACGGGGAGCTTGATGAGAAACAGGGAGATACAGAAGAGCAAAAGTGGTTGATGGAACATTGTTCAGAGTATGGTTTTGTTCTTCGGTTTCCGCAGGATAAATCTAATATTACAGGAATTATATATGAGCCGTGGCATTATCGTTATGTGGGAGTAGATGCTGCAAAAGAGATGACAGAGAAAGGACTTACTTTGGAAGAATATGTTTCTGCAAATTAAGTAAAAACCGTTCTGATCGACAGATAAGAGAGAAGTATAAAGAATACATAAGGAGGAGAAGTAAATGGAAGATTTAACATTTGGAGAACAGGTGAAAATCGTCCTGGGAAGAAAAGGAATGACGATTAAAGAACTGGCGGAGACGATTGAGAAAGAGACAGGAAAGAAGATGTCACGTCAGAATTTAACACAGCGTCTTGGAAGGGATAATTTTCAGGAACAGGATATGAGATTGATCGCATCCATTCTCGGCTGTCCGTTTCAGCTGAGTATCATGTCAGGAGAGATTACAGAGAGCGCAGCCGGACGTATCAGGAAGCAGGAAGTAAAATGGAATGAACAGGAACAGCCGGAAGAGAGCTTTTCAGAGGAAACGGTGGAGACAGAGAAGGAAGAACAGCAGCTTACGGGTGAAGAACGTGACATGACGATCGGTGAGATTTATGATATGCATGAAGAACTTGCTGAACTTGAAAAGAATGCAGTAGAAGCAGAGCCAACTGAAGGTGTCAGAGAAGATCTTCAGACAGAAGAGGAATATAAGGAAGAGCCTCAGGAAGTGCCGGAATCAGATCAGGAAGAAGAAAACTCTGCGGAATCAGAAGTTTCTTATACAGAAGATTATGCTCAGCCGACAGAGGAAGAAGCAGAACCATATGAAGAAGCAGAAGTTACATCCTATGAGACACAGCCGGCAGAGCCGGTGCAGGAAGAGGCTACATACGAAGAGCCTGTACAGGAAGAAATAGTACAGGAAGAACCAGAGGAAGAAGTTGGAGACATTAACCCATACACAGGAAGAGAATATGAATCCAACAGTGTACGTATGCATCCGAAGAGAATTGGATATGTGCAGGTTTATGACCGTGCAAGCCATAAATGGACAGATATGACAGAATGGGCATTCCTTGGATATCAGGAACGCAAGAAAGTACTTCTTGGAGAGGATTACGAACCGCCAATTTATCTGGATTAAAATTAAAATTGATAGAGAAAAGAAGTGCATCCGCTGTGAACGCTTCCTTTCTCTATCTTTTCCTTTCTTTTTAAGAATCACATTAAGTATCGACACCAGTGACCGAAAGATTCAGAGTTTTCACATTCCTCTTCGGTAAGTTCCAGAATAGAGATGTAAGAACTGGTAAATTGAGGAAAGCCGAATAAGTTAGCCACCTGTGCTTCCTTTGGGTCATAAAGGCCGGGAACGCCAAGCCAAAGATGATCCTTTTCTTTGACCAGAAGAAGGTGATGATAATTATGACAGCCATGCAGAAGAAAACTGTTGTTGGAAAGCGGCCAGAATCTGCGCGGAAGTGTGGAAATCTCTGCGTGCGTGATTTTTCTGGCTTGAATGGGAGTGTCCTGAATTGTAGTTACCTCAGTTGGTGCCTCATCAGTTGAAGCGTCATCAATAGAAGTGTCAGATAATGCTGCTTCGGATACAGTCTCAGATACAATGTCTTCTGTTATGGTGGCTTCTTCCGAAAGGGATGGATTCTCGGGTTCAGAAGATAAAATCTCTTCTGTTGATAAGGAACAGTCAGAAAAAGAATAAAAATCCGGCAGAGGTACAGCAGAGGCAATCCAATGCTGCGGTCGATTCTGGGTGATAGAGAAAATAATGAACCCATCGATGTGTTTAAGAGTTCTTTTATGTGGAAAACGTTCCCCGGAAATAACCAGTTGTGTGGATAAGTTCTGACCAGAGCACTGAAGAAGTGCAACCGGAGAACCTATAAGTGTTTGATTTTCGAGAATAAATGCATAGACTTCCAACTGTTCTCCAGGGACAATCGGAAGATTTTTAACATGAAGTGTTAAGAGATAAGAATAATTATGTGATGAAATTTGTAGAAAACCAAGATTTCTGCGGCGGCAGCAGGATTCGTACTCATATAAATAATAACTTCCCGGATTCATAGCAAGCCCCTGAAAAGAATTTTTCTATATAGTTTATTCAGAATGAAAAGGAATATTAATGCTATTTTTATACAATAACCGAAAGGAAACAAAATGAGGATGACAACGGATGAAAAATATATGCGTGCGGCCTTAAAACAGGCAGAGAAAGCGTATAATCTGGGAGAAACCCCGATTGGTTGCGTGATCGTTCATGAAGATAAGATTATTGCACGCGGTTATAACCGACGGAATACAGACAAGAATCCACTGGCACATGCTGAGGTCGCAGCAATCAAGAAAGCAAGCAAAAAGCTTGGTGACTGGCGTCTGGAAGAATGTACATTGTATGTGACATTAGAGCCATGTCAGATGTGTGCAGGTGCAATTGTCCAGTCCCGTATACCAAGAGTGGTTGTCGGGTGTATGAATCCGAAAGCAGGATGTACAGGTTCCATTCTGAATCTACTGGATATTCAGGCATTTAACCATCAGGCAGATCTTACAACAGGCGTATTGGAAGAAGAATGCAGCCAGTTGATGAAGCAGTTTTTCAGAGAACTCAGGGAAGCCAGGAAGATGAAGAAAAAAGCAGAAGCACAGAGTCTGTAACACAGAGGTATAAAATCATGTGGAATCTTGTGCAAAAGAAAGAGCAGCATACTTGACAAGCATTCATTTATCATGTAAAATAATAATCCGTGCAGCCGGGGTGGTAGCGGTACCTTGAACCTGCAATCCGCTATAGCAGGGGTGATATTGCGCAGAGGGCGACAGTCTGCAGGGCTGCCCCCGGAAAGTGACGTTGACGTCTGGGTCTCACGCGACGGGACTCTGTGAACCGTGTCAGGTCGGGAACGGAGCAGCACTAAGCAGAACCTCTCGGGTGCCGTGAGGGTGCCTGGGCTGAGTTAACTACCGGGGTAACGCTTGTGGGCCAAGTTCGAAGCGCAATGCACGTAAAAAATGAATAGAATGGTATTTATATTGGAAACGATACATTCCCTCCGGAATGATGAACGAACAACACAATCTGTTACGCTTATCATGATAGGAGGATTTTTTTATGCCAAAAAATAAGTTTCAAGAAGTAATTTTCACAATCATGATGGTTTTTGTCATGGTTTATGCAATGATCTGCTACAACATCTCCCTGAATATGGGAGGAATGAGTAATGAGGTCTTTCTGGCAGCGTTCCATGAACTTATCATCATGGGACCGATTGCTTTCGTTCTGGATTTTTTTATTGTAGGACCGATTGCAAAGAAGAAAGCATTTACGATCGTGAATCCACAGAAAGATAATCCGTTTATGATCGTGCTGGCGATTTCCGTTTTATCCATCATTGGAATGTGCCCGCTGATGAGCCTTGCAGCAACACTGCTCTTTAAGGATGCAGGAAATCAGATGATTGCTGTGTGGTTCCAGACAACAGTATTTAATTTCCCAATGGCATTCTTCTGGCAGCTGTGCTTCGCAGGACCGATTGTCAGAAAAGTATTTGGGGTTATTTTCCGTGAGGAGCAGAAAGAAGAGGTGGCTTTTGATTAAAGCTGCAAAATAAGGGAAAGCTATCATACGATAATCTGACACAATTTGTGTCGTTATCGTAAGTGATAGCTTTCCCTTTACTGTTCACTCCCGTGTCAATCACTCCGCTGATTGACACGGAGGATGCATGTTTTGGCTTGAATGCATCTCGCCCCATCGCCAAAGGCGATTTAAAATGGCGAGATGCGTTGCTGGTCGCACATCGTGTGAACAGTAACAGCTTTCTCTTTTTATGTTATATACATAACTTCACATATCTTGACATTTCTCACATCTTCATTCAGAATAGAAAGGTAAGACCTAAAAAGGAAAATGTTTACAAATATACATTATTGACAGGAAAAGAGGTTTATAAAAAGATGAAGATTTTGCTTGCAGCGGTGAATGCAAAGTACATCCACTCAAATCTTGCGGTCTATTGCCTGCGCGCATATGCAAAAGAGCAGCATCCGGCTAGCAATATTACAATTTCTGAATATACGATCAATCAGCCATTTGATGAGATTTTGATGGATATTTATAAGCAGGCACCAGATGTTCTCTGCCTTTCCTGTTATTTATGGAATGTGACAGAAGTAGGGCAATTGATACAGGAGATTCCAAAGATTCTGCCGGATACGAAGATCTGGCTTGGAGGTCCGGAAGTTTCTTATAATGCAAGAGAAGTTCTGGAAAAATATCCAATGACAGAAGGTATCATGCGCGGAGAGGGTGAAGAGACTTTTGCAGAGCTTGTAGCATATTATGAAGGCCGTGGTGCAGCTGAGTTGATCAACATTCAGGGAATTACATTTCGGGAAAAGGAAAAACAGATTGCCGAGACACCGTCTCGACAGATCATGGATCTGAGTAAAGTACCGTTTGTATATGGGGATATTGAGAATTTTAAGAACCGTATCATTTATTATGAGACGAGCAGAGGATGTCCATTTTCCTGTAGTTATTGTCTTTCTTCAATTGATAAATGTCTTCGATTCCGTAATCTGGAACTTGTGAAGAAAGAACTGCAGTTTTTTATTGATCATGAAGTGCCACAGGTTAAGTTTGTTGACAGAACATTTAACTGTAAGCATGATCATGCAATGGCAATATGGAATTATATCAAAGAGCATGATAAAGGGATTACAAATTTTCATTTTGAAGTGGCAGCAGATCTTCTGAATGAGGAAGAGATTGAGTTGATCCGGAGTTTGCGTCCAGGACTCATTCAGCTGGAAATTGGGATTCAGTCAACGAATAAACAGACGATCAAAGAGATCAACCGTTCCATGAATCTGGAAAAAGTACGTGATAAGGTAGCAAGGATTCATGAGAAGGGAAATGTGCATCAGCATTTAGATTTGATCGCAGGTCTTCCATATGAGAATTATGATAGTTTTGCTCATTCTTTTAATGAAGTTTATGCTATGGAACCGGATCAGTTTCAGCTTGGATTTCTGAAAGTACTGCATGGATCTGTGATGCATGAGAAGATGAAAGAGTATGAGCTGCTTTGCCAGAATCGTCCGCCGTATGAAGTGCTTTCAACAAAATGGCTTCCATACAGTGATGTGATCCGTCTGAAGAAAGTGGAAGAGATGGTGGAAGTTTACTATAACAGTTTTCAGTTTAGTCATACGATGAGGCTTCTTGTGGAATTGTTTCCATCCGCATTTTCCATGTATGAGAAAATGGGCAATTATTATGAGAAGAAAGGCTTGTTTGGGTTGAATCATTCAAGACTTACTCGCTATGAGATATTGTGGGACTTTGTAGAATCAGAATTAGCAGAATTTAGCTGCTCGGAGGAAGTACAGAAGAAAGAAGCGGATTTTAAAGAGAAGGTGCTTGAAAGCATGACTTTAGATCTTTACCTGAGAGATAATGTGAAGAATCGTCCGGCATTTCTTGGAGAGAGCAAAGTAGAAAAAGATGTAGCGTCTGAATTTTATAAGAAAGAGGCAGAAGAGCACAAGTATCTGAAGGATTATGAAGGATACGACAGCCGCCAACTGCGAAAGATGACTCATCTGGAGCGATTGAATGGAAAGTTGCATCTTTTTGATTACAGACATAGAAATAAGCTGAATCAGGATGCGGCGATTTATATAATAGAGGACTAGTATAGCGTTGCAGATATTAGAAAGATATTTGCATATGGTTTTGTTAATGGAAATGGAGAAAAAAGATGAATTTTTATGATAAAAAAGTAAGACGTTTGGTGTCAATTATTATTTTGGTGGTTATTGTTGCAATGGTTGCAACGATGGTGATTCCATATCTGGTCTAAGGAGAGTGTGATGCGGACAGGGAGAGTAACGCAGACGATCTGGAATCGTTCTGTAAAGAAACAGATCCAAAAAGTAAACAGGAATTCAACAGGAAAAACTGCGTGGGAAGAAAGTAGTTCCGAACTGATATCTGACGAAAAGGATTTTGTCTGGAGTAGCACTTCAGTAAGCGGAAAAGCACCGGCACAGGTGAAATATGCAGTGATTAAAGCAGCAGGAGATCTTGCGGCAAAGAGAGTCGGACCAACAGCGGTTTCAGTACAGATTTTGTTTCCTGAAAGTTCTGACGAGCAGGAATTAAAAGATATCATGAGAATCCTGACAGAGATTTGTGAGGAGACAGGACTTGCCATTACCTGTGTACAGGCTGAAAGTGCAGAGTATGTTTTGCAGACAGTGATTCATATTAATGCTGTCGGCGTGAAAGAAAATCCAAAACAGCAGACGAAAAAATGGATTTCGGGAACGGAAATCATTCTTTGTGGCTATACGGGATTGGAAGGAACACTGCGATTGGTTGACGAGGCAGAGGCAGATCTTCGCACAAGATTTACACCGTCCTTTATAGAAAAAACAAAGCGTTGCAAGGAAGCACTTATACTTCCGGAACAGATTTTAAAGCTTCCGGAAGAAGCGAAGAGCAGACAGTGTGGGGATGGAGGTGTACTCTGCGGATTATGGGAACTTGCAGAGGCAGAAAAGATAGGGTTTGAGATTGATTTCTCAAAACTTGCACTTAAGCAGGAGACAGTGGAAATCTGTGAATTCTTTCAGTTAAATCCATATCTTCTTACATCGGCTGGAAGCTATCTCGTATTGACAGAGCATGGAGAAGAGACATTGGAAATCTTGAAGAATGCAGGTGTTCCGGCGGTACGAATCGGATTTGTAAAAGAACAGAACGCAAGAACACTTGTAAATGGAGAAGAAACCCGTTATCTGGATCGTCCGGCACCGGATGAACTGAGCCGCTGGTGGAAAGAACGAAAAGAATCAGAAGAATAAGAAGATAGAAGAGGCGATAATTATGTTAAACATTGTACTTTATGAGCCGGAAATTCCGGCAAATACAGGGAATATCGGAAGAACCTGCGTAGCAACAGGGACAAGACTTCATTTAATCGAGCCATTGGGATTTAAGCTGAATGAGAAATCATTAAAGCGTGCCGGTATGGATTACTGGAAAGATCTTGACGTGACAACTTATATCGATTATCAGGATTTTCTTGAAAAGAATCCAGGAGCAAAAATCTATATGGCGACAACAAAAGCGCACAAGGTCTATACAGATGTAGAGTATGAACCGGATTGCTATATTATGTTCGGAAAAGAGAGTGCGGGAATCCCGGAAGAGATTCTTGTAGAGCATGAGGAAGACTGTATGAGAATCCCGATGAACGGAGATATCCGCTCATTGAATCTTGGCAATTCGGTGGCAATTGTATTGTATGAAGCACTGCGACAGAATGGATTCGCAGGAATGAATTTAAGTGGCGAGCTGCACGAACTTCATTGGAAATAAAGTGTAAAAAATATTGGAATATATAGAAGCAGGAGATGGAATTGAAAGTCAGAAAAGATTCTTTTCTCTTGCTTTTGGTTATGTGTGAGAAAAATATGTAAAAAAGAATAATGTCTTGGATTGAAGAATGATTAATTTTTGTGCTATTCTTTAGTGGTGGTGTTATGAAACAAATGAATTGTGTATGAGGAACAGGAGGTAAGAGATGTATAGAGTAAGAATTTAGTATAAATATTAAGAATCGCTTGGAAGGGAGAAAACAATGGAAGAATTTTCAATGAGTGAAAACGCAAAAGATTTGATTCAGCAAGAAATAGATCGGAATCCATTTCTTGTATTAAGTAAACTTGTATATCAGCAAATATACCGTGAAATAATTAACGGAAATTTATTGCCACAGCATCGTATCGTGGAATCAAAAATTGCAAAAGAATTGAATGTTTCCCGCTCTCCGGTGAAAATGGCTTTGGCCGAGATGACAGAAAAGGGAATACTGGAAAAAGTAAAGGGCAAAGAATTAAGAGTAAAGAAAATAAGTTATGAGGAGTGTTTGTGGATTTATGAAGCCAGAATGATGCTGGAACCAGAAGCTGCATATCTGGCTGCAAAGCGGATACAGGAAAAGGAACTTGAAGTATTAAAAAAATTAGTTTTCCGCTTTGAAAAAATCGACCAGACACACGACCATTTAGAGTATAAAAATGCTGATAAAATGTTTCATGAAACTATTGTGAAGGCTTCGAGAAACAGGTATTTAATGGATATGTATAAATCAATTGAATGTCCATTAGCAATGTATCGTAATCAGTTAAACCAGCTTGCTTATGAGGAATGTTTTCAGCAACATGGTATGGAAAAGGGGTCTGAATATCACAGGGCAATTTATAGAATGCTTGAGCAACGCTATCCAATGATGGCTAAAGATGAAATGAAAAATGATGTACAGCGAATGTATGGTACGATGTCAAGACTCAGAGGATGTGACATAAAAGGCTAAAACGAAAGACTAACTATTAAAAGTCAAGCCTTAAAATGATATTTTTTGAATAAAGTAC
>OHAY01003173.1_pt1 | contig 11694 bp, 9 predicted proteins | sample 1577191 | NCBI WGS metagenome assembly OHAY01 (sample SAMEA3541504, study PRJEB24748) | human gut metagenome | biome: human gut; feature: human-associated habitat; material: faeces | place: China | collected 2012 | reverse complement strand
TCGCTGGTTGGTACGGTGCTGACACCGTGGCTGCTTACAATTATGAATACACCGCAGGATATGATGGCAGATTCCACAATCTATCTCAGAATTTATTTTATGGGAATTCTGTTCACACTGGTCTACAATATGGGAGCAGCAATCATGAGAGCGGTCGGTGATTCCAGAAGACCACTTTTGTATTTGCTGGTCTGTTGTGTGATGAACATCATCCTGGATATCGTTATGGTGGTAGGAATGAAGATGGGAATTGCCGGAGCTGCGCTTGCAACTGTGATTTCGCAGTGTGTCAGTGCAATTCTGGTTACATGGTCGCTGACCAGGGCATATGATGCTATGAAATTAAAGTTCCGGGAGCTTCGGATGGATGCCAGAGTATTGAAAAAAGAATTGAAGATCGGTGTTCCGGGAGCGCTTCAGGCATGTGCATACGGTGTGACGAATGTGGTGATCCAGGCATCGGTCAACAGCTTTGGTACGGATACCGCTGCTGGATGGGCAGCTTATGGAAAGCTTGACTTGATCTTCTGGACGGTATCGAGTGCGCTTGGAGCAGCAGTGACGACATTTGCCGGACAGAATTACGGAGCAGGAAAGATGGACAGGGTATATAAGAGCATCCGGGTGAATGTGGTGATCTCTTATATATTTACGGGAGCGATTATTGTAATACTTTTTGTATTCTGCGAGCCATTATATCATATGTTCACGACAGATCCGAAAGTTATTGAGATCGGAGTATATATGTTGCGTTTCCTGATACCGAGTTATCTGTTAAGTGTACTACTTGAAAATCTGTCGGGAGGCCTGCGCGGACTGGGAGATGTATTCTGGCCGACGGTATTTACGTTTGGAGGATTGTTCTTTGTAAGACTTCCGTGGATCATGATTCTTACGAAGATCCATCATGAGGTGGAAGTTCTGCTGATCAGCTATCCGCTTGCATGGGGAGGGACACTGTTGTGTCTGATCCCGTATTATTTCTGGCGAAAGAAAAAGAGAATGAAACTGGCAGGAAGATAGAGACAAAAAAGAGCTTGTGAAAAAACAGATAAATGTTTTATCACAGGCTCTTTTTATCGCCATGCGTTCGTAAGGAGCTGCCAGTGGAAGGTCCTGTAGATTGCCATATGTCCGGAAAAAGCTGCCGGTATATTAGTAATTTCCAAGTTTATTCAGATATTTATCAATGATATTCAGCCTTTTTTCAATCCCTTTTGCTCTGTGGCTGATGATTTCAAGCAGAGCCTCTGTTACAAACTGTGGTCCGATCATAGAATTGAAAAATGTATTACTGTCTACAGGTACTGTAAGAAGTATGTCGGCATATTTCGCAAGAAGAGAACTTGGTTTGTCCGTAATGACTATAATAGAGGCACCGGCGTCATGTGCCATCTCTGCAGTTACTTCATCCTGCGAAGAATAACGAGGAAAACTGAACAGTACCAGACAATCTGTATGTGAGATGTTACACATATGGTCGATCGGACTCATAGAAGTGGTGGTTGTCATAGTCACATGCGGAACCATCTGCTTCAGATACAGGAGAAAGAAATCCGCAAGACAGATATTGCCTCTTGTTGCTGCAATATATTTGTGCTTGCTGGAGACAATGAGATCAGCAGCCTGCTCAAATGTCTCGATAGAATTCTGAATAAAGATTTCTTCCAGGTTATGTGCGGCATTCTTAAAATGCCGGTTGATATAATCAGAAGAGGTGTCTAATTTGGCCTGCTTTGCGATACGCTGGGATGGGACCGTAATACTGCTGGAAATGCTGAGTACCTTATCCTGATAATCTTTACGCAATGCTTTCTGAAAATCCATAAAGCCGTCAAATCCGATCGTACGGCTGAAACGGATCACGGAAGATTCACTTACCCCAAGTTTTAATGCGATCTCCGTTGATGTCATAAAACAGGCTTCCGAAGCATTATCCAGAACATATTCTGCAATGATCTTTTGTGTCTTGGTAAGATGTGCAGAATGAAGCAATTCCTTCATATCTTTCATAATATAGTTCCTCCGAAAGTAATATTGATAATTAGATTTAAACATGAATCTGCAAAAGTTGCAAGACAGAGAACGTGGAAAAGGGAAAAATCACTCGGAAATGCGAAAAAAGAGGCAAAAACTTATAGATAATGATAATTTTTTGTCGTTATTTATATATCATGTAAATGAAGCATGCTCCAATCTTTTTGAGTCTAAATCGTCAAAAACATAAAGAATATTGTGCATAATGCATAAAAAGATATGTGAAAATAATAACATATATGTAAAAAGTGCAAAAATAATTATATACAAAAAAACAAAGGTATGCTATTATCAAGGCATCGAACGACGAAAGAGAGGAAAAGAAATGTTACAAACAATTGAAAACGTGAATGCGGCCGTTAACAATTTCGTCTGGGGGGTTCCGGCAATGGTCTGTATCATCGGTGTAGGGCTTGTACTTTCAGCTCGTACAGGATTTATACAGTTCCGAAAATTTGGGTATGCCATTAAGAATTCTATCGGACGTATCTTCACAAAGTCAGAAGCGAAAGAAGGTAGTATCACTCCATTCCAGGCAGTGTGTACGGCGCTTGCGGCAACGGTAGGAACGGGAAATATTGCCGGAGTTGCCGGTGCGATTGCAATCGGAGGAGCAGGAGCAGTGTTCTGGATGTGGGTGTCCGCATTGCTTGGAATGTGTACGAAGTTCTCAGAAGTTACACTTGCGGTTCATTACAGAGAGAAGAATGCAGAGGGAGATTATGTTGGGGGCCCGATGTATTATATCAAGAACGGTCTTGGCAAGAAATGGTACTGGATGGCTTCGGTCTATGCGATCCTTGGAAGTTTGACAGTACTCGGAACAGGAAATGCAACACAGGTAAATACCATTACGACATCCATCGATTCAGCACTTATAAGCTACAATGTGATTGATGACGCACAGATAAGTATGGTGAATCTGGTGATCGGAATTGTGATTGCAGCACTGGTAGCGGTTGTTTTACTTGGCGGAGTAAAACGTATCGGTACCGTAACAGAGAAGCTGGTTCCATTCATGGCAGTATTCTATATCATCCTTGCAATCGGAGTAGTTGTACTGAATGCAGACAAAGTTCCACATGTATTTGAGATGATCTTTGTAGGAGCATTTAACCCGTCCGCATTTACCGGCGGTGTGGTTGGAAGCATGTTTATGACTATGAGACGTGGTGTTTCCAGAGGTATCTTCTCGAATGAGGCCGGAATTGGTACCGGATCGATCGCACATGCATGTGCAGATACAGATGAACCTGTAAAACAGGGAATGTTCGGAATCTTTGAAGTATTTGCTGACACGATCGTGATCTGTACACTGACAGCACTGGTTATCCTTTGTGGAGGCGAAGGAATCCAGTACGGCGTGGCAGCAGGTGCGGAGCTTACCATCTCAGGATTCGTAACAACGTATGGAAGCTGGGTGACGATCTTTACTGCAATTGCAATGTGCTGTTTCGCATTCTCAACGATTCTTGGATGGGGACTTTACGGAGCAAGATGTGTCGAGTTTGTATTTACAACAAAGGTTGTGAAACCATTTATGATCGTGTATGCGTTGGTCGCAATCCTTGGTGCAACAGTGGATCTTGGTATCATCTGGGGAATTGCAGATACCTGTAATGGTCTGATGTCTATCCCTAACTTGATCGCATTATTCCTGTTGTCAGGAACAGTGGCAAAACTGGTAAAAGATTACTTTGCAAAACAAGAGAAAAAGAATTAGAAAGACAAAAAAATAACTTACTAGTGAAAAAAATAACTTTTATTGCATTGATAATTGTGTTGTGTTAGTATGAGTTTAGGAAGAGATGAAGAATATTCTTCAACAAAATGAAGTTAAGAAAAATAATCTTCATTCAGAAAAGTAAACGGATTAAAATTTTAGGAGGTTTTTCAAAATGAAAGTAGGATGTGTAAAAGAGATTAAAAACAACGAGTTCCGTGTAGGTATGACACCTGATAACGTTAAGAGTTATGTAAATGCAGGACACGATGTTTATATCGAAAAAGGTGCTGGCGAAGGTTCAGGATTCTTAGATGCCGAATATGAGGCAGCTGGGGCTAAGATGATTGATACAGCAAAAGAAGTGTGGGATACAGTTGAGATGATGATCAAAGTAAAAGAGCCGCTTCCGGAAGAATATCCATTATTCCACGAAGGATTGATCCTTTATACATATCTCCACCTTGCAGCTGATAAGCCGCAGACAGACGCGCTCCTTGGAGCAAAGGTAAAAGGTGTTGCTTATGAGACTCTGATCGAAAGAAACGGAAGCATTCCTCTGCTTGCTCCAATGAGTCAGATCGCAGGACGTCTGAGTATTCAGGAAGGTGCAAAATACCTTGAAAAGAGATTCGGTGGAGAAGGCGTTCTCTTAGCAGGAGTTCCTGGAACACCAAAGGCTAACATCGTAATCCTCGGCGGCGGATCTGTAGGAACAAACGCTTGCAAGATCGCAGTTGGAATGGGAGCTAACGTAACAATCATGGATATCAACCTTCAGAGACTTGCTTATCTGGATGATATCTTCGGAGCACGTATTCAGACACTTGTTTCTAACGATGCAAATATTGAAAAAGCTGTAAAAGAAGCAGACCTCGTAATCGGATGCGTTCTGATTCCAGGAAAATCAGCTCCTAAGATCTTCAAGAAAAAATATCTGAAAGAGATGAAACCAGGCGCTGTATTTGTAGACGTTGCCGTTGACCAGGGCGGATGTGGTGAGACAACAAAGGTTACATACCATGATGATCCAATCTTTATTGAAGACGGTGTTGTTCATTACTGTGTAGGCAATATGCCGGGAGCAGTTCCAAGAACATCTACAATCGCACTTACAAATGCAACATTATCCTATGGACTGCAGATTGCAGGAAAGGGACTGGAGCAGGCTTGCAAAGATAACGAAGTTATCTACTCTGCAATCAATACATATGATGGAAAATTAACATGTAAGAACGTAGCAGACAGCTTTGACTGTTATGAATACACAGATATCAAATCTGTTTGTTAATCAAATCGTTATTATACATTATAATAAGAAGAAACTAAAACTAAATCGTCATGCGTTCGAAAGAAGCTGATTAATTCCTATGAGTGGAAAAATGCCGGTATCTTGGGGGTGCCGGCATTTTTCTATACTAAAGTATGTAAGAGAAGCTGTCCATGACAGGTTCTGTAGATCGCCATGCGTTCGTAAGGAGCTGCCAGTGGCAGGTCCTGTAGATAAGAGCTGTTGAATCAGCAGTAGTGTAATAATATGCAGTAAAGTATTGGAATAGATGAATATTATACATAAGATTGTATTATAAAAGAACTTGAATATTAATATGAATTATGATATATATATTATCGACAATTTAACACTTTAATCCACTAATATAAATAAAGCTATTTATAGGTAAACTTTATAAATGGCTTTATTTATTAATATTTTCTATTTCCTTAATTGTTAAAAAAATGTTACACTGGTGGACGGTAATCTTAAGGAAAGGGGAAAAGAAAAATGGATTTACTGTGTAGTGTTAACTGGATAGCACTTCTTGTGTTAGCCATAACATTATTGCTGTTCAAAGTTTTGAATCAGTTAGCGATGAAGATCAACTGGACATTCGTTGTTCTGATCAGTATGGTAATGGGAGCCGTGATCGGTCTCGTATTTGCATCTGATAACAACAGTTATCTTGTCTGGGTTGATTTGATTGGTGACATTTACATCAACGTAATTACTGCTCTGGTGGCACCGGTTATCCTGATCTCTATCATGTCAGGTTTTATTTCTTTAAATAGTAAAGAAAAGATGAAGAGTATCGGACTTACTTCTGTACTCTGGCTTCTGGCTTCATCTGCAGCAGCAATTGTTCTGTCATATATTTTTGGAGCCATTACAGGACTCGGAAAAGGGGCAGAGGCTGTATTTGCTGATATCGCATCAGTAAGTGACAGCACAATCAGTTCTTATGAGGAACTTGCAACATCATTTGACCAGGTTATTTTGAAATTCTTCCCAACGAATGTCATTGGAGATCTTGCTAATGATAACGTTGTTGCGATCATCATCATTGCTATTGCCGTGGCTGTGGCATATGTTGGAATCTCAACAGAAGAGGGAGAAGAAAAAGTAGTCGCATTCAAGAACCTTGTAGAAGCACTGAAGAATATTATCTATCGTATTCTGGCATTTGTCATTGACCTGACACCATTCGCAGTCCTGTGTCTGGTAGCAGGATCTGCAAGTCAGATCTTCGAGGATAAGAAATCCCTCATACAGCTGGTACTTCTGGTCGTTATGATCTATGTGGTATGTCTGGTACACAGCTATGGATTTAATGCAATCATTATTAAGTGTGTTGCAAAACTCAGCCCGCTTAAATTCTTCAAGAAGATTCTTCCGGCACAGATCACAGCATTTACGACTTCAAGTAGTGTTGGATCAATCCCTGCCTCGATTGAGTGTCAGAGAAAGAGTGTTGGTATCGATGAGGAAATCTCGAACTTTACAACATCCCTTGGTACAACCATCGGTATGCCGGGATGTACATGTGTATGGCCGATTCTTCTGGCTATTTTCTATACCAATGCGATGGGTATTGCGTGGACAGTATCTGACTATGTAATGTTAGCTGTTGTCTGCCTGATTCTTTCACTTGGAAGCGCAGGAGTACCTGGCATCGGAGTGGTATCTGCTATGGCAGTGTTCAAAGCAGTCAACCTTCCAATCGCAGCGATCGTACTTTTAGTACCGATCAACAACATTTCAGATATGATCCGTACATTTGACAATGTAACTGCAGGTAATGTAACTGCAGCAATCGTTGCCAGAAAGATGGGAACTCTGGATGACAATATCTTTAATGCAGAAGAAAAGAAAGGAGAGAACGCATAATGAAATTGAAAAAGTCTACAATCGTACTGATCGTGTTAGCTGTCATTTTCCTTGGTCTCTCTGTAGTATCAACAAAGTATTCTGTAACAAGAACGATCACAGCAATCGATGAGATTGGTGATATGAAATTAAATGACGACAGTATCGACAGATTCAAAAAGGCGGCGGAATATTATCAGGCTTTGGATCCGAACCAGAACCTGGAAGAGAAGATCACAAACCTGAAGACATATAAGGAAGCAAGACTTAATTATGCAAGACTTATGATCAAACAGGCTTCTCTTGCTGACAAGAAGCAGGATGGTGCAGCAGATGCTGTAAAAGAAGCACGTGAAGCAGTAGATACTTATGTGCCGGCTGATGAGAAATGGGACATCGAGAATTATCAGGATCTTCTGGATCTGGAAGCTACATATAGCAGTGACGGTGGATCAGGATCAAGCGATGATGCAGGTGAAGCACCTCCGATGTGCTAAGAAAATGTAAATGAAAAAGTTTATTTCAACAAAAAAGGAGAAAAAAGATGAAGAAAAAAGTTCTTTCATGCTTACTTGCGCTGTCTATGTCAGCTGCATTACTTGCAGGATGCGGAAGCTCATCTTCTGACAGCAAGAGCTCAGACGACAGCAAGAAAACAGAAGAAAAAGCAGATACAACAAAAGCATTATCTGCAACAGATTACAACTTCGAGCCAGATTATTACTTTAACACATTCAACACAAACTCCTTAAAAGACAAACCGCGTCAGGGAATCAAGACATTCAAGAGTGCTGATGAAGTAGTATATGAAGATATCACATATGATGAATTGATCGATCTGTTCCAGAAAGAAGGAACATACATGATCGCACTTTGCGGATCATGGTGCCACAACACAAGAGCTATGACACCTTCTCTTACAAAGTATGCAAAAGAGAATGGTATCGATACAATCTACACATATGACTTCAACCTGGATGACAACGAGAATGGTAACACATTCATCCGTATGTCTGACGGAAGTGAAAATGCAGGTGTAAACTACAACTACATGTATGGTGAAGTTGTAAAACAGTACCTGACAAATATTGATGACTGGATTGAGTTCCCATCAACAACAGAGAGAGCAATCTCTTACACAAATGCAAAAGGTGAGACAGAGACAGTTGGAAGAATCCAGCAGCCAATCGCTTTTATCTACAACAAAGACAATACAACAAACTACAGCGACAAAGAAGACAACGCTGATAAATACCCTGTAATGTATGCGTTCGAGCAGATGGTAGAGCGCGACAAAGACGGTTTATACACAAAAGAGTATGACGAAGAAGGTAATGAAGTTACAGATAAGAATGGAGATCCTGTAAAACATTACTGCACAAAGAAATACAATGCACAGATGAAGAAGATGTTCGACTTCATCAATGACAACAACATTGAATTCACAGAGTATTCAAAAGAAGACTTCGTTCGTGAAAACTACCCGGCTCTTAAGGATGCTGAGAAGGTTAACATCAAGACTGTAACATATCGTCAGTTTGCATGGCTGTTACAGCAGGATGGAAATGCTATCTACATGGTAGGCGGACCATACGATGAAGCTACACAGAACGAGATCGCTGATGTAAATGCTAAGGCAGTAAAAAATGATGTAAATGTATACTTATGGGATCCATATGTTGACGGAAAGATCAGCGAGGATGATTGGGGATATAAGAACACAGGCGATATCATGAAGAGCGACAGCATCAACTTCATGTACACAACTCTGATCGAGAACTCTCTTACGAATCTTACAACAGAAGAGTTCGAGAACGGTGCTGATGGTGCAAGCCTGACATACAAGAACGATGCCGGTGAAGAGAAGACTGTTCCGGTTATCAAGTCACCATTTGTATTCTCATTCAACAAAGATGCAACAGACGAAGACGGAATCTCAGCTCCTATCACAGCTTACAGCGAAAAAGCTGATACACTGGATGCTGTATTCTCAGCTTATGCTGACGGAATTGCAAAATAATCATATTAGTTATGTATAAGCCGGAGCAATCCGGATTACAAAAGTGATGAATAGAAGGGAGGTGTTACTTCGGTAACATCTCTCTTTTTTGAACCGCCAAATTGTGATATTCTATAGATGATAATTTCGAAATATGGATAAAAGGAAAGTATAAGATATGAAGAAAAGAATGAAAAAATTAAGCGCACTCTGTCTGGCGGGAATGCTGTGTCTTGGACTGTGGGCATGCAGTTCTTCGGAAGACAGTTCTTCAGGTGACTCATCGGGTCCAACGAAAAGTGCAGATACATCAGAAGAAGGCAATAAGACAGGAAAGAGTGACAGCAGTTCGGGAGAGCAGGAAACCAGTGAAAACGGATTTCCTGTAAATATGCCAGAGTTTTCGACGACAGACATGGATGGAAATAAAGTGACGAATGATACCTTTGCAGACTATGACCTGACGGTCGTGAATTTCTGGGCAACGTACTGTAATCCATGTATTGATGAATTACCGGAACTGGCAGAGTGGAAAAAAGAACTTCCGGATAATGTGAACCTGATCGGGCTTCTGGTGGATGTAGATGAAAAAGGAAGTGACCAGTATAAACTGGCGGAAAAGATCATTAAGGAGACAGGAGCGGATTATCAGCACCTGATCGCAACGGAAGAATTTGACGATATGATCAGTAATCTGGTCGGCGTACCGACGACATTTTTTGTAGACAGTACGGGAAAGATCATCGGTGAACCATTTGCCGGAGCGGATGTCGATGCGTATAAACAGACGGTAGAGGATTATCTGAATGGAAAGTAATCAAAAAATAACAAGACGTCTGATTGCCAGAGCAATATTGGTTGTGGCGGTTATGATGATCATATATGGAATATACAGAGGAGAAGTATCCATCGTACTGAATAAAGCAGTCAATGTGTGCCTGGAATGTATCGGTCTTGGATAAAGAAATAATGATGAGAAAAGTAACATTTGAGATAAAACGAAAAATGATACAGGTTGCAGCATTTGCCTATTCCAATCTATATCTTGGCAATTTTCTGGATGGGAGATTGTATAAGGGAAAATGGAAAAGTTTCTGCAATCCGGGAATGAACTGCTATTCCTGTCCGGCGGCAACAACGGCATGTCCGATCGGGGCGATGCAGGCAGTGAACGGTTCGATCGATTTTAAGACGAGCTTCTATGTATGGGGGATGATTCTGGCATTCGGAGTCGTTCTGGGACGTGCGGTCTGCGGTTTTTTATGCCCGTTCGGGCTGATACAGGAACTTTTATATAAGGTCCCGTTTCCGAAAAAGAAATTATGGAAGGGATTTACCTGGATCAAATATATTCTGCTCGTTGTATTTGTGCTGATGCTTCCAGTTGTAAAGACGAATGCCGTCGGAAGCGGTGCGCCGGCATTCTGTGAATATATCTGTCCGGTCGGAACACTGGAGGGAGGAATCCCGCTCCTTTCCACACATCCGGAACTGCGCCGTGTGATCGGGACATTATTTTCCGTGAAAATGGTAATCCTGGTGATCACACTGGTGGGATGTTTGAGTATCTGCAGGTTTTTCTGCAAAGTGATGTGTCCGCTGGGAGCAATCTATGGACTTTTGAATAAAGTCAGCCTTTTTCATATGGATGTGAATATGGGAAAATGTATACATTGTGGTAAATGTACGCATGTCTGCCCGATGGATGTGGATCCTGTAAAGACACCGGATTCTGCGGAATGTATCCGTTGTGGAAAATGTGTGAGTGCGTGTCCGAAAAAGGCGTTGAAACTTGGAATAAGATAAAAACATTCGTCAAATTGTACAAAATAGATGGGAAAATCAAAAAACACTTGAAAAAAATACATAAAATCCTATAATGAAGGTAGGTTAAGAAAATGTTAAGAAATGAAAGACATTGGAGGTGTTGGTATGATTAGTTTTATCATTTGCTTGGCGCTACTTATAGGAGGGTATTTTGTCTATGGTAAAGTGGTTGAGAACACTTTTGCACCGGATGACAGAGAGACACCGGCGGTTCGGATCAATGACGGTGTCGATTATGTGGTAATGCCACAGTGGAAATTGTTCCTGGTACAGCTGCTGAATATTGCTGGTCTGGGACCAATCTTCGGAGCTATGCAGGGAGCATTGTGGGGACCGGTTGTATTCCTGTGGATTACATTCGGTACGATTTTTGCAGGTGGTGTACATGACTATTTTTCAGGTATGCTTTCTGAAAGAAATGACGGAGCATCTATTTCCGAAGTGTGCGGAATTTATCTTGGAAATGTAATGAAGAATGTGATGCGTGTATTCAGCGTTGTACTTCTGGTCATGGTTGGTACGGTATTTGCAGTAGGACCGGCGGGGCTGATCGTTACATTGCTTGGCAATAAAGGCGTGACGGGAGCCTTGGCTAACCCGGAAGTATGGCTTTGGATCATCCTTGCATATTACTTTGTTGCAACATTTATTTCAATCGATAAGATCATCGGACGTATCTATCCATTGTTCGGTATCTGTCTGATTGTTATGGCAGTCGGTGTTATCGTTGGTATTTTCACGAATCCGAATTATACGATTCCTGAGATCTGGATGCATTTTACCAACATGCATCCGGCGGGAAAGCCGATCTGGAGCTTCATGTTCATTACCGTAGCATGTGGAGCTATTTCCGGATTCCATTCTACACAGTCACCACTGATGGCACGTTGTATGAAGTCTGAGAAACAGGGACATTTCGTATTCTATGGTGCGATGGTTGCAGAAGGTGTGATCGCACTGATCTGG
>OHAY01003172.1_pt1 | contig 11704 bp, 8 predicted proteins | sample 1577191 | NCBI WGS metagenome assembly OHAY01 (sample SAMEA3541504, study PRJEB24748) | human gut metagenome | biome: human gut; feature: human-associated habitat; material: faeces | place: China | collected 2012 | reverse complement strand
ACAGAAATCACCTCACGTGTCAGATTATCACGCTCACGATGTAACACGGCACGGGCAGTAAACGCATCTCCCATCAAGCCGTCTGCTTTTTCCACCAACTGGCGAACCGTATTCAACGAGCCTCCAAACTGATAGATTCCCGGACGGTAGACCGCACCCTTAATCTCCAGCTTATTTTCAAAACGATTCAAGATAGCCTCAGCCGTTACCTTGTCACCATCTTTCACCGGGAAGACTGAATAATCGATATCATCAATCGTATATACTTGATATTCTCTGCCATTCTGACGAATCATACGCAAGGCACGGGTGTATGCATCTCCCGAAAAGCCACCGGCATACTTAAGCAGGGTCTTTACATTTTCGCCATCCTTCATTTCGTATTTCATGGGGCGTTTTACATTTCCTTCAATCGTCACCAAGGCTTGATAAGGAGGCACAATGACAACATCCCCCTCCTGCAGACGAATGTCATCAGTGGCTTTGCCACGCATAATAAAATCGTACACATCGATTGTAGCAATAGGCTTACCGCCACGAACTAACTGAATGGCACGCAAACTACCAATATCATTTACTCCGCCTGCACGGTAAAGAGCATGGAAAACAGAAGAAAAAGAAGAAAGCGCATAAGTACCCGGAGTCAGTACCTCTCCCATCACATTTACCTGAATGGTGCGGCTGTCTCCCAGTGTCACCTTTATCTGTGAAACAGGTTTTTCACTGTCTATGCCGGCATAAATCCGGTTCAGTTCCTTGCGTAAATAATCCGTTGCCTCGCTCACCGTCATGCCGTTCAGATACACCAGACCAATATCTTCTATATTAATGTATCCATCAGGAGAAATATTATCGCGTATGGTAGCTTGATTAGTTCCCCAAATATCTATAATCACTTCGTCTCCGGGCCCCAAATGATAATCCACCGGAGTAGCCAGATTCACACTAGGCTCAAATGTCAAATTCTTGGTATTGAAAATATCACGTCCGAAGACCTTTTCCTCTTTCTTTTCTTCTTCTTCCTGCAAATAAAGGATCGTGTTATTGTCATATACAATATTTCCATCTCTATCAATGGTATAGGTACCCATCTCCTTGGGTTCCAACGGTTCTGTCGTTACATATTTATAAACAGGAACTTCTTTTTTCTCCGAAGAATCATCAAAATTAAAATTTTTATCGATGTAATCACTGCCGTCCTTTCCGTCTTCCTTTTCCTTAACCCCGTTCTTGGTACGACTGCGCCCTTTCGTGTTGTCTAAAGTAGAAGACGATGAGTTTTTTCCATTCTTCTTTTGCTGTTCGTACAGTAATTTGACACGTTCCGCCTGTTCCTTGGTCACTCCCCTACGAGCAAGCTCCGTACTAATCTGCTGCTGGCTTTTACCTTGCAACAAACCATTCTGCACATATTCCACCACTTGCTTATCGGTCATACCACCCCCCACCTGCGCAACAGAAGTGACAGACAGGCAAATTAATAGCAATACAAATGCTAATATTTTTCTCATCATAAATCCTTCAATAGTTCTTTTAATTTATTTTTTCGACTAGTTTAGTATAAACTCCGCAAAAGTAAGCAATCTTTTTGATATAAGCATTAAAATATTGCTAATAAAAAAGTATGTATCATACTTCATTATAAAATCGTTATCTTCAGTTATCATATCAAAAAACTCAAGAGAGAGAGCAACAAAACAGCCAAGACAGTTTTCATAAACAGGGGTGACTACTTTTGAAAACAATAGAAACATCTTTTTTGTTTCTCCGGATAATCCAATTATTCATCCCCCTCTCCTTTGGATAAAAATCTTGCTTTTGTCCTAAAAAGGATAATTTATTTCCCCGATAATATCCTCACTGACGATAATATCAACAAAAAACGACTTATGTTCCCAAAATTAATCGATTTATATTGCTTAATACCAATATTTTTCCTTATTTTTGCCAAACATAATAAAGAATGATATGAAAAAGAGAATATTGATTCTGGACGACAAAGAAACAATAGCAAAAGTACTGTCTATTTATTTAATGGCTGAATATGACTGCATTTGGTTGCAGGACGGAGTTCAAGGAATGAAATGGCTACAAGAAGGGAATCTGCCGGACTTAATAATTTCAGACATACGCATGCCGGAAATGAGAGGAGACGATTTTCTGGAATGGATTAAGGCTAACGAACTGTTCAAGCACATTCCCGTCATTATGCTGAGCAGCGAAGACAGCACCACCGAACGAATAAGACTACTCGAAATAGGTGCGGAAGACTATATCGTAAAGCCCTTTAACCCGATGGAACTTAAGATCAGAGTAAAAAAGATAATCGAATAGGTTATGACAACTAATCTGCTTTATATAGGAAAAAGCAAGTCTTTTTTGACTCAATTCGGAAAGTTGGAAGATGTGCAATTAATTTATGCCAAAGACCATAAAGATGCCATTACCATTTGTATCAACCTTAAAACGAGAGAGAATATTATCATCCTCTATGAACAGGGTAACTTGAAGGAGGATGTGGAAAACATCACTCTTTTCAGGAAAAAATTCTATCAGGGTTATGTAGTGCTGGTCACCGGCGGCTTAAAAAAAGAAGAAAGCGCTGCGTATCTGAAAAGCGGAATCAACGATACAATCAGTCCCAATATTTCAAAAGAAGAGCTGATTCAGAAGATTGACTTAATAAATAAAAGACAAGAGTTGCTCTACATCAGCAACAGAAAGAAAAAAGTGGTAAAGCGTTTCATACTGCCTCGGTGGAAACGCTTTTTTGACATCACTTTTGCCGGTATAGCGCTCATCGTTCTGTCACCGGTCTTCCTTATTATATCATTGGCAATTAGATTGGAAAGCAAAGGTCCTGTTATTTATAAAGCAAAAAGAGTAGGAACGAATTACAACATCTTTGACTTTCTGAAGTTTCGCTCCATGTATAATAACGCGGATAAGCATCTGAAGGAACTGACAGACTTAAACCAATATAAATCTGAAGATGGCACCGCTACCGAGCCCAAAGGATTCTCTGATGATGACCTGGATGGTGTTCTAATTGGAGACGACGGCGTTATACTGGTTTCTGATGACTTTATCATCCCTGAAGAAGTGTTCGCATCCAAACGCAATAGTGAACAGGACCAACCGTTTGTAAAAATAGAAAAAGACCCTCGTGTCACAAGAGTAGGACGCTTCCTACGTAAATACAGCTTGGACGAACTACCACAACTTATCAATATATTGAAGGGAGATATGTCTGTGGTAGGCAACCGGCCTCTCCCTCTCTATGAAGCCGAGCGCTTGACGAACGACGACAGCATAGACCGGTTCATGGCTCCTGCAGGACTGACAGGCTTGTGGCAAGTGGAGAAACGGGGAGACCCTGGGAGGTTGTCTGCCAAAGAACGAAAAGAACTGGACTTGAAATACAGTAAAGAGTTCTCGTTCGGAATGGATATGAAAATTCTACTAAAAACATTTACCGCTTTCATTCAAAAGGGAGATGTATAAACAATAATAAAAAATGATTTAAAGGGGAAAAGACATTTTATGAAACAACTATATGCTATTATCATTCTCATATTTCTGTTTGCAGGCTATGCCAAATCTCAGGAAACACACGGAACACAGCAATCTGTCACAACACAGGATGAAGTAAATTCAAGTATAAATATAGATATAGCCAAAATCAAATTACCTCCACTGAGTGTGTTATACGAAAATGCACGCAGCACTCCAAGCATCGAAATTCTGGAAAAAGAGAAACAATTACAAAAAAAATTGTTAGCTAAAGAAAAAAGAAGCTGGATGAGTCTTTTTAATGCTTTCGGAAATGTTTCGCACGGCATTGCCGATAATATCGGCTCGTCTACCGACCCTACCACTCCTTTAATTTATCGTTATACGGGAACAGAACAGACTTCGTGGAGCGTGGGAGGTTCTGTCACACTACCGCTCGAAACGTTATTCGACCTACCTGGCAAAATAAAACGACAACGCATTCAGGTAGATATCGCAGAATTGAGAAAACAACAGGCATATGAGGAATTAAAAATACAAATAGCCCATCTGTATGTCCAGATTTTATCGAATATCGAAACCTTACAACGTTCGGCAGAACACCTTGCTTTATATAAAGGTGCATCTGCCATTGCCGAACAGGAATACAGAAACAGACGCACGACAATAGATGCGGTAGCCCAAACGAAAGAAAAAGAATTTGGAGCCAATCAGGGGTTTGCATCTCTGCGCTCAACTATCAATGACCAATTGTTAATGCTCGAAATTATTTCTCATACACCAATTCTTACCATTCAGGAAGAGTTAAGTGTCACCGAAGGAATTGACAAAAGTGAAAATACTGAACTGAAATAATATGGAATTATTCAAATATATAGTAAGATTTTTCTATCGCATTCGCTGGTGGATGGTTATCTTTCCGTGTATTGCCGGTGTTATAGCATGGTTTATGACCCGAGACCTTGAAAAGACATACGATGTAAAAACAACTATTTTTACAGGGATTATTTCAGGATACAATGTAGATGTTACCGACTCCCGCAATGCAGGAGTACATCTGAGCAATCTGATGAACATCATCACAACCGAACGTACCTTGAAGATTGTCTCTCTCAAGTTGCTTGCCCGTTGCCTTGTATATGGGGATACCGAGAAGAATACAAGCTACATCTCGGCAGAACACTATCAACAGTTAGTGGGTAGCGTTCCCAGAGAGATGAGAGCGCTCATCGACAAGCAGAATGAGGAAAAAACTTACAATAAGCTGGTTGCTTTTGAAAGGCCGTCTGTTAATAATTTTATTTACAGATTACTTAACTATACGCATCCTTACTTTAGCATACCGCTTCTTTCTCAGAATATCAAAGTGGCCAGATTGGGTAACAGTGATATGATAGAAATAGCATACAGTTCCAATGATCCCGGAATTGCTTACAATACACTTGATATATTGAATGAGGAGTTTGTCAAACAATATCATGAACTGCGATATGGAGAGACCGATAATGTCATTAAGTTTTTTCAGGAAGAGCTGGCTCGACTAGGTAAAATGCTGACCTCTGCCGAGGACTCTTTAATAGAATACAACATTGAACACCGTATCATCAACTACGGCGAACAAACCAAACAGGTGGCGGGAATGGATGCCAGTTATCAGATGATGGATAATGACTTGCTCATCACTTACTCCACCAGTAAAGCGTTAATTGATTTTTATGAATATAAACTAGGAGATATTGCCAAAGCAATCCGTACTAACAACCTATTCTTAAACAAACTTCAGCAAATATCACAATTAAATACAAAAATCTCTACTATGGAGATTACTCCCGACCAAAAAAATCAACAAGTACTGGAAAATGAGAAGGGGGTGCTTAATGATGCAGAGAAAAGTATTAATGACATTGCAATGCAATTGAGTGCCGAATCAGCTTCAACCAACAATGTACCATACGAAACCTTGATAAGTCAATGGCTGGAGCAGGTCGTATTGATGGAAAAGACAAAAGCACAGATGGATACACGCGATATCATGAGAGAAAAGATAGACCGGGATTTCCTGTACTTCTCTCCTATCGGTGCTACACTCGGACGTAAAGAACGGCACATCGGCTTCGTGGAAAGTAATTATATGTCAACAATGGGGGCATTGAATGCCGCTATCTTACGCCAAAAGAATCTAGAGATGACTTCGGCCTCACTCAAAATCATGAATCCGCCATTGTTCCCTCTTACTTCTTCTCCCACCAATGCACGGATGATTATACTTTCGTCCATATTGGGTACCTTATTGTTTATCATTGGTTATTTCCTGATTATCGAAATCTTAGACCGTACCCTCAGGGACAAGATACGCACACAACGCATCACCGGAAGTACTGTTATCGGGGCTTATCCCAAAGACAGCGCCCTACGATACAGAAGGTATAATAAGGCAATAGATGAAATGGCCATCAAGCAGTTAAGTACTAGTCTGCTACCCCATCTAAGTGTCAGCAAACAACGAATCATCAACCTACTGAGCACGGAGGAGAAAGATGGCAAGACGCATATAGCATTAGCTCTGGAACAATATTGGACAAGCATCGGACTGGACGTGAGACGCATCACGTATGACGAAGATTTCTTAAGTGAAGACAGCCTGTACGTTCAGGCTAACAACATAAAAGACTTGTGTCCTGACCTTGGAAAAGATGAAATTCTTTTAATAGAATATCCGGTACTAAAGAGTAATCCGATTCCTCCCACACTATTAAATGAGGCTTCTGTCAACCTGATGATTGTACGTGCAAACAGAACATGGAAAGACATTGACCAACTGATGTACAAGCGTTTGTTGCAGGCTAAAAATGAGCAAATACCCTTATTCTTCTACTTGACACAAGCCGGCAGAAATACAGTTGAGGAATTCACCGGACAACTTCCTCCGTATACGAGATTTAAAAATATGGAATACAGACTCTTTCAATTGGGATTGACTGCTGTTGAATATAACAAGAAATAAATGATAGTTAAGGAATATAACATCTTTGAAAAAGGAATCAATGCAATTATCGTGACTGTCGGATTATTGCTTTGTATCTGGACTGCCACTACTATGAAAGCGACAGTAGCAACCGCAATCGGTCTGATTCCCTTCCTGCTTACTTTTATTTTTATCTGCATCAAAAGGCCGACTATTCTTCTATGCATCACCTTTATTATCAACTATATTATAATGGGAATCAACCGATATTATCCGATTCCGATTCCCATCACCAATATCTTCGACCTATTATTCGGCATTATGTTGACGCTCATCATACTCAAACAAGTATATACGGATGACGACAACAGAAAGAACGCAATGAATGCTTACACATTCGTCTTGTTAGGATGGTTGTTATACTGTATCATCAATGCAGGAAACGGCATCACGGGAGAGTTATATCCCGAAGCGTGGCTCAGAATATTAAGACCTTGGGCCATCTATCCGTTGCTCACATGTTTCATTCTATCCATACATTGCAACCGCTATTCTTTTCTGCATTATTTTCTGATTCTGTGGGGAATATTCACCTTGTTGGCTGCTGCAAAAGGTTATTGGCAAAAGAACAAAGGATTTGACAGCACCGAACTGGCATGGCTGTGGGCATACGGTGCACGCACTCACTTCATACATTCGGGCATCCGTTATTTCTCGTTTTTTACAGATGCAGCCATATTCGGATCTACTATGGGACTATCATGCACCACCTTTTTCTTGTCGGCACTATACTCCAAAAACCGATACCTCAAGCTATTCTATTTTGTAGTCAGCATGGCAGGATTCTATGGTCTGCTCATTGCCGGAACACGAGCCGCCATTGCCATACCGATAGCAGGATTGGGTGTTTTTCTCTTCTTATCAAAGAACTGGAAAATCGGTATGCTATCATTCCTTTTGCTTGTAGGCGGAGTGGGAATGTTGAAATACACAAAGATTGGAGAAGACAACCGGTTGATACGTCGTATGCGCACTGTCTTCGACTCGAATGACCAATCACTGCTCGTACGTTTCGAAAATCAGAAAGCACTCAAAGCCTATATGTCGGAGATGCCCTTCGGAATAGGAATGGGCGTACAAAACGGAGTCATTTCCCCTCAAAACAAATACTATTTTGTCTCCATCTGTCCTGCCGACTCAAGCCTTGTAGACGTATGGATACAGATGGGCGTAGTGGGTTTGAGTGTTTTTCTGGGCATGCACGCCGTATTATTCATATTGGGTGCGTATATCATACTGTTTCGAATCAGCAACCCCGAAATAAGAGGACCGCTGACAGGTATGTTATGCGGATGTGCAGGCATGCTTGTCGCCTCGTATGCCAACATGGTTTATTTTCAGTTTCCTAACGGAATCCTGATATATTCTTGTTTTACGTTTATCTTTCTGGGCCCTCATTTAGACAGATTATATACCAAAGAACATGAACAGCGCACAACCTGACATATCAGTTATAACTGTCAATTACAACGGTTATCATGACACTTGCGAATTCATTGATTCATGGGTGAACACCGTCACGTCTGTCCCCTATGAAATCATTGTCGTAGACAATGGCTCAACCGCCAATGAAGGGCTCTTGCTGCAACAGAAATATCCTTCCGTCCATGTCATACGAAGCGAACAGAATCTAGGTTTTGCAGGCGGCAATAATCTGGGTATAAAAAGTGCCAAAGGAAACTATCTTTTCTTATTGAACAATGACACCCTTATTGTAAAAGATACTGTATACCTGTTAATCAAACGCCTGCTCTCATCAAAAGATATTGCCGGTATTTCCCCGTTAATACTTAATTACACGGAGCCGCACACCATCCAATTTGCAGGATATACTCCTCTGTCCTCCATCACACTCCGAAACCGTACTATAGGTAGAGGAAGCCGAGACAAAAGCTGTTATCCGGCAAGGAAGACATCTTATGGTGCTGCCATGCTCCTCAAAAAGCAGGTTATAGACCAGATAGGACTTATACCGGAAGAGTATTTCTTGTATTACGAAGAACTGGAGTGGTGCACCCGCATGACTGCGGAAGGATATGAACTTTGGTACGATCCGGCTTTTGAAATATGGCATAAAGACGGCAGTTCCAGCGGAAAAGGGAGCCCCTTGCAATGTTATTATTTAAGTAGAAACAGATTATTATATGCATATCGCAACCTTCCCGGTTGGAGACTGTATCTTGCTTTACTCTACCAACTGGTCATTGTATGTCCTAAAAACATCATCACAGCATGGAGCAAAGGGCAAAAAAAAGCAGCCAAAGCACATCGGGAAGGCACAAAAGCATTTTTCAAACTTAGAAACAAAGACAAACAGCTATGATATTTATTGGATATTTAGATTTAGTATTATTCGCATTATGCGCTTTCACTGTTGTCTATCTGCTGATATATGCCATAGCAGCAACAGTCAAACGCACAGACAAATATTCCGAATCGAGAATAAAACATCGTTTCGCCATTCTCATCCCTGCCTACAAGGATGATGAATACGTCTTTTATGCCATCCGGTCTTTTCTGCAGCAAGACTATCCCATCGACTGTTTTGACATCATCGTCATTTCCGACCATTTGAAATCGGAAACCAACCGACAGTTGGCCCAACTACCCATCATATTATTAAAAGCCAACTTTAAGAAAAGCTCCAAGACCAAATCCATTAAAGCAGCTATGTCACAACTCGCAGACAGCCAATACGACATTGCCCTACTGATGAATGCCGACAATGTGGTAGAGAAAAATTTCCTGAACGAAATAAACAATACTTATGCAAGCGGTTCTAATGCCATACAAAGTCACCGAATACACAAAGACAGACCCAACAACATCATTGTTTTGGACGCAGTAGCAGATGAAATCAATAATTCCATTCTGCGGGCCGGTCATGTCACCTTCGGGTTATCCGCCTCACTCAATGGCTCCGGAACAGCCATTGACTTCAACTGGCTTAAAGAAAACATCAGAAAGTTGAGCGATGAAGATGATGAAAAGACCATTGAATCATTACTGCTAAGAGAGCGAATCTATGTGGAATACCTGAACCAAACCCGCGTATACGCCCTCAAAGATGGTGGAAAGAAACGGTTCTATGCCCAACGCAACAGTTGGATAAAAGCACAATATTATTCCCTGTTTACCAACATAGGCAACCTGCCCCATGCCATTTTCAGCGGAAATTTCGATTATGCCGACCGCATCCTGCAATGGTTCATTTTCCCGCGCACTATTTTGTTGGGAATCATCCTGCTCTTTGGCACAATAATGGTATTTTTTGACTGGGTAGCCTGTGTTAAATGGTGGCTATTACTCTTCTGCTTGTTGTTCACAATGGCTTTGGCAATCCCTAACTACCTAGTAGACGATAAGTTCAACAAAGCGATGAAAGCCATTCCGGTCATGGCTGCAGGAATGATTGTCAACTTCCTTTTCGGGAAAAAGAAAAAGTAAATCAATATGCTGTCGGGAGCGATACATATCATTGAATTTGTACTATATATCTATTTTGCCGTCTGCGTGGGATATATAGTTATCTTCTCTGTTGCGTCTTGTTTCTTCAAGTCACAACAATATCCCCAAAGCCATGATTTCAAACGCTTTGCCATACTCATACCCGCTTATAAGGAAGATAATGTAATCCTTGACTGCATCCATTCCGTATTACAGCAAACATACCCTGAACAGCTATATGACGTCATTGTCGTCTCTGACGGAATGGACGATGCAACCAACCATCTGCTCTATCTGGAGTCACGCATCACTTTACTGAAGATACAGGAACAAGAAAGCTCCAAAGCCAAAGCTTTACGCCTAGCAACAGAACATATATCCTACCTCCGATATGATTATGTCATCATATTGGATGCTGACAACCTCATTCCCACCGATTATTTATACGAACTGAACAAAGCGGTATCCCAAGGCGCAAAAGCCATACAAACACATCGAAAAGCCAAAAACCTGAACTCTGATACAGCCATACTGGATGCAGTCATAGAAGAAATGAACAACACCATATTCAGAAAAGGACACATCCAATTAGGATTCTCCTCAGCACTCATCGGCTCGGGAATGGTCTTTGATTTCCAATGGTTTAAGCAAAATATCATACATACACACAGTGCCGGTGAGGATAAAGAATTAGAAGAACTGTTACTCAGCCAAGGCATCCACATAGAATATGCCGATAGCATAGAGACCTTGGATGAAAAGGTACAAAAAGCAGACAGCATGCGCCACCAACGCCGCCGTTGGATGGCTACTCAACTGTTCCTTGCTCTCAAAATGGGAAGTAACCTGCCTTCAGCCCTCCTACATGGGAATCGGGATTATCTATTAAAAACAATTCAGACATTTATCCTTCCGCGCAGTATCCTTATAGCAGTACTGAGTACCATCTCACTCATTTGTAGTATCATTTCCCCGTTTTCGTCCGTCAAATGGTGGATTTTATTTATATTGCTGACTCTATCACTATACATTGCCATCCCCCCCGACATGAGACATAAATATGCAGGCAAAATAATAAAACAACTACCTTATTTTACAATCATTATGACACTTAATTTATTTCATTTAAAAGGAATGGCAAATAAATTTATTCATACGCAACATGGACAGTTATGAATCTAAAGAATTATCTACATAAAAATCCCAAGTTAAAGAAACGGATTCATCGATTCATCATGCATCCGGTGAAAACGCGCCCCTATTGGTGGATACGGATACTGCAACCTATCTATATTAAAAAAGGAAAAGGGGCGGTAATCTATCGCAGTGTCCGAAAAGACCTTCCCCCCTTCCACCAATTCCGGTTAGGTAAATATTCTGTCATTGAAGATTACTCCTGCCTGAACAATGCCGTAGGAGATATCATCATCGGCGATTATTGCCGAATCGGACTGAGCAATACGGTTATCGGCCCTATCCGAATAGACAACGGAGTCAATATTTCTCAAAATGTGGTCCTCATCGGCTTGAACCATAACTATCACGACATCACCAAAAACATCATCGAACAAGGCATCACCACCTCTCCTATCCATATAGGAGAACATACCATTATCGGGGCCAACGTGATTATACTGCCCGGTGTAAACATTGGGAAACACTGCTTTATCGGTGCCGGCTGTGTGGTAACTAAAGACATCCCTGATTACTGCGTCACGG
>OHAY01003167.1_pt1 | contig 11712 bp, 13 predicted proteins | sample 1577191 | NCBI WGS metagenome assembly OHAY01 (sample SAMEA3541504, study PRJEB24748) | human gut metagenome | biome: human gut; feature: human-associated habitat; material: faeces | place: China | collected 2012 | reverse complement strand
CGTCTGTTACTATATATAAAAAAGGATCGATATTCTATTTTCCCTATGAATATCGATCTTTTTAATGTCTAAACTTTCTATAACAAAAAAGTGCTAGAATCTCATCTAACACCATTTATTTTGATTAATAATTTTAGATTATGACACCTTTTTTAACCACATATTCATAATTATCTCCAGATTGAATATAACACATCGGTATATCTGTCTGGATAGCTTTTGGTAAATACTTCAACATATATTCCATGCAGGCTCTTCTAAATTAAAATGACCCATTTTATATGATTAAATGAAAATTTTTTTGTGCAAAAATTTAAAAATCATTAGAAAAAGCACCTTTTTTTCGTATATGAGTATGTAGGAAATTCCTACTAGAAAGAGGTGCTCATGAGGAGTGCAAACTTATTAAATGATTTCGCCTTTAAGTATGTTTTTGGCGAAGACTGTAAAGAGGCCAATGATGCCTTAAAATCATTATTAACGGTGTTTTTAGAAAGAAAGGTAAATCATGTAGTTGTTAAGAATTCAGAAATGGTAAAAGATTTCAGTAAAATGAAAAATCCAAGATTAGATCTGTTGGTTGAATTTGATGATCGAACGATGGTTGATTTAGAGATGCAGTTAAGACAAACACAAGACTATCTGCCGATTCGCTTTAGTTATTATTTGGCTAGACTTCATGGATCCCAACAATTGGAAGGAAAATACTACAAACAATTAAAGGAAACGATTGTCTTAGTATTCTTTAATGTAAATCTCATTGAGAATGATAAAATGTGCAACACATTCACATTGAAAAATGAGGATGGTTTACCATTTGTGAAAGAAACAGAAGATCGTATGAAGATACGAACAGTTGAAATGGCAAAGTTGGATGTAGACAAGCCGCTTGAAGAAATGAATGAACAGGAAAAGATGATTTATTACTTTTTGAATTGCCACAAGGGAATGGAAGATAGTAAAATTAGGGTGATGATAGAAAGTGATGGGGTGATTCAAATGTTGGAGAAGCGTGTAGAAACCATATCGGATGATGGTTGGAAGAAAATAATAGAAGATTTTAGAAAACTGCATGAAAATGAAGAACGAATGGAACGACAACTTGAAATTGAAGAGCTTCAAAAAACAAAAGAAGATGTTCGAAAAGCACAAGAAGAGCTTCAACAAGCACAAGTAGAATTTCAACAAGCACAAGAAGAAGCTGATAAGAAAGTTGAACAGATGATTTTTAAGATGTATGAAGATGGTTTTAGCTTTGAACAAATATCAAATTACTGTTCACTTAGTGTGGATGAACTTAAATCGTTGATAAAATCGTAAAATTTCTTATTACAATTAAAAATAGTTTGTTTATAATAGACCCATCCTTTGTGACTGCAATGGAAAAAAGTAGTAGCCATGGATGTTGCTGATGGTGAAAATAGAACAGTAAACACTGAGTGAACGTTTCTTAGAGCTAAGCTTTCGAAGATTAAGGAAGCTTAAGATAGTTAACTGCCTAAACTTTTGTGCAGGAAATAAGGTGGTACCGAGATTTTATAGTCGTCCTTGAATATTTAAGGACGGCTTTTTCATACCTTCAAAAGTCTGAAATTCAACATCAAAAACCTTAGCCAATCAGCTCATATAATTAGCAAATTCTGATCTATTGATACACATAATTTTGCCTGGATGCCAAGCAGGAACTACCTTTACATCAAATGTTTCATCAGCCTTAATGATTTTATGCCAATGTAAATCATTGATTGTACGTAATAAATTAACATTTAAGTTTTTAATTAAGTTCGATTACATTGCTTATTGTTATTAAAAGTATTCCTTACAATATTTAATAAACTCCTTCTTAATTGAATGCAATATTTTCCCCTTCTTATATACTAAAGCTATTGGATAATGCAAATCGTCTTTTAAAGAAATCATTTTGATTTTTGGGTTCTCAAATTCTTGATACACTTTTTTAAATGAAAGTGATATACCTACATTTTCTTCCACAAAACTAAACATCGTACTTGTATGAGGCATTTCTATGGCTATGTTGGGTTCAAAACCAGCTTGTTTACATGCATCATAGAATATTTCATATCCACCTGAGCCTTTTTCAGGAAAGATAAATGCTTCATCTTTTATATCACTCAATTTTATTTCTGACTTTTTAGATAATGGATTTAATGATGATACAACTAAACATAGTTCATCATCAATTAATGGAGATATTACATAATCCAAATGATTATCTAATAAATCCGTTCGAATCAAAATAAAATCAAAATCATCAATATGATCAATGGCATACCTGGCATTACTTTCTTTAATATGAAATTCTAGATTTTGATGAGATAAAGAAAAGTCTCTTAACATTTTAGGAATGTGATACGGTGACAAAACACTCATACAGCCTAGGCGAATAGTATTGGGTTGTAGTTCAACTAATGAACGATCATACATTTTTAGTATGGACTTGGCATATTTATAAAACTTTTCACCTTCCACAGTTAAAACCGTTTCATGCATAGTACGATTAAACAATTGTACACCCAATTCATTTTCCATTTTTTTGATTTTCTTTGAAAGCGTACTTTGCGACATATTGCATTCATAGGCAGCTTCTGTAAATCTTTTTTTATCACTCAATACTACGAAGCACTTTAAATTTTCTATTTCCATCACAATCACCCTATTCCATTTTGGAATATCTTAACGCAAACATCGAATTGTTTGCTAGTACATGTCTTTATATAATGCATATAATGATTGGAGGTAAAACAATGCCAAATTATATGAGAAGAAAACTCATTGTTTATTTAACAGGAATTTTTACACTAGCTATTGGATCCAACTTATTTTTAAATGCTGCTTTAGGTGTTGCTCCATCTTGTTCATTAGCACTGACATTCACTTTTCTTCTTCCAGGTAGCTATGCGCTCTTTAATTTTATTGTTAACACTGCCCTTTTGATATTAGAAGCGCTTATCGTACATAAATTTGGAAAAACACAAATCATACAATTATTTATCACATTCATTTATTCTTATTTAATTAAGCTAACATCTATATTCTTAACACATATACAACCTCATTCTTTCTTAGAACAAGTTTTACTAGCTACTCTAGCATGTATTGTCTTAGCACTAGGCATCACATTAACTATTCATTCGAATCTTACAGTCATGCCTTATGAAGGCTTTATTGGCGCACTTGCCATCCGTTTAAGAAAAGACTTTGGAAAACTAAGAGTCATTCTTGACGTAACATTTACCCTTGCGTCAATCGTTATATCCTTAATTTTATTACATAGTATTAAATCTGTTGGTTTAGGTACAATTATTGCATCATTCTTAACTGGTAGTGTTGTATCATTCTTTGATACAATCTTAACCACAAGGCTAAATCATTATCTTGGTATAGCTATTTTGAATCAATTATAAAAGGATTCGTCTAAATAATTTTGATTAATCTCAATATGTTCTTTCATCAATTGTTCAGCCATTTCTTCATTTCTTTAATCGCATTTGCAATTTTCTTATGAAATTCTACTTCTAAATCGATATAATTTGTCATTATTTAAACAAAAAAGATCGATATTCTATTTTCCCGCTGAATATCGGTCCTTTTATTGTGTATTAACTATTAAATGCTAAACAAGCCGCTCCTAATAGTCCGCTATCTTCATTTAGAGTTGATTTTCTTACTTTTACTAATGGTTCAACTACTGGATATACCTTTGTCTTCACTAAACTTTCAACTTCTTCTACAAATCCAGGAATCTTTAAAGCTACAGATCCACCAAGAATTACGATTTCTGGATCAATAAATGCTTGAATACCAGCAATAAAGTTTGCCAAATACAATTTAGCATCGTCCATAATCTTTTGTGCTTCTAAATTTCCTTTTAAAGCTAAATCATTCACTTCGCCTGCATGAGCTACAATTAAGCCTGCTTTTTCGGCGCGTTGTTCGATGGCTGTACCACTACAAATTGCTTCTACGCCGCCTGGATAAATGCTTCCATGACTTGGTCCATTATTCCATAAACATACATTGGCTACTTCATTCGCAAATCCGTGGGCTCCTTGGAATACTTTTTTATTAATAACAAGTCCTGCTCCAAGTCCTGTGGAAACAGTTAAGTATTGAACAATATTATACTCTTTTCCTTCCCCAATTATAGCTTCTGCAAGAGCTGCAAGATTTGCATCATTTTCTAAATAGACAGGTTTATGAATCAATTTTTCTAATTCTTTTGTGATACAAAGTCCATGCCACTCTCCATGTAGATTTGGTGTAGTTAAAATTTTTCCTTCAATCAAATCCAATGGACCTGGACATGACATTCCTACTCCAACAATTTCTTTATCAAAGCTATCGATGGCTTGTTTAATTTTAAATAGGGTAACCTCTGGATTGTCGGCATCCGTAGAGAATTGTGCTCTTTCCTCAATTTTATATTTTTCATCAATCAACGCTACTCGTGTATTGGTTCCTCCAATATCAATTGCGACTGCATATTTCATTTTATATTCTCCATTCTATAGAAAAAGGAAACTCAAGGTTTCCTTTTATATGTAATTATCTGCTACTTTACTATTATTCGTAATAACATTTAACTTTGTCTTGAGAGTTAAATAATCTAATTTTGTCAGCACATACTTTTCCACATGCTTCCATAGCTGCAGGATAGATTTCTAATGGTTCTCTGTATCCTGGATTTTCATTTAATGTTTTACGTGCTTGTTCGTAGAATGCAACTTTAATATCACTTGAAATATTGATTTTGCAGATACCGTTCTTAACTGCTTCAGCGATTTCTTCATCTTTATTTGATGATCCACCATGTAATACTAATGGTACTGAAACTTGGTCAGTGATGTCTTTTAAGATATCAATACGTAATTTTGGTTTCATATCTTTTGGATAGATACCGTGAGCTGTACCAATAGCACATGCGAATGTATCAATTCCTGTATCTTCAATGAATTGTTTTGCTTCTTCAGGAACTGTGTAGATAACACCTTCTGTTCCACCTTCAATAGAGTTACCTGTTGTACCAATTGTACCTAATTCTGATTCTACTGAAACGTTAGCAATGTGTGCTGTTTCAACAACTTTTTTAGTAATAGCAACGTTTTCTTCGTAAGGAAGTTTAGATGCATCAATCATTACTGATGTCATACCTGCTTGGATGGCACGTACTACAGTTTCATATGAATCACCGTGGTCTAAGTGAATACATACAGGAACATCTGTATGAGCTGCTTCGTAAAGCATAGCTTGAATTTGTGCATATCCTACGAAATTGAATTCATCTGGACTCATCTCCAAAATAACTGGTGATTTCAATTCTTTCACAGTCTTCATAACTGCTTTTAACAATTGGTCAGATCCAATGTTGAATGCAGGTACTGCAAAGTGGTTCTTTTGTGCTACTGTTAGCAAATCTTTCATGTTCATTAACATAATATGTTACCTCCTATATAAACTATAAAGATTTTCCTTCTGATCCGGATAAGCGAATATAGTGTTTAACTAATTCTTGACTTTCTTTTTCAACCTGGTGCATCATAACCCAGAAATTGATGTCTGGATCTGCTGCTAAGTGTTTTTTGATTGCTTCTGTATTCGCATTCATAAAGTCGCAACCAACATTAATTTTGTTGATTCCATATTTTACTGATTTCAAGATGTTTTCATCACCTGAACCAGATCCACCATGTAATACAAGTGGCATTTTTGTAAGTTCTTTAATTTCTTTTAATCTTTCAAAATCAAATTCCGGAACATATCCTTCAGGATAATTTCCATGACTTGATCCATATGATACAGCTAATGCATCAATACCTGTTTCTTGTGCAAATCGTAATGCTTGCTGAGGATTCGTTTTCATCTGATCACTAGTGAATTCTTCTCCTTCAGTGGCTCCCATGCATCCTATTTCACCTTCAACTGATGCGTCAAATTCTTGAGCAAACTCAACAATTTCACGAGTCATTTTAATGTTACCTTCCAAATCATATCTGGAAGCATCTACCATTACACTTGAATATCCATCGTGCAACGCCTTCTTTAATAAAGGCACCTCTTGCCCATGATCGAAGTTAAGTGCAACTTCCACACTTGCTCTATTTGCCAGTTTCTTTACAATTGGAGCAATTAAATCACTATCACAATGATTGACCATGTGTTCTTGCACAATGTTAATAATGATTGGTGCTCGAAGCGACTGTGCAGCTTCAATGCATGCACGAGTCGTTTCGATGTTAAAACAATTTATAGCCATCACTGCGTAGTTTCCTTGGTTTGCTCTTTCAAGCATTCCTTTCATTGAAACATACATATTTTTTTATCCTTCTTCTTAAGCTTAAATTTTTTTATTCGAATGAGATTCCTGATAAATCTACTTCAGCTTCTTCTTCTTCAACAGATCCGCCAGCGTATTCTTCATCAGTTAATTTTTTCTTCAATACATTTAATAAGATTGCTGTTACACAGCTTCCTGCTAATAATGCAACTACTGCAATAAATGGATTTGACATTGCTGGAATTACGAATACTCCACCTGATGGAACTTTAGATCCAACACCGAATGTAAAGCTGATTGCTCCACAAACACCACATCCAATTGAAGTTGAAGCAACTGTACGAAGTAAGTCGTTCATTGCGATAGGGATAACACCTTCAGAAATCATACATAATCCCATTGGGAATGCAACTTTGATTGCATCTTCTTCTTGAGCTGTAAAGATTCTCTTCTTCAATGCTTTTGATAACAACCATCCAAAAGTTACACCAATTGGAGGTACCATAGCAGCTAATACTTTGATTGCTTCTGGTTCTGTAATTCCATCCAATAATAAACCATCACAAATTAAGTTAGGAACTTTACTGATTGCTCCACCGAAGTCAATACATCCGATGAATCCAATAATGAATCCGTATAATGTTTTTTGAGATTGGTCTAATCCAGTTACGAAGTTATTCAATCCGTTAGTCATAGCAGTGATTGGTCCACCTAATACGAAGTACATTAATAATCCACCAATCATAGCTGTTAATGTTGGGATAATCATCATTGGCATTAAAGCTTCAGCCCATTTAGGAACTTTTACATATTTACGAATTGCTAATGCAATATAACCAGCAACGAAACCACCAATCATTCCTCCAAGGAATCCTGCTCCTAAGAATGATGCGATTTGACCCATTAAGAAACCTGGGGCAATACCTGGACGGTCAGCGATAGAATAAGAAATGTATCCACCAATGAATGATGGTAATAATCCCATACCTAGAACACCAAGTGAAGTGAATGCGCTAGGAACAGTCATCTTACTAAGATCTGTTACAACTTCTCCTCCCATTAAGTTACCAACGGCAATTAACAAACCAGATGCAACAACTAGTGGCAACATGTAAGAAATCGCTGTTAGCAAGTGCTTTTTAATTTCTCCTAATGCTTTTTTCATTTTTTTACTCTCCTTTTTTATTATTAAGCTTATTTAGTTTTGCTTAATTCTGCTTCTACTTTTTCAAGCAATTGTTTAGGCGCTTTAGTTACTAAGCTAGTTCCAACTTTAACAACCTTTTTGTCTTTGAAACGTTCTGTACCAGTGATCTGAATATCAACTGCAAGAATAACAACATCCGCTTCTTGGATTTGTTCTGGAGTTAATTCATCTTCAGTTCCAATAGTACCTTGTGTTTCCACATGGATCTCGTGTCCTAATGCTTCAGCGGCACGGATCAATTTTTCTTTAGCAATATAAGTGTGCGCAATACCTGATGTACAAGCAGCAACGGCAACAATTTTCATATTACTATCTCCTTTCTTTAGGACTTATGTCCTCTCTTTAACTGTCTAAATGATACAACGGAAAGCGCTTTCTTACACATCAATAGAGGGCATTTTATTGTGGTAATTTATTCCGGAAAATAAAATGGAAAGACTTTTTAATGTGGTACTTTTTCAAATGTCCGTATTAAATTTCCGGATTTAATTGTGGTAACTTTTATTTGTTAATCACAGAAAAAAAAGCAGACCCACAAGATCTGCTTCATCATATACCAATTAGTTAAATACTTCTTTTAGTTCTTCTACTGTTTTTGCATTTAATAATTTTTCGATGTTTTCATCATTTCCTAATTTACCAGCAATCTGTGCCAATAACTTCATATGATTTCTTGCATATTCATGATCATTGCTTACGGCAAATAAGAAAATAAGTTTTACGCCTTGGCCATCTAATGTTTCCCACTCGATTTCATTGTTTAATTTACCAATCGCAATTCCTACCTGTGTTACAGAATCACTTTTTCCATGTGGAATCGCAACAAAGTTTCCAATACCAGTAACACCTTCTGATTCACGAAGATAGATATCTTTTACGAATTCATCAACATCTCCAATATAATTGGCATCTTTTAATTTGGCAGCCAAATGACGAATTGCTTCATCCTTATTTTTTGCCTCCATGTTTAAATCGATAATTCTTTCATCTAATACGTCTTTTAATTCCATTTCCTTCTACCTCCTATTGAATTAAAAATTTATATAAATCTATGTTTGATTTCATTGATTTAATTTTTTTCAAATTTTCTTCTCTTTCTATAATTGAAATATATTCCCTATAGAAACACTGGATTCTTTTGATTTCTTCTGGAGTTGTCATTTTAAATCCTAACAAGAATACAAGATCAACTTCATCATCATTCCAGCGTATTGGTTTATCTAATACGGCAATTGATAATTTAGGTTCAATCACTTCGCTTTGTGCACCATGCGTTACACTAATATTGTTTCCAATCGAAGTTGTTGTGGCTTTTTCTCTTTCCATTACTGTTTCAAAGAAATTTGTTGAAACATATCCACGCTTTGCCATTGCCGATGACATAAAGCTTAATAGTGATTCTTTATCTTCATACTTTTGATGTACAAAAATCAAATCTGGATCCAATAATGGATAACACTCCGGAGAAAATGATGTTACTTTTTCATCTCTACTTTTTAGTACCACATTAATTTGTTCTCTTAGACTTACGATTCCACTATCACTAAGTAAGTTTGGAATCACAATAATCCGAGAATCCTTTACATCCAATTCCTTTTGCGTGATAATCACATCGCTTGTTTTATCCCCATATAATTTAAAATCATGCGTACTCATAACACGAATCTCTTTGATTTCTGAAATTGATTTTTTTAAGCGTTCTGTCAATAGTTGTGCATGTCCTCTTGAAAAATCAGCAATTAATAATACATTGAAATGACGTTTGATTCTTTCAAGTGCTGATTGTATATAGAGAACAATGTAACCTACTTCATCCTCTGTTAATTGAAGGCCATAATATTCTTCAAACATAATACTTATGGACATCGTAGCTCTAAATACCGTTTTATATTCAGACTTGATGAAATGTACTAATGAATTTGTTTGAGATAAACCATGACGAATTCTAAATATCGTTGGTCTTAAATGTATAATCAAACTTTCCTTTAGTTTTTCATCCTGCGATAAATCAACGTCCAAAATATTTCCAACAACATGAAGCGACATATCTACAAATTCAATTAATTTATTGTCATATTTCTGTACCTGTTCAAGTGTTTCATCTACAGCTGAAATACCAATGAATTTTGAACACATCATTTGAATAGCTAAAAATAACACTTCTTCATTTGAAAAGAATACATGTAGTTTTTCCTGTAACTTCTTAAATATTGCCACCGTGAATGGATATTCATTGTATTTTTGAAGAATTTGAATTTCTCCTCGATCTTCAACCTTTGGCGATTCAATCTCTCTACGCTGATATGCAATACAACAATAAATAAAGATTTCATAGAATGACTCATCGGTAAATCGATAATTCCATTCGTTTTCAGTTTCAATGATTGATTTTTGAATCAACTTCGTATCCATGTTATAGAAAAAATAATCCATGTTAGATTTGATTTTTTCGTTATCAAAATCACTCATGATAAAATCCTTCATTGCGACACGATATTCATTCTCATTACAATCTAAGCGATAACCTCTATTCTTTTCATTAGCGATTTTCACTTTATATGGAGCTAACCATTTTTCACATTCGCGAATAATCTTCAACACGGTAGGTGCACTCAAATACAATTCTTCCGTTAGCCTTTGTGTAGTAATTGTTTCCCATGGTCTTAACTTAAAAAATATTTTTAAAAGCTCCATTACACGATCGTTATCATCATCTTTGACAACTACCGTATTTCGATTCATTAAAACCGACTGTAATTTTTGCTTCTGCTCTTCCGTACATTCTAACCACATTCCAACACGAGGCTTTTTCTGAATGATACCCATATCGTTCTCTTGAAGATATTCATTAATATCAAAAATTTTATTTCTGATAGATTTTTCAGACATACCAACCGCATCTGCAATTTGCTGCGTTGATACAATATCTCCATCAATAAGACAATTTAGTATTTCTGTATTATAGTATTGTTTTTTTGCTTCTTTCATACTCACCTCATCACCTTACACTAAAAAAATAACATAAATTGTATACGCTTACGTAAAAACTCACGCCTTTTTAATGTGGTAATTTTCTTGATAATCAAAAATTTTTTACCACATTTAATGTGTTACTTTTTAACAATACAATTCATGGTAAATGTAAGATTTGCTTCCCAAGATAACAAATGCTACCTACAATTAGTATACATTTTAAATAACTATTCGCAACCAACATACACTCCACAATTTATTAGAATTTCATTTCGATCAGCCCTATAATATATGTAAAGAAGAGGATTATTAGTATGTTTAACTTATTTAAAAAGAAAGAGAAAATAAAAAAAGAATTGCCACCAGGGACAATTCGTAAAGAGTTTCATTTTGAAGGAAATGTTCAAAATATTGGTTTTCGTTTTGAAGTACAGAGTCATGCCAAACCATTAGGTATTACTGGTTATGCCAAAAATAACGATGATGGTAGTGTTACAGCACAATTACAGGGAAGCTTGGAAGATATGAATAGAGTCATTCTATCTCTTCAAAACATTGATCGTATTCAAATTGATTCGATTACCTCAAAAGAGATTCCACTTGATTATTATGAGAATGATTTTTATATTCTGTATTAGCCTGAACAATGCTCATGATTTAGAGCATTGTTTTTTCGTTTTCTTTTACATAACTTAGATATGCATTTTTTGATGCCTCTGCATCGGCAATTGCTTCTTCAATTGTATCTCCACCTCCTACACAACTTTTTAAATCTGGATACTCAACACACCATTCTGTTTTTCCATTTTCTAAATGCATAGGATATACTTTCATTGCATAGTCCATATTTTTCTCCACCCTTCTACTTGTAATATCATCACATATACAAGAAAAGATATCAATTCATTTTATTTGAACTGATATCTTTTACTTTATCTAGATAAATTTGTATTCTTAGAATTCATGATCTTAAATACATCTTCTTGGGTTACCACATTAAAATCATGTTGAATCATAAGCTTTAATACACTCGCACTGATTGCGAAATCGACTGTTTTCTGTGGATCAAACCCATTGATTAGTCCATGCACAAATGCAGCACCATAGGCATCTCCTGCCCCCACAGCTTCTAAGCTATGTACTCTATGAATTGGACTTTGGTAGAACTTTCCATCTACATAGTAGATGCCCATCCAATCTCCTTCTTCTACAGTATGCATATTTCTTAATACACTAG
>OHAY01003165.1_pt1 | contig 11716 bp, 8 predicted proteins | sample 1577191 | NCBI WGS metagenome assembly OHAY01 (sample SAMEA3541504, study PRJEB24748) | human gut metagenome | biome: human gut; feature: human-associated habitat; material: faeces | place: China | collected 2012 | reverse complement strand
CTATTCGGGTTCCTCTGAAAGGTCTGATTGCAGCATCCAATGAACTTCCGGCACAAGGGCAGGGACTTGAAGCTCTATGGGACCGATTCCTGCTTCGTTGTCTGGTGGGAGGAATAGAAGATATGGGTGAGTTTGACCGCATGATTTCGTCTACCGACGAAACGGAACCGGTGGTGGATGAACAACTTCAAATAACCGGTGAAGAATATGTCCGTTGGGAAAAGGAAATAGCTGCCATAAAGATTCATTACTCCATTTTTGAAGTGATTCATGCACTGAAAGACGGCATTGAGCAATATAACCGGCAAGTGCAGAACGAGGGTGGTATTTCAGCTCCTCTCTATGTGTCCGACCGTCGCTGGAAGAAGATGGTAAAGCTGCTCAAGACGTCCGCTTTCCTGAACGGTTCGGATACCATCCGCCTGTCGGACTGTACGCTTTTATCTTATTGCTTGTGGAGCGAAACGGAGCATATGGAAGCCATTGAAGAAATGGTTGCCGCCGCCATACGGAAGAGTGCCGAGGGCTATCTGCTCAACATAAAGGGGCTGGAACAAGATATCGAGGAACTGAAAGACTGTCAATCTTCGGAACACAGTTTGCGCGAGCTTAATGATCCCGGCATTCAGGTGGTGGATACCTATTACTATCAGGTGGAGGGAGTCCGCATGAGAGAGCGTTTGCTGATTTTTGCTTCCGATTACCGGCATCTTGACAAAACAGGGAAACTGTTCTATTTGCACAAAGACAAGTACAAAGCAAATTGTTGTATTCTGAAAAAATATGATTCGGTGCTTCATGCCAAAGTTCCCCGTAGCAAGATATATATGTTGAAGCGGGGAACTCGCTCCGTTTATATAAACAATTATGAATATCACCTGATGTGCTATGAGAACTGTCCGCCTCCGCCTTCCGAACTGGAACCGGAAGACCTGGGCATGAAATACCGTTCGGTGACCGAAGCTTTGAAGAGAATGGAGAAAGACTGGAACGAGTTGCTTGCTGCCGAAACAGAGTATTACGAAAATCATCTTTTCCTGAGTGCAAGGCAACGCCTCCTGATGCGGAGGATGCTCACCTATCAAAAGAACAATATAGAACGATATAAGAACGAATTGAACGAAATGGCTGATGCGTACCGAAAAGAGAACCAGGAATATAAGGTTGAGAGACCTGAAGATGATTTATTCACAGGAGCTTAAAGACAGAACGTTTAAAGCATACGGGGATGATATCGGCAGCGGAGTGGTGCGCCGACACGAATTGGAGGAAAAAGTGCTTGCCTACTATCGCCGCACAACGCCTTCCCTGCAGGAATATTATTCGCGCTACACTCCCGAGTGGGATGCTTTTTATTCCTCGGAACACTTGCCGGACATGGCATTCCTGCAATTCCTGAAACAGATGCGCAGTGCATTCAAGAAGCGTTATGAGCTTTCCGAACTCAATATTGATTACTATATCTCACAAATGGAGGGTTGCTCTCTGCTAAAAGGGGAAGCAACGCAGACAAAGGAGTTTTTTCTGGATAAATGGCATCGCTTGCTCACAACCAAGGAATACGATTATCAGTATCATCACATCGGGTCGTTGTGTGAAGGATTTGTTTTGCTCGACAAGCAGAACGGACTGAAAACGGTTGCCGATGTGACAGGTTCGCGCGTCAGATGGTTGTTGTTGAACCGTCCGGAACTTTACCGGCGTATCGTGCCTTATGAGAAGGCCATGGAGCAGAATCGCCACATTCGTGAACTGGTGCGGGTGTTAGGAAAGCACAGTAAGGGTGAGAAACGTAGCTTCGATCCGTTGGGAGGAGTACGCGAAGAGCAACTGGTACGTCATGCTATACGCAGTGATATCGAGGGTATAACATTGGGAAACGATTTGAATCATCTGCTTCCGGTAGAATATTGTTATCTGACGGATGAGGCACTTCGTTCGGTATTCATGCAGAAGTTCGTAGAGAAGCGTTTGCAGGTGTTCGACAGTCGGTCGGCAGAAGACAGTTCGGTGCTTCAAAAAGGCAGAAAGCCAGTAAGCGGACAGGGACCGTTTGTGGTTTGTCTGGATACGTCAGGCTCCATGCAGGGGAAGCGTGAGATACTGGCAAAGTCGGCTCTGCTGGCTGTGGCAAAGTTGGTAGACGGTACGCATCGAAAATGCTATGTTATTAATTTTGCCGAAGATATCCACTGCATGCTGATAAAGGACTTGCGTGCAGATTTCCCTTTACTGGCAGATTTCCTGAATTATCGTTTCGACGGAGGAACCAATATGGTTCCGGCATTGAAAGAAGCTGTCCGTTTGATACAGACAAACGGGTGGCATCGCTCGGATGTGGTAATGATTTCCGATTTCGAGATGTCACCCGTGGGGGATGAGTTAATGAAACAGATTATGGGGGTAAAGCATAGAGATACCTCGTTCTATGCTTTGGTTTTCGGGAGTCGTCCCGAAATGGATTATCTTTCTATTTGCGACCGGACTTGGGAGATGGAGATACCTTGATCTGCTCGATAGGCTGCTGGCTGACCTTGTCTAGCGGGATGGCCTGGTATTTCACTTTAGCAAAATCAATGGTCCGCAAGTCGATGCTTCGTATCGCACTGTTGTACATGGTTCGGTAATAGATAGTCCGGTTTGTCATATCGGTAGCCGATGTCCACTGTGTAGCGCTTGGAATGTCGGCAGGAACTTTTCCCAATGGGAATTCAATGCCTACCGGAATATCGAAGTTGTTCAGAATCTGAAAGCCCTGAAGCACTGTTTTCTCGGCAGAATCCTGCAGTGGGGCAGTCGACTGATAGAAAGCCGCACGTACGAAACGTGAAGGAGGAGTTACGTCACCCGGTATGCCCAGGAATCCACTTCCTGCTCCGAACGATTTCAATGGAGTAGTTCCCAGATCTTGTGCCGGAGCTGTTCCCGGGAAGAGATTCACATAATTGTTCAGGTTGGTAAGCTGCCATTCAAAGCCCGGAGAGTTGGTCAGCACTCCCAATGTATTTTCGAAGAAATGCGGAGTCTGTCCTGTAATTTCCAACACTAGCTGTTTGCCTTCTGCATCGGTAAACCGCCAATGAACAGTAGACGAACGCGGGTCGATGTTGACTACATGTACACTCTTTACCGCTTCTTTCACTTCATCCAGCGTAGCACAGTTGCCTAATATCCACGAAACAAGTTGAAGGTCGGAGATTGTATTTTCTTTTTCCGAAGCATTGTAGTCTTCGTATTTTCCATAAGACGGGAAGTAGAACAGTCCGGCAGACAGTCCGGCTTCGTTTACGCCTTCAGCGATAAATTCCTTTTGTTCTACGGCAAGTCCTACATAACCATATCGTGCCGTAAACTTCATTCCGTTGATTCCTTCAGGAGTGTACGACTGTGCCGTATATCCTCTTGGAACAATAACATACTGGCTGTTCAGGTTGCTTCCGCCCCATTCGATGGTACGTGCAACGATTGTAGTTCCGTCTTTGCTTTTCAGTGTGATACCTGTACAGGCATTTGCAGGTTGTGATGCAAACCAACCAGCTATGCCAAGCAGTAAAATTGATAATTTAGATTTCATATTCAGTGTTTTTCTTATATAACAATCGGTATTAGAAATATGTTCATTTGCAGATATATAGTTTCCCGTGTTCCTGTCCGATCACTTCTTCTGCAAGTAGGTATGATAAGGCTTTTGTATTTTTTTCTTTATCTCCCGGAAGAGCTTCCAGCAGATCGTGGGAGGAGCACGGTGATTGCAGAATGTCCATTATCTGGTTGCGTATGTCTTCAAATTCTCCATGTTTCAGTCCTGAGGAGTGTTTCGCCAGACAGGCATCGCACAATCCGCAGTTGTGTTCGTTTTTCTCGCCAAAATACTGTAGAAGTATGCGGCTCCGGCATTTGTTTTCAGCATCGGCATATTCCAGCATGGCCTTGATTCGCTGCTCATAACTGGCTTTCCGGTCCTCGTAAACATCTCGGTTCAGTACGATACGTTCACTTTCCTGGCGTTCGCGTGTATATATGATGTAGGGTGTTTTCTTCCCCGGAATATAATGCAAAATGTGCCGTTTGGTGAGCAGTACCAGTGTTTCATACACCTGCTGACGGGAAAGTCCGCTTCTTAATGCAAGCGTTTCTTCATTGATATAGGCATAGTCGCTGAACAGACCGGTGTACGAACGCAGAATGATGCGAATCAGATTCTCTGTGTCAGGATTATTTTCCTGGATGCGATACAGTTCATCACGCCGCAGTGTGAACATCAGGCGTGAGGCATTATCCTGTTCGTCGGTATATTCCAGATATCCCGCCCGGGTAAGAATCTTCAGCGCACTGTCTACCCGGATAGGAAAATGCTTGAAATTCTGGCAGAACTCATCTATATTAAACGCATACGTACAGCCAAGTCCGTCGCCCATTGCCATCTGATAATAATAATTGATGTGCTCATAAACCTGACGGATGTATTCCTTTTCTGGAAAAGTATCGGCTATGCGTTTGTTCAATAAGGTTTTATCACTTCGTGCGTATAGCAGTACCGCATACGATTTCTGTCCGTCACGTCCGGCGCGTCCCGCTTCCTGAAAATATGCTTCGGGAGAATCGGGAAAATCGATGTGTACCACCAGTCGTACATCGGGCTTGTCAATACCCATACCGAATGCGTTGGTTGCTACCATGACTCTGAACTCTCCGTTTATCCACCCCTTCTGACGCTGGTCTTTGGTATCATTGTTCAGTCCGGCATGATAGAACGTTGCAGTAATACCTTGTTCATTCAGATATTGAGATACTTCTTTTGTCTTTTTACGGTTGCGCGTATATACAATGGCTGAACCTTGTACACTGGTCAGGATGTGAAGAAGTTCTTCAGCCTTGTTTTCTGTGCGGCGGACGATATAGGCAAGATTTTTCCGTTCAAAACTCATCCGGAAAACATTCTCTTCTCTGAAATCCAGTCGTTTCTGAATGTCTTTTACCACTTCGGGCGTGGCTGTAGCTGTAAGAGCAAGCACTGGTACTCCTGGAAGCAGTTTTCTGATTTCTGAGATCTTGAGGTAGGCTGGACGGAAATCATATCCCCACTGAGATATACAGTGTGATTCGTCGACGGTAATCATGCTTACCTTCATGCTTTTCAGCTTGGTCTGGAAAATTTCCGTGTCCAGTCGTTCGGGCGAAATATAGAGAAACTTATAATCGCCGAAGATGCAGTTTTCCAGTGCCACGACAATTTCTTCACGCGTCATACCCGAATAGACAGCTATTGCTTTTATTCCCCGGTCGCGCAGATTGCGTACCTGGTCTTTCATCAGGGCAATAAGAGGGGTGACAACCAGGCATAATCCAGGTTGGGCGAGGGCAGGCACTTGGAAGGTAATAGACTTTCCTCCTCCCGTAGGCATCAGTCCGAGTGTATCTCGTCCGCTGCCTATACTGTTGATGATATCTTCCTGGATACCTCGAAAACTGTCGTATCCCCAATATTGTTTCAGTATGCTTTTGTAGTCCACGGTGTTGAATGAGAAGTTATAAATGAAAGTCTTGAAAGAATAATGATGAATGAAAGAACTTACTGCATCAGTTTCCGTTCTTCATTCATCATTATGTATTGTTTAGAAAGAAGGTTTTATGTCTTCTATCTGTAATTGGATTTCTCCACGTTTGTGCGTATTTTCTTCAATCGTATAACAGATATTGAACGATTGCTTGGTTTTGATGTAACGTGCTTGCGAACTTTGTCCGAAAGCGATGCCGTTCATCACGTTATTCGATTTGTTGTCCACCAGTTCCAACTTGATGTGTTCCTGATCGCGTCCCACCACCTTGCTTGTTCCATAGTCGTAAACATTCAGCGTTGAGAAGACGGGTTTCGGATTATCCGGACCGAAGGGGTTAAACTTCTTCAAATCGAAGAAAAACTTCGGTGTGATGTCGCGGAAATCCAGTTGGGCATCGATGTCTATCGTCGCACTGGTCTGTTCCGGCAAGATATGATCGGTTACATATTGCTCGAAGCGTCGTGTAAACTCCGGTACGTTCTCAATCTTCATAGAAAGTCCCGCAGCATACGTATGTCCTCCGAAGTTTTCCAGCAAGTCACGGCAATGTTCGATTGCTTTATACACATCGAAGCCTGAAACCGATCGTGCAGAACCTGTTGCCAGATTGTCTGTACGTGTCAGAACCACAGCTGGACGGTAATAGATTTCCGTCAATCGGGAAGCTACGATACCGATAACTCCTTTGTGCCAAGCTTCATTGTAGATGACGATGGAGCGGCGTTCGGACAGTTTCTCCAGATGATCTACAATCTTATTTGCTTCTTCGGTCATGCTCTTGTCCAGGTCTTTGCGAGTCTCATTGAACTGGTTTATCTGGTTGCTCTTTTCGAGTGCTGCCTGAAAGTCTTTCTCAATCAGCAAATCGACTGCCTTCTTCCCGTTTTGTATGCGTCCGGATGCATTGATGCGGGGACCTATTTTAAAGACAATATCACTCATCGTGATTTCCCGTTCGGACAAACCACAAACATCGATGATGGCTTTCAGCCCGATACTGGGATTAGAATTGAGCTGACGCAGCCCATGATAGGCAAGCACGCGGTTTTCTCCCATTATAGGTACGATGTCTGAGGCGATACTTACTGCAACCAAATCGAGCAGTGGGGTGAGTTGATGAAACTCGATTCCATTATTGATGGCAAAAGCCTGCATGAACTTAAATCCGACACCGCATCCTGAGAGGTGATCGTACGGATAAGTTGAATCAAACCGCTTAGGGTTCAATATGGCAACAGCAGGCGGCAACACATCATCTGGCACATGATGGTCGCAAATAATAAAGTCGATGCCTTTTTCCTTGGCATACGTAATCTCTTCCACGGCTTTGATACCGCAGTCTAATACAATAATAAGCTTTACGCCTGTTTCGGCAGCATAATCCACTCCCTTCTTCGATACTCCATACCCTTCGTTGTAACGGTCGGGGATGTAGTAATCGATGTTCGAATAGAACTGTTGAAGGAATTTATAAACCAATGCGACTGCTGTAGTACCGTCTACATCGTAATCTCCATACACCATGATACGTTCTTTCCGTCCCATAGCCTTGTTCAGTCGTTCTACTGCAATGCTCATGTCCTTCATAAGGAACGGATCATGCAGTTCGTTGAGCTGAGGGCGGAAAAATCGTTTGGCCTCGGCAGTAGAGGTTATTCCTCTTTCCAAGAGAAGCCGGCATAATATAGGGCTGATTCCTATATCTTTAGCCAGTGCTCTAGCTGCTTCCCGCTGTTCTAGTGTCGGAGGTTGATAATTCCATTTGTAATTCATTTATATATATTTTTTTCTTTCTTTTCTTTTTCAGACACGGGCAAAAAGCTTTTTTACCCTAGTTATTCAATCTGTAAAATTAGAAAAAAAGAAAGAAAAAAACGGCTAATCTCCTATTTATTTTCGGAGATTAGCCGCTTAATTATTTATAATTGGTCTATATTAACTAATTATAATCCCAATTTTTTAGCTATGTCAGCAGGAATGGCATGCTTGTTTACCAAAATATTCATAGTCTTGTAAGCAGCAAATGCTTTTGATGCATACCAGATACCTTTGTACTTGCCTTCAGTTCCCCATGAATTTTTTACCATGAAGTATTCTTTTCCGTTTTGGTCTTTAGCAATACCGTAGATAACCATTCCGTGGTCATCGGTAGTTTCCCAGTTGTCGAAACCTTCCTGACGCATTTCCTGAGTTACAGTGATTTCAGGAAGTGGCTTGCTTGTCAGTTCTTTACGTTTGTCTGCCTGGCTCATACCTAACCAACGTGCCATATCAGAGCCTGTCAGTTCAGCGCCTTTTTCTGCATCCGGACATACAGCTACACCATCACGAGTAAAGCCTTGTTCACTAACATCAGCACCCCATGCGAAAGTATAGCCAGTGTTGATTGCATTTTCCATAACAGCCATCAGTTCGTCGATAGGCAAGTTGTATGAAAGTGCATTACGCCAGTTGTCTTGTACTTCGATATTGAACTGAGTGTAGAACGGATGATGAGAGTAAGATGTCAGTGAAACATAGTCGTCCATGTTCAGACCCAATACTTCATCGGCAAATGTTCTCGGAGTATAAGTCTTACCTTTGTAAGTAAATTCTTTCGGGCATTCTCCCAGGTATGTGTCATAAATAGACTTGATACCGTTTTTCCAAACCGGAGACAGCTTTTTCAATCCGCCTTTAGCGATAGCGTTCATATAACCTGAAGCTACAGCATCCAGTTCGTTATGGTTGGGAAGTGAATCGCCGTACATGATACCCGGCATAGCTTCCTGAGGAACCATACCATATTTTTCGTAGCAAACTACGATATCTTCGAAGCTTCCACCCGGAGAGAAAGAAGCGTCACCGTGATAGCGTACATAGTTTACAGCACGGTCTTCCATTGTTTTGTGTACAACAAACATTTCAGACAAATCGAATTCTCCCTTTCCTGCACGCAACAGTTCTGCTTCGAGGAATCCCAGTGTTGAGAACGACCAGCAAGTGCTTGACTGGTTTTGGTCTTTGATAGAAGTGATAGGGTTTTCCTTTACAGTTGTAAACACAAAGCCTTCTTCTTCAGCTTTGTTCTTTTTGGGGCCTTTAGCATATACATTGCTGAAGCATACACCCAAAGCTAAAATCGCAACAAGTTTATTCATTGTTTCTTTTAGGGTTAAATTATTATTTGTTTATTTATTATTGTTCATTCATAATCTTTTCCACTTCTTCGATGGTAATAGGAATACGCTTGTCGCCAGTAAAGCGTGAACCTTCCGGAGTAATCAGAATATCATCTTCCAGACGGATACCACCGAAATCCTTGAACTTGTCTATAGCATCGAAATTCAGGTATTCAGTATTAATGTTTTCTGCTCTCCATTTGTCGATCAGTGCCGGAATGAAATAGCATCCCGGTTCGTCTGTGATGACGAAACCTTCCTGCAAGCGACGTCCCATACGCAAAGAAGCCAGTCCGAACTGATCGGAAGGACGAGTTTCATCGTCGTAACCCACGTAGCATTGTCCTAAATCTTCCATGTCGTGAACGTCAATTCCCATCATATGTCCCAGACCGTGAGGCATGAACAGTGCATGAGCTCCTGCTGTTACGGCATCATCTACATTGCCTTTCATCAATCCAAGATCTTTCAATCCCTGAGCCAGTACCTTGCAGACATCCAGATGGACAGACTTATAAGTAACTCCCGGGCGAGCCAGTTCCAAAGCACGGTCGTGACATGCCAGTACAATGCTGTATACGTCACGCTGGCGGTCAGTAAATTTACCGCCTACAGGTATGGTTCGGGTATGGTCGGAACAGTAGTTAGTAACGCTTTCTGCACCTGCATCAGTCAGCATCAGACGGCCTGTCTGAAGAATCTGGCTGTGGTCATGATTGTGAAGCGTCTGTCCGTTCTGTGAAAGGATAGTGGCAAACGATACCATATTTCCGTATGATGCAGCAATACCATCCAGTATGCCTGCAATATATTGTTCCGAAACTCCCGGTTTGCACAAGCGCATGGCAGCCGTATGCATTTCGTAACCGATGTTGCAGGCTTTATCTATTTCCTCAATTTCGCATGCTTCTTTTACTGAACGCAGGCTTACTACAGCCTTTATCAGCTCCAATGAAGCATGTTGTCTGGTCATGGAAGCACGGATTCCGGTCAAATCTTCCAGAAGCATCATGTTGTCGTAGCGGTAAGGAGGCAGGAAGTGAATCTTGCGTCGTTGTGATATGGCCTTTCCTACTACTTCTTTCAGTCGTGCAAACGGAAAACTTTTTTTCACTCCTACACGTTCTCCCAGTTCCTTTACACTAGGCTGAGGGCCCATCCAGATAATGTCGTCCATCGTTACGTCATCGCCGAAGAAATAATCTTCCTCAGCATCAACGTCCAGCACTCCTGCATATCCGGGATGTGAATGTCCGAAGAAATAGAGGAACGAGCTGTCTTGACGGAATTTATATGTATTATCGGGATAATTGGCAGGGGCTTCATTGTTTCCCAGTATCAGGATAATACCACTACTGACTTTCTCTCTAAGTGCCTTACGGCGATTGCGGTATACTGATGATTCGAACATATTGTAATTGTTAAAGTGAAATTATTGTAATAAGTGTTGCAAAAGTAGGAAATTAAATTGAATTATGTCCTAACCATTTTCCTAAAAAATGTATCTTTGTGAAACTAAACTATTGTATGTTATGAAACTAGATTTGAAGAATATGGGCCTTGTTCTTGAAGGAGGAGGCATGCGTGGGGTTTTTACCTGCGGAGTATTAGACTATTTCATGGATCATCATATCGAGTTTCCATATGGTATCGGTGTTTCGGCTGGAGCATGTAACGGACTTTCTTACATGTCGCATCAGCGTGGACGTGCCAAATATAGCAATATCGATATGATGGCAAAGTATCATTATATCGGGTTGAAGTATTTGTGGTATCAGCATAGCATACTAGACCAAAAACTATTGTACGAGATTTTTCCAGAAGAATTGCTTCCGTACGACTATCAGGCATATTATGAAAATCCGGCACGGTTTGAAATGGTTACAACAAACTGTGTGACAGGACGTCCCTGTTACCTGGAAGAAAAGAAAGATAAAGAGCGCCTGCTGGCGATAGCAAAAGCTTCGAGCAGCTTGCCTTATGTTTGTCCCATTACGTATGTCGACGGACGTCCGATGTTGGACGGAGGAATAGTCGATTCGATACCTGTACTGCGTGCCATAGAACAGGGATATGAACGCAATGTCGTCGTATTGACACGGAACAGAGGGTATCGTAAATCGGAGAAGGATATTCGGGTACCACGGTTTATTTATACACGTTATCCAAGGTTGCGCGTTGTGTTAAGCCGGCGTTGTCAGGTTTATAATCAACAGTTGGAAATGATTGAACGGATGGAGGATGAAGGTCGGATCATTGCAATCCGTCCCGAACAACGGGTTGTTGTCAACCGTATAGAGAAGGATATCAAGAAGTTGACCAGTCTGTATGAAGAAGGTTATGCATGCGCAGAAAAAGTCATGGGGCAGTTCTTGTAAAAAACTGTATAGGCTTTTTATAGTGTATCAATACTGATGTTCTTTGTCGGAAATTAAGAGGGTTTTTGATACCAGCTTTCCTTCATGTAGGATGTCTACCATTCCCTTTTTTACGTGCTTATTTTCTTGCAAAGGATATACACATATAAAAGTAAAAAAAGCATATTTGAAATTTCAAAAGTAGTTTTCAATCTTTCCCAATCAGAGCAGAAATGAAATTAGAAAACAGCTTTTGGTAGCTCAAAAACAAGTACGGCAGCTTTCCAATAGAGGAAGGCTGCCGCACTTGTTTTTATTGTCGACTCCGGTTTGACAGAACCGGAGTTTATTTTCATTTTCGGTTATTTGCTGTTTATTTTGCGAAGCTAACCGCACGAGTTTCACGGATAACTGTAATCTTAACCTGTCCCGGATAAGTCATTTCATCCTGAATCTTCTTAGCTATTTCAGTAGACAAGCTTTCTGTTTGTTTGTCGTCTATCTTGTCTGCACCGACGATTACGCGCAACTCGCGACCTGCCTGAATAGCGTAAGTTTTTGTAACACCCGGATAAGACATTGCAAGCTGTTCCAAATCGTTCAAACGTTTGATGTAAGCCTCTACAATTTCCCGGCG
>OHAY01003162.1_pt1 | contig 11730 bp, 7 predicted proteins | sample 1577191 | NCBI WGS metagenome assembly OHAY01 (sample SAMEA3541504, study PRJEB24748) | human gut metagenome | biome: human gut; feature: human-associated habitat; material: faeces | place: China | collected 2012 | reverse complement strand
ATGGTCCATGGTAAGTGACACCGCATCATCCAGATCCTTGGCATCTTCGCCATCGATGGTCACCATCTGCCAGTCGCGCAGATCCATGCGTCCTGCCATATCCGCTTCCGATACCGGCTTTGCCACATGCTCTACCTGCGTCATGACCTTCGGATCAAATTCCACCGGAAGCCCGTAAGCGCGCACAATAGAAAGGATATCCACCCCCGGATCATTGATATGCCCGAGAATCTCCACCACTTTTCCTTCCGGATTCTTTCCCTTTTTCCCGTACTGTGTGATTTCAACAACGACTTTATGACCGTTTACAGCTCCTTTCGAACGCTCCAGCGGAATAAAAATATCCGAACCAAACTTTGGATTATCCGGCACTGCAAAGCCAAAATTTTTATTCAGCTGATACGTGCACACCACCTGCTTCATGCCCCTCTCAAGCACATGCAGCACCTTTCCCTCCTTGCGGCGTCCGGTCACTGCAGGTGATACGGAAATCTCTACCGTATCCATATGCATCGCACCATTGGTCTCGGATTCCGGAATAAAGATATCTTCCTTTTCCCCCTCCACGCTGACAAATCCGAATCCTTTCGGATGTGCCTGAAACGTGCCTGTGATCTTTTTCTCTTCGGATTTGCTGAACTTTCCTCTCTTTGAACAGACAATACGCCCTTCTGTCATCAGTTCATTTAATATCTGTTCCAGCTGTGGGCGCTGATCCTTCTTCACTCCGAGGACGATCGCCAGTTCCTTGATTTTCATCGGAACATACATATCATCACACATAAAGTCATATATCATTTTTTTCCGCTGTTCATACTTTGCGTCCATACCCAGATCTTCTCCTTATATAATGAAACAAAAAAAGCTGCCGATGTAATCGACAGCTTCTGGTTTCTACCAGATTCCCAAATTCAGAACCATTGCAATGACAAGGAACAGAATCACAAAAATTCTTGTAAGCTTTACAAGCATTCCTTCCATGGAACGTCCCTTATTTTTGCCCCAGTAAGTATCTGCTGCTCCGGCGATCGCGCCAAGACCTGCAGATTTACCCTCCTGCATTAAGATAATCACTGTAATTACAATACTCAGTATAATAAATACAATAGTTAAAATCGTATTTAAAACGGTCACGATTTCCACCTCCTAATTCTAAACTCACGACTAACTAATTATATCATAAAAGAAAAGTCTTTTCAACATTTTTTTATATTTCACAATTTTCCTTTTCATTTCCACTTTATAATATAACACAGATAATATAGAACTTACTGTATCATTAGGAGTATACCATGAAATCCTGTCAAATGTACAGATTTATTCCGATTATGTTACTGTGTGTCTGTCTGTTCACTGGCGGATGTTCCCAAAACAAGGATCAGCCCTCTGCCACGCACAACCAGACCCCGGCCACAGAAGCTGCCTCCCATACGGATCACACCCCACAGGTACTTACCCCGCAGGCAGACGGCACCAAAACTTTTACAACAGAGCATCACATATACATACAGTCTTTACAAAGATTATAGTACCTTTCCCCTTACTTCCGGAGATGGAACCTATCAGGTCGGTGTCTACGAAAATGTTTCCGATGACCGTTACACAACGCTGCTCTCCGAGACATTTTCTGTCACACTTACAGATCCGCTAAAGCCTTATCTGTATCCGAACCAGTACGTGAACTTCACCGCCGATTCCCTCCCTGTGGCCAAGGCCGAAGAACTTGCAGACGGTGCTTCCAGCGATCTGGACATCATCAGCAGTGTATATAATTATATCATTACACATACCACACGGACGCTTCTGCACATCAGTACCATTCTCAATCATTATATGCTTGGATTTATCATTGCCTTTCTGGTATTGCTTATCATCTGTATGATTTTATATCACACCGATCTCGGGCGCGTATTGTTCCTCGGACAGAAACTTGCCATGACGGTTGCCTCAGGACGCGTTCCAAACTGCCTGTATCTGGTTCTCTCCAGCGGACTCGACAGTAATATCGGTCTTACCCTGGCACGCGAACTTGTCAATAATCCGCATATGCAGGCACTTATCGACAAATGTCACGAGAATATCCGCCACGGGGAATCATTCGACAAAGCACTGCTGCTGTCCGGCATCTTTTCCCAGATGTACGCCAGCTGGATTGTAATCGGTTCCCGGACCGGCGAAATGGAAAGCATTGTTTCCCAGCGGGAGATCAATACCGATACCGCAAGCTATCTGACGGCACTTCGTGCTGCATTGCGCCAGATCAACGGTATTATCTACACTTCTGCCGCAGAAAATATGATCGCCATGGACAGTAGCATCTTACAGCTTTATAAAGACGGACGAATCGACAAACACACCGCCATCTCGGAAGCGGTCAATCCGGAGATCATGTCCAAACGTCTGAATCTCTTATAATGTTTCACTGATCCGCAGAAGCTGGTTATACTTGGCAGTGCGCTCTCCTCTGCACGGAGCGCCTGTCTTGATCCAGCCGGCATTTACTGCCACCGCGAGATCTGCAATAAAAGAATCTTCCGTTTCTCCAGAACGATGTGAAATAATTGCCTTATAGCCGTTCTTCTGTGCCAGTTCAATCGCATCCATGGCTTCCGTCAGCGTTCCGATCTGATTGACCTTAATCAGCACAGCATTTGCCACCTTAAGATCCATTCCGCACCGGATTCGTTTCACATTCGTGACAAACAGATCATCCCCTACCAGCATCACCTGTTCTTTCATGCGCTTTGTCAATTCCTGCCAGCCTTCCCAATCGTCTTCATCCAGACCGTCCTCAATGGAAATCAGCGGATATTCCGTGGTAAGTTCTTCATACAGTGAAATCATTTCCTGTGCACTGCGCAGGACTTCTTTTTTTTCGGTGGTTTCCTGCGTTTTCACATGTGCGTCAGATGTATAGGCACCGCCCTGCGTGTCCGGACGCCGCAGATTGACATCCACCTCTGCAGGTGTCTGCGCTTCTCCCGGAAAATGATACATTCCGTCTTCCTCACTGTACAGCTCGGATGCTGCCGCATCCATGGCAAATGCAACATCGCTGCCCACCTTATATCCGGCTTCCTCCACGGCACGCTGCAGACATGCAAACACTTCTCCCGCACTGGAAAAATCCGGTGCAAATCCGCCTTCATCCCCCACTGCCGTCAGTTTGCCTTCTTTCTGCAAAATTTTTTTCAGAAAATGATAAATTTCCGCACCCATCCGGAGTGCATCCGGAAACGACTCGGCTCCGACCGGTACAATCATAAATTCCTGAAAATCCAGGTAATTCTTTGCGTGAGCTCCGCCATTTATGACATTCATCATCGGCATCGGCCATTTTTTTGCATTCGGTCCTCCCAGATAACGGTACAACGGCATATCCAGTGCTGCCGCTGCGCAGCGCGCACAGGCTAAAGAAACACCAAGTAAAGCATTGGCCCCCAGATTTCCTTTGTTGTCTGTCCCATCCAGTTCCACAAGTTTACGGTCAATCTGTACCTGTTCCAGCACATTCATTCCCAACAGCTCCCTGCGGATCTTTGTGTTGATGTGATCCACAACGCGCTGTACTCCAAGCCCAAAATAACGTTCCTGTCCATCCCGCAGCTCAATCGCCTCAAATCTTCCGGTACTGGCTCCGGATGGCACAGATTCCCTGCCCGTAGTCTTCTTTCCCGTTGTCTCTGTCTGCGCGGTCACTTCCACCTCAACCGTAGGATTTCCTCTTGAATCCAGAATTTCCCTTCCATGAATTTCAATAATTTTGATCATCAGACCCATTCCTGTTGTCCTCCTTTTTTCATTATTGTGTGAAAAAGAAAGAAATTTATTCAAATCCAAAGAAAAAGAAAGACCTCCCATGTTATAGGAGGTCTTTCTTAGCATAACCGACCGGTCTGTTTATAGGTTCATTTATACGTTAATTTCTGCAGTAACGCCGAGTTCCTCTTTGTGTGCATCCAGCACTGGACGAACCACATCACGCAGGAATACTTCCACCTGACGCGGTGCACGACCCACATACAGCTCCGGTTTTAAGTTTGCCTCGATCTGTTCTTTTGTCAGACCAAAAGCCGGATCTGCTGCAATCAGATCTACCAGATTGTTATCCTTACCCTCTTCCTTGACGGTCTTTCCTGCCTGCATGGACAGCTGACGGATTTTCTCGTGCAGTTCCTGACGGTTTCCACCCTCTTTTACGGCATCCATCATAATATTTTCGGTTGCCATGAATGGAATCTCTGCCATAAAGTGCTTGTAAATTACCTTCGGATATACCACCAGGCCATCTACAACATTTAAGCACAGATCCAGGATACCATCGATTGCAAGGAATCCTTCCGGAACCGACAGACGCTTGTTGGCAGAATCATCAAGTGTACGTTCAAACCACTGTGTTGCAGAAGTAATGGCCGGATTTAATGCATCTACCATCACATAGCGGGAAAGAGATGCAATACGCTCACTCCGCATCGGATTACGCTTGTATGCCATCGCAGAAGATCCGATCTGGTTCTTTTCAAATGGCTCCTCTACTTCTTTTAAATGCTGCAGAAGACGGATATCGTTAGACATCTTATGCGCACTGGCAGCAATCCCTGCTAAAACATTTAAAACACGGGTATCCACTTTACGGGAATAGGTCTGTCCAGAAACCGGATAGCAGGACTTAAATCCCATTTTCTCTGCGATCATCGGATCAATCTTATCGATCGTCTCCTGATCCCCGTCAAAAAGCTCTAAGAAACTTGCCTGTGTACCGGTCGTTCCTTTCGATCCGAGCAGTTTTAACGTACTCTGTACATACTCCAGATCCTCCAGATCCATCAGAAACTCCTGTGTCCAGAGTGTTGCACGCTTTCCGACTGTTGTCGGCTGTGCCGGCTGGAAATGCGTAAATGCAAGGGTCGGCTGATCCTTATATTTTTCTGCAAAATTGGACAGCTCCGCAATCACGCTGACCAGTTTTTTATGTACGAGCTTTAATGCCTCATTCATAATGATGATGTCTGTATTATCTCCGACATAGCAGGAAGTAGCCCCCAGATGAATGATACCGGCTGCCTTCGGGCACTGCTGTCCATAAGCATACACATGACTCATGACATCATGACGCACCAGTTTTTCACGTGCGACTGCTACATCATAATTAATATCATTGACATGTTCTTTCATCTCATCAATCATATCCTGTGTGATGACCGGCTTTCCATTCTCGGAAAGTCCGAGTTCCATCTCTGTCTCAGCCAGTGCGATCCAGAGTTTTCTCCATGTGGAAAACTTCATATCCTGGGAAAAAATGTACTGCATTTCCTTGCTGGCATAACGCTCGGAAAGAGGGCTTGTATATCTGTCTGTGCTCATGTTCTTCTCCTTTTATTTGATTACATTGGTAACAACTTATCGGCTCATCTTGCGCTCAAGATCAATCTCTTTGTCATAATACTCTCCGCGAATGTCCTGTTTCGGCGGTTCCATCGGGTATTTGCCCGTAAAACAGCCGGTACAGATCGGAAGTCCTTCCGCCATTTCTTTCAGACGGTCGATTCCGAGATAACCAAGGGAATCTGCTCCGATAATCTGGCAGATCTCTTCAATCGTACGGTTGTAGGCAATCAACTGCTCACGCGCCGGAATATCGGTTCCGAAATAACAAGGCCATAAAAATGGCGGAGAACTGATGCGTACATGCACCTCGGTTGCTCCTGCATCCCTTAACATGCGCACAATACGATCCGATGTCGTACCTCTTACAATCGAATCATCGATCATAATGACACGTTTCCCTGCCACTGCCTCACGCAGCACATTCAGCTTCACCTGTACGCTGGATTCCCTGCTGCTCTGCTTTGGCTTGATAAACGTACGTCCCACATAGCTGTTCTTGACAAAGGCTGTACCATACGGAATCCCGGATGCCAGAGAATAGCCAAGTGCTGCAGCATTTCCGGACTCCGGCACACCTGTCACCAGATCTGCCTCTACCGGGGAATCCTGTGCCAGAAACTTTCCGGCCTTGATCCGGCTTGCATATACACTCACCCCGTCAATATGACTGTCCGGTCTTGCAAAATAGATGTACTCAAAAATACAGCGTGCTTCCTTTTCTTTCGGAAGTGCCATGGTCATATCGGACTCAATACCTTTTTCCGGAGAAATGGTCACAACTTCTCCCGGCAGCACATCACGCACAAATGTTGCACCAATGGTGTCAAGTGCACAGGTTTCCGATGTGATAATATAAGAATTGTCACGCTTTCCGATACAAAGCGGCTTAAAGCCGTATGGGTCACGCGCCCCGATCAATTTACGCGGACTTGTCACAACCAGTGCGTAAGCTCCCTTAAGACGCTGGCACGCACGGCGCACAGCTTCTTCTGCTGACTGGGAATTCAACCGTTCCCTCGCAATATAGTAGGCAATCACCTCAGAATCAATGGTGGTCTGGAAAATTGCTCCCGTATATTCCAGCTCCTTGCGAAGCTGTGGTGCATTGATCAGATTGCCGTTGTGGGCAAGTGCCAATGTACCTTTGACATAATTTAACACGAGTGGCTGGGCATTTTCGCGGGTAGAAGAACCGGCCGTTGAGTAACGTACATGTCCGACTCCGATGTCCCCCTTCATCTGCTCAAGATTTTCCGGTGCGAACACTTCATTTACAAGTCCCATTCCCTTGTAGGAAAGAACCTTGCCCTTAGGACCGCTGGTATCGCTGACTGCAATACCGCAGCTCTCCTGGCCACGGTGCTGCAGGGCAAACAGTCCATAATATATTGTCGATGCTACATCTGCACCGTCAAAATCATACATTCCGAAGACGCCACACTCCTCATGAAGTGTATCCGCATCATAACTGTTATTCTGAATCATTGTGATCTCCTATATCTATCTTGTAAAAGGCTTACCTGTCAGAAGCTCATATGCTTCTTTGTACTTATCAACGGTCTTTGTAACAACTTCTTCCGGAAGAAGGAAATCATTGTCCGGATTTGCCTTGAGCCAGTCTCTGACATACTGCTTGTCGAAAGAAGGCTGTCCCTGTCCCGGCTTGTACCCTTCCAGTGGCCAGAATCTGGAGCTGTCCGGTGTAAGCATCTCATCACCGAGAACGACTTTACCGTTCTCGTCCAGACCGAACTCAAATTTGGTATCTGCAATGATAATTCCTTTGGAAAGTGCATACTCTGCACATTTCTTGTAGAGAGCGATGGTGCAATCCTTGATCTGTGTTGCGTAATCAAGTCCTTTTCCAGGATAAATTTTCTCCAACACATCTACAGACTGCTCGAAGGAAATATTCTCATCATGATCGCCCAGATCTGCCTTGGTACTCGGTGTATAAATCGGCTCCGGAAGCTTATCAGACTCTACCAGTCCTTCTGGAAGCTTAATGCCGCACACCGTGCCGTTTTCTTTGTAGCTTGCCCAGCCGCTTCCTGTGATATAGCCACGAACGATACACTCGATTGGAAGCATCTCAAGCTTCTTGCACATCATGCTGTTTCCGTCAAAACGCTCCTGTTGGAAAAATTCCGGCATATCCCTGACATCAACAGAAATCATATGATTCGGAACAACATCCTTTGTAAAATCAAACCAGAACTTTGACATCTGGGTCAGAATTGCGCCCTTGTCCGTAATCCTGTTCTTTAAAATGTTGTCAAATGCGGAAATACGGTCAGTAGCTACAATGATCAGGCTGTCTCCGTTATCATAGACTTCTCTTACTTTTCCTTCTTTGAATGGTTTAAATTCCTTCATTTTCGCTCTCCTTATTCTTTTATTTTTCGATTAACAAACTCTTTCCGGTCATCTCTTTCGGCTGCTCTAATCCCATAATCTGAAGCAGGGTCGGGGCAATATCTGCCAGGCATCCGCCCTCACGCAGTGTATACTTCGGATCCGCATTTACGAGAATAAACGGTACCGGATTGGTTGTATGGGCAGTATGTGGCTCACCTGTTTCGTAGTCAATCATTTTCTCTGCATTTCCATGATCTGCACAGATAAACAGAACACCATCCATATCCTTCACCGCCTGGACTGCATCTCCTACCAGTCCGTCCACACGCTCGACTGCCTTGATGGCTGCCGGAATCACACCGGTGTGTCCGACCATATCCGGGTTTGCAAAGTTGATAACGATCACATCATACTTGTCTGACTTAATAGCCTCAACAAGATCCATACCAACCTCCGGAGCACTCATTTCCGGCTTCAGATCATATGTTGCAACATCCTTCGGGGAATTTACCAGCAGACGTGCCTCATCAACGTTTGGCTCTTCCACTCCGCCATTAAAGAAGAATGTAACATGTGCATACTTCTCTGTCTCGGCCAGACGAAGCTGTGTCTTTCCGCACTTTGCCAGGTACTCACCGAATGTATTTACAATATGCTCTTTTTCAAATGCGATCAGCTTGTTCGGGATCGTCTCATCATAGTCCTTAAAGCAGACAAATGTTGTCTTAATGAACGGACGGTCAAATCCGGTAAACTTGTCATCACAGAATGCACGTGTCATTTCACGGGCACGGTCCGGACGGAAGTTAAAGAAGATCACGGAATCATTCTCTTTTACAACAGAGACCGGTTTTCCATTCTCTGTAATTACGGTAGGAAGTACGAACTCGTCTGTTACATCCTTTGCATAGGAATCTTCCATTGCCTTAACCGCATCTTCTGCCTGTACGCCCTCACCCTTTGTCAGGGAATCATAGGCTTTCTGTACACGATCCCAGTTATTATCACGATCCATTGCATAATAACGTCCGGATAAAGAAGCAATCTTTCCAACACCGATCTCTTTCATCTTCTTTTCCAGTTCTTCGATAAATTCTTTTCCGGATGCAGGAGGTGTATCACGTCCGTCTAAGAATGCATGAACATATACCTTGCTCAGTCCCTGCTTCTTTGCCATCTCAAGCAGTCCGTAAAGATGTGTAATATGACTGTGCACACCACCATCGGAAAGAAGTCCCCACAGATGCAGGTCCGAATCATTTTTCTTACAATTATCCATGGCTGCAAGCAGTGCCTTATTCTCGAAAAAGTCACCGTCTTCGATTGCCTTGGTAATTCTGGTCAGATCCTGGTAAATAATGCGGCCGGCACCGATATTCATATGTCCAACCTCAGAGTTACCCATCTGTCCGTCCGGAAGTCCTACTGCCAGGCCGGAAGCCTGTCCTTTTACAAAAGGACATTCCTTCATTAATTTATCCATCACCGGGGTATTTGCCAGCGCAATGGCATTTCCCTCTGTACGGTCATTCAGACCATAACCGTCAAGAACCATTAAAACAACAGGTTTTTTGCTCATAATTCATCCTCTCTTTCCATTGTAACAATCCTATACTATTGTACTTCATTATTGTTACACAAACACTTATTATATTACATAATTTGAACGGGATTGCAAGTGTTCACTGCAAATTTCCCACGATATCTATCGATTTTAAATCCAGATCCACATCATCAAAATACTGTCCATAACGCCTTCCGGACGTATAGGCATAAGGCGAAACTCCCGGTTTTTCGACATTTTTATACGGATAAAAGAATCCGTCCTCATCAATTCCCACATGATTGGAGATATCTGCCAGATAATGATAAAATGCTTTGATCTGTTTTTTTTCTGTCAGAATCGAAGTCGTAAGCGAATCCTGTATGCACGGAATCATCCGCAATTTCAGACTGCCGGAATCATCAATCTGAATCTGTGCAATCGTTGTGTAAAGTTTTCCGGTAGAAAACCAGAAATTTCCCACGCTGTATGCCACCGGCACATTTTTTATAAACTCAACGCCCTGCAGACGGTGCGGATGTCCACCAATCACGGCGTCTGCACCAGCTTTTACACAAAGGTCTGCAATCTCTGTCTGATCCTGCCCATAATGGATCTTTCCTTCTGTTCCCCAGTGAACATACGCGATCACATAATCACTGTTCTTCTTCGCACGCTTCAGTTCTTTCTTCCATACCTCTTCCTGCTGGGTCTTTAATACTCCCGGTTTCTCCTTCTGGGCTTTCTGTGTAAAATGATAAAACCTTTCGATTTCCGTTGCAGATACAATCGCAATCTTTCGTCCACCTGTGACCACATAACGCACAGCGCTTGCCTCTGTCAGATTTCTGCCACCACCACTGTACGGAATTCCCGCTGCATGCAATGCATCCAGCGTATCTAAAAATCCCTGCTCACCATAATCAAACACATGATTATTTGCCACAGAGACCATGTCTATTCCCAGTGTGCGCAGGAATCCGGCATCTTTGGGATCTGCCCGAAAACAGTATGCTTTGCCAACCTGCCGCTGTCCCCGTGTTGTATAAGCAAACTCATTGTTTGCCATCGTAAAATCTGCCGAAATCAGTTCCTTTTTTACTTCATCGGAAAAATAATCCGCCATGTGATTCTTTGCCGTCTTCCCCGTACACCAATTCTCATCCAGACAGATATCCCCGACAAAATCCAGACGGATGCATGCCGGATCGGATGCTTCTTTCCAGATCACATCCTCATACGAATACGACATATACTGTTGCTGCCTGCAATACATAAGCCACAGAACATGCATACTGTTTCCGGTAAACCGATACCACAGATCCGGGTCCTGATTTCCGTTTTCCAGCTGTGTATACAGACTCTGCAGCACACCGCTCCCATACTTCGTTTCAATCCATCCCATAAAGGCTTCATCCACCGGATATTTCTGAAAAAACTTTCTGGAGGCAGTCCTTAAAATCTGGTTTTCCAGATCCTGTACTTCCGGCTCGGTTTCCTGTGATTTCTCCGTGACCTGGGAGGTTTTTTCCTCATATTCAGTTTGTACTTCCTTAGTCTCTTTCAGCGGCTGTGTATTTTGGATGATGCCATGTGTCAAAGCAAAAATAAACAACAAGAGAACGACACATTCCAGACATTTTTTCTTCATGTGTAAAATTTCAAAGGCTATTCACCTGAAATTCAGATGAATAGCCCTATAACCATACAATACCAGATTCTAGTAGTTTACAATCTTACCGAAATCAGCTTTCAGGGATGCTCCGCCAACCAGACCACCATCGATGTCCGGCTTTGCGAACAGCTCTGCTGCATTTCCTGCATTTACAGATCCGCCGTACTGGATACGAACAGAATCAGCAGTAGCCTGATCATAGATTTCAGCTACACATGCACGGATTGCGCCACAGACTTCCTGTGCCTGATCGGATGTAGCAGTCTTGCCTGTTCCGATTGCCCAGATTGGCTCATAAGCGATTACCATGTTTGCAACGTCTGCTGCTGCAACGCCTGCAAGATCAGATTTGATCTGAAGTCTGATCCAGTCAAGTGTTACACCCATCTCTCTCTGCTCTAAAGTCTCTCCACAGCAAAGGATTGGAGTAAGTCCTGCCTCGATTGCCTTCTTAACCTTCTTATTTAAGAGAACATCATCCTCTTTGAAGTAGTCACGTCTCTCGGAATGTCCGATTACAACGTACTTAACACCAGCGTCTACCAGCATCTCTGCGGAGATCTCACCTGTGTATGCACCCTTCTCTTCGAAGTACATGTTCTCGGCACCAACCTGTACGTTGGTTCCTTTCACAGCCTCTACAACCGGTACGATATCGATTGCAGGTACACAGTAAACAACATCTACGCTGTCAGATACTACTAATGGCTTTAACTCTTGTACTAACTTTACAGCCTGGCTTGGAGTCATGTTCATTTTCCAGTTG
>OHAY01003160.1_pt1 | contig 11741 bp, 10 predicted proteins | sample 1577191 | NCBI WGS metagenome assembly OHAY01 (sample SAMEA3541504, study PRJEB24748) | human gut metagenome | biome: human gut; feature: human-associated habitat; material: faeces | place: China | collected 2012 | reverse complement strand
CGATTTATATTTCTCGCAAATCTTTTCTTCGGTAATATCACTATCTGCGGCCAGATTCGCACTTACTATCGCATCCACTTGTTCGGCTAATTCGACTTGTTGGCAACCTGCATTAACCAGAAAATTATAAATAAGAGAGTAATCTTCATCCTTCAAAAAAACAGAGGAACCATTACGAAAACGTTCATCCCCTCCATAGATTTCAAGCGCAAAGCCCAAAGATTCTATGACTATGGCAAAATTATCATCAATTATTTTTTCGTAAATATACCATCCATCGCATTCTTTAATTCCACCTCCTGGAATTTGGAGGTCAAATTTACCCCGTTTTAATTTGCTTACTATATCCTCCAATAAGGCATAACCTAAAGACACGTCACCAATCGCCTGGCGAATATAACCTTTAATCCTTTCCGGTATGTCAGACTGTTTTTTCTGCAGAATATCCCGGGCATACAATCTTCTGTTTTGTTCTAACGGAAACTCGCGGTTTTTGAAATCCATGAATGAGTTATACTCATTTATTGTTATGGGAATTTCTTCGTATTCAAACCCACTGCCTCGCAATGTCATTATATATTCGGCACCGTTATCTTTAATGCTGAAACTGATAAGAAACTTATCCATGGCGTGAACATTTTCATTTTTTGATGAAAGCACCTGATAACTACTTTTATCAATCTGAGTTGCGCAACGAAAGAACTCCCGCAAAGTTAACAGGCTATCATAATTCGAAACCCAATCTTTTTTCCTAAATGCATGTTGAATATTATTAAAAAATTGTTTGAATGTGTTTTTGTATGCGATGATTTTACGAATAACTCCACCGCACCAATAAAATTATTGTGTCTGATCCTGGGTAACATATGGCTACCTTATTTTATTTGGTTATTTTATGTCGCCATTAAATATCTCATTATAGAAGTATAACTATCAAAAAACGCTCATTATTAAAATGTAACTTATTAGCAATTGAATTTTTGCACTTTAAATACAATCTCTTTTTATTTATAACTTTTTAGGTTGGGAGAAATCAGGATGGCAGAATCAGGAAATACACTGTTTCTGCCATCTGAATTTAGTAAATAGACACTCTGAATCCCGGATTCAGGAACGACTCGCGCGGAGTGTAATCCAGCGGTTTACCCTGCCAGTCGTGAACGTGCGCTCCGGCAGCTGCGGCCACAGCATGTCCAGCGGCGGTGTCCCAAATATTCGTTGGTCCGAAGCGCGGGTACAGCTGCGCCTGCCCTTCCGCCACCAGGCAGAATTTCAGCGAAGAGCCGATGGACGTGGTCTGATGTTCGCCAAGCTGTTGCAGATACTCTTTCAGCTCCGCATCTGCATGGGAACGGCTGATAACCACCAGCGGCGGGCGCGCATCACGGACCTGAATCTGCTTGCGCACGCCGCACTCTTCTTTCCACGCTTTGCCTTCTGCCGCGCTGTACATTACGTTCATTACCGGCGCATACACCACACCTAAAATCGGTTTGCCGTGGTCGATGAGCGCAATGTTAACGGTAAATTCGCCATTACGTTTAATAAACTCTTTAGTACCATCCAGCGGGTCTACCAGCCAGTAACGCTGCCAGTGCTGACGGACTTCCCAACCGGGAGGATCTTCTTCAGAAAGCACCGGAATATCCGGTGTCAGCGTACGTAAACCGTCCATGATAACGGTGTGTGCGGCAATATCCGCTGCCGTTACCGGAGAATTGTCCGCTTTGCTGACGACGTCCATCGGTTTCGTCCCGTCGTAGACCTGCATAATGGCATCGCCTGCATTCCGTGCAAGCTGGCATACTTGATCTAACATTTCTCCACCTCGTCTCTGTGAGCGGTGTTAACTTATTGTTTTACTTATACCCTATCGTTAATGAATGCGCCAACTGTGATAGTGTCATCATTTTCAAAGCGTAAAATTGTGGCATTCTTCACTGTTCTATAAGTAAGACGTTTATTCTCCCTTTTCTTTCGTATTCCCGATGATAAAAGGATGTCCCTGATGATTAAGTTTAGCGCAACGCTCCTGGCCACGCTGATTGCCGCCAGTGTGAATGCAGCGACGGTCGATCTGCGTATCATGGAAACCACTGATCTGCATAGCAACATGATGGATTTCGATTATTACAAAGACACCGCCACGGAAAAATTCGGACTGGTACGTACCGCAAGCCTGATTAACGATGCCCGCAATGAAGTGAAAAACAGCGTACTGGTCGATAACGGCGATTTGATTCAGGGGAGTCCGCTTGCAGATTACATGTCGGCGAAAGGTTTAAAAGCAGGCGATATTCATCCGGTCTATAAGGCATTAAATACGCTGGACTATACCGTCGGCACGCTTGGCAACCACGAGTTTAACTACGGTCTGGATTACCTGAAAAATGCGCTGGCGGGAGCGAAATTCCCTTATGTAAATGCCAACGTCATTGACGCCAGAACCAAACAGCCAATGTTTACACCGTATTTAATTAAAGACACCGAAGTGGTCGATAAAGACGGAAAAAAACAGACGCTGAAGATTGGCTATATTGGCGTCGTGCCGCCGCAAATCATGGGCTGGGATAAAGCTAATTTATCCGGGAAAGTGACGGTGAATGATATTACCGAAACCGTGCGCAAATACGTGCCTGAAATGCGCGAGAAAGGTGCCGATGTCGTTGTCGTTCTGGCGCATTCCGGGCTATCTGCCGATCCGTATAAAGTGATGGCGGAAAACTCAGTTTATTACCTCAGTGAAATTCCGGGCGTTAACGCCATTATGTTTGGCCATGCTCACGCCGTTTTCCCAGGTAAAGATTTTGCTGATATCGAAGGGGCTGATATCACCAAAGGCACGCTGAATGGTGTTCCGGCGGTAATGCCAGGCATGTGGGGCGATCATCTTGGTGTGGTCGACTTACAACTCAGTAATGACAGCGGTAAATGGCAGGTGACGCAGGCGAAAGCGGAAGCACGGCCGATTTACGACATCGCGAATAAAAAATCCCTCGCGGCGGAAGACAGCAAGCTGGTAGAAACACTCAAAGCCGATCACGATGCCACACGCCAGTTCGTCAGCAAGCCAATCGGTAAATCTGCCGACAATATCTATAGCTATCTGGCACTGGTGCAGGACGATCCGACCGTGCAGGTGGTGAACAACGCGCAAAAAGCGTATGTCGAGCATTACATTCAGGGCGATCCGGATCTGGCAAAACTGCCAGTGCTTTCAGCTGCCGCACCGTTTAAAGTTGGTGGTCGCAAAAATGACCCGGCAAGCTATGTGGAGGTGGAAAAAGGTCAGTTGACCTTCCGTAATGCCGCCGATCTTTATCTCTACCCCAATACGCTGATTGTGGTGAAAGCCAGCGGTAAAGAGGTGAAAGAGTGGCTGGAGTGCTCCGCCGGACAGTTTAACCAGATTGATCCTAACAGCACGAAACCACAGTCACTCATCAACTGGGATGGTTTCCGCACCTATAACTTTGATGTGATTGATGGTGTGAATTATCAGATTGATGTTACCCAGCCTGCCCGTTATGACGGCGAGTGCCAGATGGTTAATGCCAATGCGGAAAGGATTAAGAACCTGACCTTTAATGGCAAGCCAATTGATCCGAACGCCATGTTCCTCGTTGCCACCAATAACTATCGCGCTTACGGCGGCAAATTTGCCGGTACGGGCGACAGCCATATCGCTTTTGCTTCACCGGATGAGAACCGCTCGGTGCTGGCAGCGTGGATTGCTGATGAGTCGAAACGTGCGGGGGAAATTCACCCGGCGGCAGATAACAACTGGCGTTTAGCACCGATTGCTGGCGATAAGAAACTGGATATCCGTTTCGAAACCTCTCCGTCAGATAAAGCCGCAGCGTTTATTAAAGAGAAAGGGCAATACCCGATGAATAAAGTCGCGACCGATGATATCGGGTTTGCGATTTATCAGGTGGATTTGAGTAAGTAATACACTTCTTTTTCGGCCTGCAAATCATCAACCGCATCCGACACTTTTGTCGGATGCGATGCTGGCGCATCTTATCCGTCCTACAAGTCATACACCGTAGGCCGCGCATCCTGCAGTTACGCCGCACGTTCATCCCGCACCGCCAACACCTCGGGCAAATTCAACTCAATCCAGTCCGCCAGTGCAGCAACCTTTTCGCTCACCTGCTCGCCCAGCGGCGTGAGGCTATATTCCACATGCGGCGGCACCACCGGATACGCGATACGGTTAAGAAAACCATCCTGCTCTAGCGCCTGTAACGACTGCGCAAGCATCTTTTCACTCACCCCGCCCATTTTGCGCCGCAGGTCGCTAAAGCGATGAGTACCTTCGCGTAGCGCCACCAGAATCAACACCCCCCAACGGCTGGTGACGTGTTTCAAAACCTCGCGCGACGGACACTGTTCAGCGAAGAGATTTCCCTCTTTCAGTTGTTGCGACAGGCTAACCTGACTCATCTCATACTTACCTTTTTGTACGTACTTACTAAAAGTAAGTTTAGGTGTTAGCGTATTTAAACACAAGACAAAACGATGGAGACTTCCCATGATCGCTATTACTGGTGCCACTGGCCAACTTGGTCACTATGTTATTGAATCCTTGATGAAAACGGTTCCTGCCAGCCAAATAGTGGCTATTGTTCGTAATCCGGCAAAAGCCCAGGCCCTGGCAGCACAAGGCATTACCGTGCGTCAGGCTGACTACGGCGATGAAGCCGCACTGACATCTGCACTTCAGGGAGTGGAAAAACTACTGCTGATCTCTTCCAGCGAAGTGGGTCAACGTGCCCCGCAGCATCGTAATGTTATTAATGCCGCAAAGGCGGCTGGCGTGAAATTTATCGCTTATACCAGCCTGCTACATGCAGATACCTCCCCGCTCGGCCTCGCCGATGAGCACATCGAGACGGAGAAAATGCTGGCTGATTCTGGCATCGTTTACACCCTGCTGCGCAACGGCTGGTACACCGAAAACTACCTCGCCAGCGCCCCGGCAGCACTGGAACACGGCGTATTTATCGGTGCGGCGGGCGATGGCAAAATCGCCTCAGCAACGCGGGCAGATTATGCGGCAGCTGCGGCACGCGTGATTAGCGAAGCCGGTCACGAAGGCAAGGTTTACGAACTGGCGGGCGATAGTGCCTGGACGTTGACACAGTTAGCGGCAGAGCTGACCAAACAGAGCGGCAAACAGGTTACCTATCAAAATCTGAGCGAAACCGATTTCGCTGCGGCGCTGAAAAGCGTTGGCCTGCCTGACGGACTGGCGGATATGCTGGCGGATTCTGACGTTGGCGCATCGAAAGGTGGTCTGTTTGATAACAGCAAAACGCTTAGCAAATTGATTGGCCGCCCAACGACAACGTTAGCCGAAAGCGTAAGCCATCTTTTTAATGTTAATAACTAGTTAATTAAAGTGGCATCCTCCCGCATCCTCTCTGATAATGACGGGATGCCGGGAGCAATCATATCTGCTTCCTGAACGTTTCTTCTGACAGACCAATGGATGCCAGTAATGATTAGCGGCGTGCTGTACGCCCTGTTAGCAGGGTTGATGTGGGGGCTTATTTTTGTCGGGCCGTTGATCGTGCCGGAATACCCGGCGATGTTGCAGTCTATGGGGCGTTATCTGGCGTTAGGGTTAATTGCGCTGCCCATTGCCTGGCTGGGGCGCGTGCGTCTGCGTCAGTTGGCGCGTCGCGACTGGCTTACCGCCTTGATGCTCACTATGATGGGCAACCTCATTTATTACTTCTGCCTTGCCAGTGCCATTCAACGTACTGGCGCGCCTGTTTCCACGATGATTATCGGCACCCTGCCGGTGGTCATTCCTGTCTTTGCCAATCTGCTTTATAGCCAGCGCGACGGCAAACTCGCGTGGGGAAAACTCGCCCCGGCACTGATTTGTATTGGCATCGGCCTGGCGAGTGTGAATATTGCTGAGTTAAACCACGGACTCCCCGATTTTGACTGGGCACGTTATACCTCTGGCATCGTGCTGGCGTTAGTTTCCGTGGTCTGCTGGGCATGGTATGCCCTGCGCAACGCCCGCTGGCTGCGGGAAAATCCCGACAAACATCCGATGATGTGGGCGACGGCGCAGGCGCTGGTCACGCTGCCGGTTTCGCTTATCGGCTATCTCGTCGCCTGTTACTGGCTGAATATACAAACGCCGGACTTCTCCTTACCTTTTGGCCCCCGTCCGCTGGTGTTTATTAGTCTGATGGTTGCGATAGCCGTGCTTTGCTCATGGGTTGGCGCACTCTGCTGGAACGTCGCCAGCCAGCGATTACCGACAGTGATTCTCGGGCCGCTGATTGTTTTCGAAACGCTGGCAGGTTTGCTGTACACCTTTTTGTTACGCCAGCAAATGCCGCCACTAATGACGCTGAGCGGTATCGCACTGTTAGTGGTTGGCGTGATCATTGCGGTCAGAGCAAAACCAGAAAAACCTTTAACTGAATCTGTCTCAGAAAGTTGACACGCTGGCAGTGAGTTAAATAAGCCTCTGCTACGTAAGGGTTATAGCTTTTGCCTTAAAGGCGCATTTAAAATGCATCTTATCTTATTAAGAATGAGGTATCAGCTATGGCTTATCGCGACCAACCTTTAGGTGAACTGGCGCTCTCTATTCCTCGCGCTTCGGCTCTGTTTCGTAAATATGATATGGATTACTGCTGCGGCGGTAAGCAAACGCTGGCGCGTGCGGCGGCACGTAAAGAACTGGATGTTGAGGTCATTGAAGCTGAGCTGGCAAAGCTTGCTGAACAACCGATTGAGAAAGACTGGCGTAGCGCCCCGCTGGCAGAAATCATCGACCATATCATCGTGCGCTACCACGATCGTCACCGCGAGCAACTGCCGGAGCTGATCCTGCAAGCGACTAAAGTCGAACGCGTTCACGCCGACAAACCGAGCGTGCCAAAAGGGCTGACAAAATACCTGACCATGCTGCATGAAGAGCTTTCCAGCCACATGATGAAAGAAGAGCAGATCCTCTTCCCGATGATCAAACAAGGCATGGGCAGCCAGGCAATGGGGCCAATCAGCGTAATGGAAAGCGAGCACGATGAAGCGGGTGAACTGCTGGAAGTAATCAAACACACTACCAATAACGTCACACCGCCGCCAGAAGCCTGCACCACCTGGAAAGCGATGTATAACGGCATTAATGAACTGATTGATGACCTGATGGAGCACATCAGCCTGGAAAATAATGTGCTGTTCCCGCGCGCACTGGCGGGTGAGTGATCTAAAAGCTGGATGGCATTGCGCCATCCAGCATGATAATGCGGTTATTTCCGCAGTTCAGCAGCCCGCTTCTTACCAATAAACAACCAGCCCAGCCCCAGAGCGATAAACCACAGCGGGGTGACCAACAGCGCCTGGCGAGTGTCATCTTCCAGTGTCAGCAACACGACCACGAACACAAAGAACGCCATACATACCCAGCACATCAGCTTGCCGAGCGGCATCTTGTAGATTGATTTCTCATGCAGGTGCGGACGCTGTTTGCGATACACCAGGTACGAGCAAAGGATAATCGTCCAGACGAACATAAACAGAATCGCGGAAACGGTTGTAATCATCGTGAACGCGCCAATCACGCTAGGATTCACATACAGCATCACCACGCCACCGAGCAGGCAGATGCAGGAGAAGGTCAGCCCTTTCGCTGGTACTGCGCGCTTAGAAAGTTTAGCGAACGCTTTCGGTGCCACACCTTCCTGCGCCAGACCAAACAGCATACGACTGGTAGAGAAGACGCCGCTGTTAGCGGAAGACGCCGCAGAGGTCAGCACCACAAAGTTGATCACGCTTGCGGCAGCAGGCAACCCTACCAACACGAACAGTTCAACAAACGGGCTTTTCTCCGGGACTACCGAACTCCACGGCGTCACGGACATAATCACAATTAGCGCGAAGACGTAGAACATAATGATACGGATCGGAATGGAGTTAATCGCGCGTGGCAGTGATTTCTCTGGATCTTTGGTTTCCGCAGCTGTTGTACCTACCAGCTCAATCCCTACGAAAGCGAAAACCGCTATCTGGAATCCGGCAAAGAAGCCACTTAAACCTTTCGGGAACCAGCCGCCATCATTCCACAAATGCGCGAATGACGCTTCCACACCGGTCGGTGACTGAAAGTGCATCGCCACCATGACCAGGCCGACGACAATCAGCGACACAATGGCGACGATTTTGATCATCGCAAACCAGAACTCCATCTCACCGAACATTTTCACGGTGGCGAGGTTGAGCGTCAGCAGCAGCACTATCACCGCCAGCGAGGCGACCCAGTCGGAGAGATCGGGGAACCAGAACTGAGCATAAGCCGTGATCGCCACCACGTCTGCCATACCGGTTACAACCCAGCAGAACCAGTAGGTCCAGCCGGTGAAATATCCTGCCCACGGCCCGAGTAAATCGGAAGCGAAGTCACTAAAAGATTTGTATTCCAGATTCGAAAGCAGCAATTCCCCCATTGCCCGCATCACGAAAAAGAGCATAAAACCGATGATCATATAAACGAAAATGATCGACGGCCCGGCAAGGCTAATCGTTTTGCCAGACCCCATAAACAACCCCGTACCAATGGCACCGCCAATGGCAATAAGCTGAATATGTCGGTTTGTGAGATTGCGCCGTAGCGACTGTTCAGCCGGAGCCTGATCATCGGCAACGACTTTTACCTGATCTACCATGTTTTTTTCTTCCTGTACCTGTCTGTGTTGTTCAGGCTCTACGGCCTTTAGTCAGTCTATGATACGACGAATCTGTATCGGGACTCATCGATATTAGGTAACAATACGCGGGATGAATACTAAGATTTAGATCTAATGTTAATTTTATGTTTAAAGTGAGTGTCATATCACGGTGATAACGCGAAACAGCTCACAAAAATACACGCTTACGGGGTCTTTGCAACACAAAATAGCGCCGTTTGGCAAACTGAAGGGTTTATTGCTGAATGTCTGCTCCCCTCTGGTTCGAGGGGAACAGAATGCGCTGCTTAGAGGATTTCCAGCAGTTCGACTTCAAACACCAGGGTGCTGAACGGAGGGATGGACGCGCCTGCGCCACGCTCGCCATATGCCAGTTCCTGCGGGATAGTCAGTTCCCATTTAGAACCTACCGGCATCAGAGTCAGTGCTTCAATCCAGCCAGGGATCACGCCGTTAACCGGGAATTCAGCTGGCTCGCCGCGAGCGACGGAGCTGTCAAACACGGTGCCGTCGATCAGTTTTCCGGTGTAATGAACACGAACGCGGTCGGTACGTGCCGGAATTGCGCCTTCGCCCTGGTTGATCACGCGGAATTGCAGGCCAGATTCGGTGCTATTCACACCTTCTTTTTTGGCGTTTTCTTCCAGGTATTTCACACCTTCAGCAGCCATCGCCTGGAAACGCTGACGACGAACGGCATCGGCGCGTTCGTGGATTTCACGCAGCGCGCGGTGCACCACATCAACCGGAACAGCCGGATGTTTGCCTTCCAGCGCATCAGCAATGCCTGCAACCAGTGCTTCTGGCAGCAGCCCTTCCAGGCCAGATTCACTCAGTTGTTGCCCTACCTGCAAACCAATGCCGTAGCTTGCTTGCGCTTCGATGGTGTCAAAAGTTGGGGTGGTCATCGTATTTCCTTTCTTAGGGTATAAAAGTAGCGGGCAGCATATCAGCCACACTTCTTTGGGTAAAACTTTGTCGCAGGAATGATGACAAATCCCGGGGAAAAAGAAACAATAGCAATATCCCGTATGAATATAATAAAGGCGGGTTTACCACGGACATCATAGCGTTAGCTTATTCATAGGCTATGATTGAGGAACAAGACGCGGAGCAGGAGGAAACCATGCCCGGGCGCTTTGAACTAAAACCAACCCTGGAGAAAGTCTGGCACGCGCCGGACAATTTTCGCTTCATGGACCCGCTGCCGCCGATGCATCGTCGGGGGATCATTATTGCCGCCATTGTATTGGTGGTCGGATTTCTGCTTCCATCTGATGATACGCCCAACGCGCCGGTGGTGACGCGTGAAGCGCAGTTAGATATTCAGTCGCAATCACAACCGCCGACAGAAGAACAGCTGCGGGCGCAATTAGTCACCCCACAAAATGATCCTGATCAGGTGGCTCCGGTCGCTCCAGAACCTATACAGGAAGGCCAGCCAGAAGAGCAGCCGCAAACTACCCAAACGCAACCATTCCAGCCAGATAGCGGAATTGATAATCAATGGCGCTCTTACCGTGTCGAACCCGGTAAAACGATGGCGCAGCTGTTCCGCGACCACGGACTGCCCGCTACCGATGTCTATGCAATGGCGCAGGTAGAAGGCGCGGATAAGCCGCTGAGTAATTTGCAAAACGGGCAGATGGTGAAAATCCGCCAGAACGCCAGCGGCGTGGTGACGGGCTTAACCATTGATACGGGGAATAATCAACAGGTCCTGTTTACCCGCCAGTCGGATGGCAGTTTTATTCGTGCGCGGTAGATGAAGGGTCAACCAAAAGCCAGCTAAGGAGCGTCTCTTTGATGACCTTACGTCTGGCTTCCAGTGCCTGGGGGGAAACCATACTGATATGATAAACCAGGCCAAGCGTATGCTGGTTGATCAAATAATATCCCCCAAGCGCAGCAATATTAATATACACCTGCAATGGGTCGATATCTGGCTTAAAAATATTGTGTTTCTTCCCTTCATCCAATAAGGATTCCATTAACTGCAAGTGCGCATGATTAATTTCTAAGAGACGCTGTGATTTTGCATAATGCACACCTTTACTTTGGTTTTCACTATGCACAATTTTTAAAAACCAGGGATTAGCAATATAATAACCCCAGGTAAAATCGATGATTTTTTCAATGGCTTTTTGTGGCTGGTTAACCTGCTGATTAACGAACGCACCGATACCGACAGCGTAGAATAATTACATACCGCACAACAAGAATGTATGGTGTAAGGCGTTGTCAGTCATCTCCCTCCCTGGGTGCATCGTTATATCCGTGATGAGCGATTTTTGATATTAATATCTTTTACTATCCGCTATTTTCACCACTTCAGAAAACAAACTTATTTTTATTAATATCAACTCTTTTTCTTTGAACATTCAACTGCGATATTTGTAAAAATATTAAACAGGCAACAATAAAATGACATTACCAACAACTATTTATTCATTTCCTGCATATTCACCCCGTTTTTCGTCCACCGACAAACCAGTAAAATTAAAATTTCATCAATACGCACGCGCTACATTACTTTCAAATCGTGGAAGAGACCATAATTGCGATGGCAGACATACTGTTGAGATCCACAAACTAGATCTCTCAGACTGGCAAGCATTCAATAAGTTAGCGACGAGGTGTAATACTTACGATGGAATAACAATGAATGGTGATAATTCTTTTGGATGGAACCATGAAGCTACATTAGATAATATTCACGCCCAGAAATACAATAAAGCTTACGCGGGTGCGAGGTTAACCGCAGAACTGAAATATTTATTGCAAGATGTCGAATCCTTCGAACCCAACAGTAAATACACAATACACGAGGTTGTTTTGGGTCCAGGTTATGGTACTCCAGACTATACCGGCCAAACGATAGGATACGTTGTAACCCTTCCTGCCCAAATGCCTAATTGCTGGTCATCTGAACTACCAACAATCGATCTTTATATCGACCAACTTCGCACTGTTACAGGCGTTTCTAATGCCCTCGGATTCATCATTGCTGCATTGCTAACC
>OHAY01003159.1_pt1 | contig 11748 bp, 8 predicted proteins | sample 1577191 | NCBI WGS metagenome assembly OHAY01 (sample SAMEA3541504, study PRJEB24748) | human gut metagenome | biome: human gut; feature: human-associated habitat; material: faeces | place: China | collected 2012 | reverse complement strand
AGGTACTCTTTGAGGTATCCCGGGCACTTTCCATCAACCGGGACGGGCAGACCGATCATAATTTCTATGTATATGGAAGGGGCCGTCTGGACATGATTACCCAGAGGGCCGGAGATGCCATTGCCCGGGCAGACGCGCTGCAGGGCGTGGTGGTCAACGGCGGCCAGAGCTATATCTGGGAAAAAGGCGGCCGCGTAACCAAGATCCAGATCAGCGGCATTACCGCCCGGGCGGCGGCTGCCGGGGAATCCAGCGTTTCCGTGTGCGTGGAGCAGATGCTTAATTATGCGGGCATTTATGAAAATGTACAGGAGCAGATGACAACGGAGGGCAAGACCGCCCTGGATATGCTGCGGGAGTATCTGCCGGGACAGGTGGTGGATCTGAGCGGCTGTTCCCTGGACGCGGCGCTTTATTTCGTCAGCCGGGGCGTGCCGGTATTTGCCATGAAGAGCGCGGATACGGCGGCACTCATTGTGGGTTACGATGAATTCGGCAACCTGATCTTGTACGATGCGGTCAGCGGCAGCATCGGAAAGACCGGCCCTGCGGACAGCGAGGCCATGTTTGCGGCGGCAGGCAACGTATTTATCAGCTATGCGCCGTAAAGAAGCTGAAAAGCTGAGCGGACAGAATAAAAAGACAAAAAGAGAGGGAAAAAAGAAAGTAGGGAACTTTATGCAGATTGTATCCAGCTATGGAGTAGAAATTAAAAAAAAGAATATACCGCTCCGCTCTACGCTGGATATTTTTCGGAAAGCAGTTTCCTATCTGATTCCGGTGTATGCAGAGATCTGGGAAGAACTTTCAGAAATCAAAAATCTACAAAAACGCTTTAATGAGGCGGAACATCTGGTACATGAGACAAAAAAGAATCATGCCAGATTTCCGTTTGACCGTCATTTTCCTAAGATGCCATCTTATCTGAGAAGAGCGGCGATTCAACACGCACTTGGAGCAGTGTCCTCCTATCAATCACGCCTTAGTTTGTGGGAAAAGGGAGAACTGAGGGGGAAACCGAAGCTGGTCTGTGAGAATCATGCGATGCCGGTATTCTATCGGGATGTCATGTATAGGGAAGCAGAACCGGGAGAAGATACGGCTTATTTAAAGCTATTTGATGGGCGTGAGTGGAAGTGGTTTCAGGTGAAATTACTTCATACCGATATGGAATATCTTCGAAAAAAGTGGAGCGGGAAAGAGGCATCTGCCCCAACTTTGGAAAGGAAACATCATAAATATTTCCTTCGGTTTTCATACACAGAGGAAGTAACCTTATCGAAAACAGCTGTAAAAGAGCAGGTGATATGCAGTGTTGATTTGGGAATCAATACGGATGCAGTCTGCAGCATCATGCGGGCAGATGGCACTATCCTGGGACGTAAATTTATAAATTTCTCCAGTGATAAAGACCATTTGTATCATGTGCTTGGCAGAATCCGCCGTTTTCAGAGAGAACATTCCTCCAGACAGGTTCAAAGCCGATGGGGTTATGCAAAAAGGCTGAATATGGAACTGTCCCGCAAAATAGCTACGGAGATCACGAAATATGCCGTAGAATATCAGGCAGATGTAATTGTTTTTGAGTATCTGGAAATGCAGGGAAAAATATCCGGAAAAAAGAAGCAAAAACTTCATTTATGGAGAAAGCGGGATATTCAGAAGCTATGTGAACATCAGGCACATCGGAACAGGATTCGTGTGTCCAGAGTTAGTGCCCGGAACACCAGCAGGCTGGCCTGTGACGGAAGTGGAGCGGTAGTAAGAAATCCGGAGAACCATAGCCTATGTATCTTCCAGACAGGAAAGCAGTATAACTGTGATTTGTCAGCAACTTATAATATCGGGGCGAGATATTTTATACGGGAACTTTTAAAACCCTTGCCGGAAACGGAAAGGTCTTCACTGGAGGCAAAAGTACCTGCAGTGAAGCGTAGAACCTCCTGCGTTTATGCAGATTTGAGAAAGCTTTATGTAGAAGTAAATAACTTAAAAGCGGCATAAACGCAGGCAGATATACAGCGGACTACCTGTAATGTGGAAACCAGCCGTATCCGGCATGGAAAAAGTGCGTATCCGCACGAATTCTAAGTTACTGGCGTATCCGCCGATATTTAGTCTTGCCGTTTAAAACGGCCGAGAAGCACGTGACTTTAGCCATGTGAGGTTCACAAACAAGAAGAGATCGATTAAAATGAAAATAGTTCGAATTAGAGCATTTGGTTAAAAAATTATGCAAAATTAAGACTGTCAGCACAAAATTCAATTTAAGATATGACAATCCGTCGAAGTTGTGCGCAGTAAGAGAGAAAATACTGAATATTTGCTGTAAAATTTACAAAAAACCACTTGCTATTTTAGGAAAAGTTGGGTACAATACAAGCAGGGTTGATTAATATTTAACAATCATGAAGATGAATTTCTAGGAGGAATGAGATCATGGCAGTAAAAGTTGCAATTAATGGTTTTGGTCGTATTGGTCGTCTGGCTTTCAGACAGATGTTTGGCGCTGAGGGTTACGAAGTCGTAGCTATCAACGATCTGACAAATCCGAAAATGTTAGCTCACCTGTTAAAGTATGATTCTGCTCAGGGCAGATACGATGGACATACGGTAGAGGCTGGCGAAGATTATATTGTAGTAGATGGCAAGAAGATTACTATCTACGCAAAGGCAAACGCTGCTGAACTTCCGTGGGGCGAGATTGGTGTAGACGTAGTTCTGGAGTGTACCGGATTCTATACATCCAAGGCAAAAGCACAGGCACATATCGATGCAGGCGCTAAGAAAGTCGTTATCTCCGCACCGGCAGGCAATGACCTTCCGACTATCGTATACAATGTAAACCACAAGACACTGAAACCGGAAGATAAGATTATCTCCGCAGCATCCTGTACAACTAACTGCCTGGCTCCGATGGCTAAGGCATTAAACGATTATGCTCCGATTCAGTCCGGTATCATGTCCACCATCCACGCTTACACAGGCGATCAGATGATTCTGGACGGACCGCACAGAAAAGGCGATTTAAGAAGAGCAAGAGCAGGCGCTGTCAACATCGTTCCGAACTCCACCGGTGCTGCAAAAGCGATCGGTCTGGTTATTCCGGAATTAAACGGCAAGCTCATCGGTTCTGCACAGCGTGTTCCGGTTCCGACTGGTTCCACTACTATTCTGACAGCCGTTGTTAAGAAAGCTGACGTTACCAAGGAAGCTATCAACGAGGCTATGAAGGCAGCTCAGACTGTGTCCTTCGGCTACAACGAGGATGAGATCGTTTCTTCCGATATCGTAGGTATCCGCTATGGTTCCCTGTTTGATTCTACACAGACTATGGTATCTCCGATCGGTGATGACTTATATCAGGTACAGGTTGTTTCCTGGTATGACAACGAGAACTCCTACACAAGCCAGATGGTTCGTACAATCAAATACTTCGCAGAGCTGGCATAATTTTATCGATTCGATAGAAAATCATAAGGATTCAAGATGGGTCCGGTCCTCGGTCGGGACCGGACCTGTTTTTTATTCTTTTATAATGTAAAGGAGACAGGATATGCTGAATAAAAAATCCGTGGATGATATCAATGTAAAGGGCAAACGCGTTCTGGTACGCTGTGATTTCAACGTACCGTTAAAAGAAGGAAAGATCACCGATGAAAACCGTCTGGTGGCAGCGCTTCCGACGATCAAAAAACTGATTGCGGACGGTGGAAAGGTAATTCTCTGCTCCCACCTTGGCAAACCGAAGGGAGAGCCGAAGCCGGAGCTGTCTCTGGCACCGGTAGCCGTTCGTCTGTCTGAACTTCTGGGACAGGAAGTGAAATTTGCAGCCGATCCGGAAGTGGTTGGACCGAACGCAAAGGCAGCCGTTGAGGCGATGAAGGATGGCGAGGTTGTTCTGCTTGAGAACACCCGTTACCGTGCCGAGGAAACCAAGAACGGTGAGGCGTTCAGCAAGGATCTGGCATCCCTGTGTGATGTCTATGTGGACGATGCATTTGGTACTGCACACCGCGCACACTGCTCAAACGTAGGCGTGACCCAGTATGTGGACACCGCAGTAGTTGGTTACCTGATGCAGAAAGAGATCGATTTCCTTGGAAATGCAGTGGATAACCCGGTTCGCCCGTTCGTTGCCATTTTAGGCGGCGCGAAGGTAGCCGATAAATTAAACGTTATCTCCAACCTGCTGGAGAAGTGCGACACGCTGATCATCGGCGGCGGCATGGCATTTACATTCTTAAAAGCACAGGGCAAGGAGATTGGTAAATCCTTAGTCGATGATACAAAGTTAGATTATTGCCGTGAGATGGTAGAGAAGGCGGCGAAGCTTGGCAAGAAACTGCTTCTTCCGGTTGATGCAGCTGTAGCAGCATCCTTCCCGGATCCGATCGATGCACCGATCGAGGTACAGAATGTATCGGTTGACGCTATCCCGGCTGATACGATGGGACTTGACATAGGACCGGAAACTGCAAAGCTGTATGCAGACACCGTAAAATCTGCTAAGACAGTTGTATGGAACGGACCGATGGGTGTATTTGAGAACCCGACTCTGGCACAGGGTACAATCGCAGTTGCAAAAGCACTGGCAGACACCGAAGCGACCACGATCATCGGCGGCGGCGATTCTGCAGCAGCGGTCAACCAGCTTGGATTTGGCGACAAGATGACCCATATTTCTACCGGCGGCGGCGCTTCCCTGGAATTCTTAGAGGGAAAGGAGCTTCCGGGCGTAGCGGCAGCGAATGATAAATAAATAGAAAAGAGGAATAGAATAGTCATGGCTAGAAGAAAGATCGTAGCAGGCAACTGGAAAATGAACATGACGCCGTCGGAGGCAGTAGCTCTGGTAGAGCTTCTGAAGCCGCTCGTTGTTTCGGAAGATGTAGACGTTGTATTCTGCGTACCGGCGATTGATATTATCCCGGTTGTAAAAGCGTGCGAGGGAACCAACATCGCAGTCGGCGCTGAAAATATGTATTTCGAGGAGAAAGGTGCTTACACCGGCGAGATTTCCCCGAATATGCTGACCGATGCAGGCGTTAAATACGTGATTATCGGACATTCCGAGCGCAGAGAATATTTTGCAGAGACCGATGAGACGGTCAATAAGAAGGTACTGAAAGCATTTGAGCACGGTCTGACCCCGATCATTTGCTGCGGCGAGACTCTGACCCAGAGAGAGCAGGGCATCACGCTTGACTGGATCCGCCAGCAGATCAAGATCGCATTCCAGAATGTGACCGCAGAGCAGGCAAAGACAGCTGTGATTGCATACGAGCCAATCTGGGCGATCGGTACCGGCAAGGTAGCGACCACCGAGCAGGCTGAGGAAGTGTGCGGCGCGATCCGTGCGTGCATTAAGGAAGTGTACGATGAGGCGACCGCAGAGGCGATCCGCATTCAGTACGGCGGTTCCGTATCTGCAGCATCGGCTCCGGAGCTGTTTGCACAGCCGGATATCGATGGCGGTCTGGTAGGCGGCGCATCCTTAAAGGCAGATTTTGGAAAGATTGTAAATTATAAATAAGAGATGGGCAAAAGGGGGCTGTCGCACGTGTGAGGCGTGGCAGTCCCCTTTTTGCCAGTAAAAAAAGAAGGTGAAGGTTTTGAACTGAAACAATCAAAATTGTTGGTTCATCCGGTTGTTTCAGAAAAAACGGTTCATTTCATGGAAGGAAAGGAAGAAGAAAGAGATGAAAAAAAAGCCAACCGTATTAATGATTCTCGATGGATATGGCATGAGAGATACCTGTGAGCACAATGCCGTGTGTGAGGCGAAGACACCGATCATGGATCAGCTGATGAGCCAGTGCCCGTTTGTGCGTGGCAATGCCAGCGGTCTGGCGGTCGGTCTGCCGGACGGACAGATGGGTAACTCGGAGGTTGGACATTTAAATATGGGTGCCGGACGTATCGTATACCAGGAGCTGACCCGTATCACAAAATCAATCGAGGATGGCGATTTCTTTGAAAATCCGGAATTTCTGGCAGCCGCAGACACCTGCAAGAAAAATGATTCCGCTCTGCATCTGTTCGGACTGGTATCAGACGGCGGCGTTCACAGCCATCTGACTCATTTATTCGGACTTCTGGAGTTTGCAAAACGTCAGGGACTTAAAAAAGTGTATGTGCACTGCTTCCTGGACGGACGTGATACACCGCCGACCTCCGGTAAGGAGTTCGTAGCAGAATTAGAGAAGAAGATGCAGCAGCTTGGCATCGGCGAGGTGGCTTCCGTGATGGGACGCTACTATGCGATGGACCGTGATAAAAACTGGGATCGTGTCCAGAAGGCTTACAATGTGCTGACAAAGGCAGAGGGCGAGAAGGCAGAAAGTGCGTGTGCAGGCATTCAGGCATCCTATGATAAAGAGGTAAACGATGAGTTCGTCGTACCGTTCTATGTAGAGAAGGACGGAAAGTCGGTTGCCACGATTCAGGATGGCGATTCCGTCATTTTCTTCAACTTCCGTCCGGACCGTGCAAGAGAGATCACCCGCGCATTCTGCGATGAGGGATTTACCGGATTTGCGAGAGAGAAGAAGCTTGACCTGACGTTTGTATGCTTTACCGATTACGATGAGACGATCGGGAACAAGCTGATTGCGTTCAAGAAGGAAGAGATCAAGAACACATTTGGAGAGTTCCTGGCGGCGCACCATATGACGCAGGCACGTATCGCCGAGACCGAGAAATATGCACACGTAACATTTTTCTTCAACGGCGGCGTGGAAGAGCCGAACGAGGGCGAGGACCGCATTCTGGTTCCGTCTCCGAAGGAGGTTCCGACCTACGACCTGAAACCGGAGATGAGCGCACCGATCGTGTGCGATAAGCTGGTGGAGGCGATTGAGTCCGGCAAATATGATGTCATCATCATCAATTTTGCAAACCCGGATATGGTAGGCCACACGGGCGTGGAGTCGGCTGCGATCAAGGCGATTGAGACCGTCGATGCCTGCGTAGGACGTGCAGTTGAAGCCATCAAGGCAGCCGGAGGTGTTCTCTTTATCTGCGCCGATCACGGTAATGCAGAGGTGATGGTTGATGAGGCAACCGGCGAGCCGTGGACCGCTCATACGACCAATCAGGTACCGTTTGTCCTGGTCGGCGCTGACCCGGCGTACAAGCTGCGCGAGGGCGGACGCCTCTGCGATATTGTGCCGACGCTGATTGAACTGATGGGACTTGAGAAGCCGAAGGAGATGACGGGAGAGTCGCTGTTGGTGAAATAGGGAGAATTTTCGAATATATTAGGAAAGTATAAATATAACCGTCAATAAGAATCGGGAAAACTGCCATAAAGCAAGAAAAGATCATGAACAGAGAAATGGTCGGGGCTTGTTTTGTGGCAGTTTTTTGTTCACAGGTAGGAATTTTCTGAACTGAAAATCCCGTGAAAATCCCGTTACTTCTCTCTTCCATTTCATAAGAAAATAGGATAAAATAAAATTATCTATGTGAACCGCTCGGAGGCTGTTCCAGGGCAGACATTTTTAGAAAAGAAAGTGTTATGCGGAAAGAAAAATAGGATGGCAGCGGATTCACAGGGAAAACAGGAGGAAACAAGCATGAAGGTAGCGGTTGTTACAGACAGCAACAGCGGAATTACACAGGCACAGGCGAAAGAGATGGGCGTATATGTCCTGCCGATGCCGTTTATGATTGATGGAACCGAGTATCTGGAAGATATAAATTTGACACAGAAGGAATTTTACGAGCATCTGAGCGGGGATCACGATGTGAGCACATCCCAGCCGTCCCCGGAGACGATCTTAAATCTCTGGGAAAAACTTTTGGAGGAATACGATGCAGTTGTGCACATTCCGATGTCCAGCGGGCTTTCGAGCTCCTGCCAGACGGCAAAAATGCTGGCAGATGATTTCGACGGAAAAGTGCAGGTGGCGGATAATCACAGGATTTCCGTGACACAGCGCCGTTCGGTGCAGGATGCGCTTGACATGGCGGCAGCCGGCATGGACGCGGAGGCGATCTGCAAAAAGCTGGAAGATACAGGTTTGGATTCAACTATTTATGTCACGGTTGACACATTAAAATACCTGAAAAAGGGCGGTAGAATCACACCAGCGGCAGCAGCGCTCGGAACACTTCTCCGTTTAAAACCGGTTCTGACGATACAGGGCGAGAAGCTGGACGCATTTGCGAAGGCGCGGACGATGAAACAGGCGCGTTCCATGATGATCACGGCGATCACCCGCGATCTGGAAACTCGGTTTGGTGATGTGACGGGAGAAAAAACGTATATTGATGTAGCGCATACCGACAATGATGAGATGGCGCAGGAGCTGGCAGCCGAGCTTCGGGAACTTTTCCCGGAGACGGAAGTCCGTGTAGAGCCGCTGTCCTTAAGTGTAGCCTGCCATATCGGACCGGGAGCGCTGGCGATTGCGGCAACGAAGAAGCTTGAAATCGGATCGTTGTTGTGAAAAACGCAGTTACAGAGCAGCATTTCGGGGTTACAGTTCACAGCCAATGTCAGGAAGTTAAGCAACCCAAGTAAGAGCGCGTGAATTGTAATCGTTCAGGACAGGAACATGAGAAGAATAGCAGAACATAAAAGAAAGATATGGAAAGCGATGGAGCACACGATCGGGATGAGAATCCCTCTGTTCCTCGCCTTTCTGATTCTGACGCTGGTTCCGCTTCTGGTACAGGTTCGTTTTACATCGGGGTATTTTTACCAGAGCCACGTGGAAGAACGGATGGCGGAAGCGCAGAACCGGAGTCTGATTTTAGCAAACAAGATACGCAGCAGTGATTATATCAATGTACTGCTGTTGGGAAATCCAAATCCGGCGCTGGATGCGGAACTTAGTACAACGGCGGATCTGATGAACGGAAGAATCGTGCTGGTGGACGACAGCTTTAAAATTTTGAAAGACACATTTGATCTTTCCAGAGGGAAAACGCTGGTTGTATCGGATGTGTTAAAGGCATTTGACGGGGAAACTTCCAGCTATTTGAACCAGAAGAAAAAGTATTTCTATGTAGCGCAGCCGATTCAGGCAAAAAGCACGGATGCAGCGCCGATCGATTCGGATGTGGCAGCCGGAAATGGGAAAAATACGGCAGGCGTGCAGGGAGTCCTTCTTCTGATGGCGTCCACGGAAAATTCGGCGCTTTTGCAGGAGAAAATTGTGCAGAAGACGGGATTTTTGCAGCTCGTTATGTTCTGTTTTATTCTGATCGCAGATTTATTGGCGGCGGCTTGCCTGCTGAAACCATTCCGCCGCCTGCAGCAGCAGCTCGATATGGTGGCAGAGGGAAATCTGGATCAGGATATTGATGTAAAAACCTACCGGGAGACGCGGGACATTTCGGAGGCAGTCATGCAGACCATCCGGAAGCTGAAAAACCTGGATCAGTCGCGTCAGGAGTTTGTTTCCAACGTGTCGCATGAGCTGAAAACACCGCTGACTTCGATAAGGGTGCTGGCGGATTCTCTGATGGGGATGGAGAACGCCCCGGCGGAGTTATATCAGGAGTTTATGCAGGATATTTCGGCGGAGATTGACCGCGAGGGCAAGATTATCGATGATCTGCTGACGTTAGTCAAAATGGATAAATCATCGCCGGATCTGAATATTGCCCAGACTTCGATCAATGGTCTTCTGGAACAGATTTTAAAACGTCTGACCCCGATCGCGAAGCGGCGGAACATTGAGATCACGTATGAGAGCAAGCGGGAAGTATCGGCGGATGTGGACGAGGTAAAATTGAGCCTGGCACTTTCGAACCTGGTGGAAAATGCGATCAAGTATAACCGCGAAGAGGGAAAAGTTTGGGTGACGCTGGATGCTGACCACAAGTTCTTTTATGTGAAGGTAGAGGATAATGGCGTGGGAATCCCGAAAGAATTCCAGGAGCGCGTATTTGAGCGTTTTTACCGTGTAGATAAGGCGCGCTCACGCGAGACAGGCGGTACCGGGCTGGGGCTTGCGATCACGAAGAATATTATTCTTCTTCATCAGGGCGCGATCCGCCTGAAGAGTGAAGAAGGCAAGGGAGCAACCTTTACGGTGCGGATTCCGTTGAATTATATTCCGTAGACAGCGTGGTTATGGGCGATTTAGAGGTTCTAGAGTGCTGCTGGTGCTGCAGTGTCCGAATGTTGCGGCGTTTGAAGGTTGCAGTGTTCGAATGTGAGGTCAAGGCAATGTCTATTGTGAGATAGATTGCAAAATAACAACAGGAAATAATAAATGGAGAAAATAAGAAAAAAAAGCTCTGGAAAACGGGCAGGAAGCGTAAGTTTGTGGCTGATCCTTTGCCTGGCGTGTCTGCTTCTTCTGGGTGGATGCCGAAAAAAAGAAGAGGTGCATCCGACGGCGGGCGAGGACGGAGTCTATCAGATTTATTATCTCAATTCGACGCGCACGGGGCTGGCGAGTGTTTCCTATCAGACGGAGACGGCGGACGCTGAGATTCTGATCGGGGAGCTGGCGGGGCAGATCCTTGCGGCACCGGAAAACCCGGAGTATCAGGCAGTTTTAAGCGATAAGGTTGAATTCCTGGATATTAACCGGGACAATAACGTGCTGACGTTGAATTTTAATCAGGAATATATGAATACGAAAGCGTCGCGGGAGATTCTGTGCCGGGCGGCGCTGGCAAAGACCTTTACACAGGTTAAGGGAGTCGATTATATCAGCATTAATTGCGAGGGACAGCCGCTCCTGGACACACATGGAAACCCGGTGGGCGCGATCGCAGGAAGTGATTTTGTAGACAGTATTTCGGATGTCAATTCGTATGAAAAAGTAGAGCTGACCCTGTATTTTGCCAATGAAGAAAAAGATGGTCTGGTGGCAGAAAAACGGGAAATATTTCACAGTATGAACACGTCGCTGGAACGTCTGGTAGTGGAGCAGCTGCTGGCAGGTTCCCAGAATGGCGGTCTTTCAGTGATGCCGAAAAATACAAAGGTATTAAACGTATCACTGACAGATAATACCTGCTATGTCAACCTGGATAGCAGTTTTATTTCCGGGGATATCGATGTGGCGGAGTATATTCCGATTTACGCGATCGTCGATTCGCTGACAGAGCTTCAGACGGTAAATAAAGTACAGATCACGGTCAATGGCTCGGCAGATGTGACGTACCGGAATGTGATTTCGCTGGTGCAGCCTCTGGAGAGAGAGGAGAAGTATATTGTGAAGTAACTGTCAGACAGAATGTATATGCCATGTTTGGAAGAGAGCAGCAATGGGATTTTGTTGATGTTTTGTAGAATACAAGAAAAGAGGAATTGAATATCAAACGACCGGTAATGTGGATGATGGTGGCTTTTGTACTTGGAGAGGTCGCAGCGTACCAGATGGGCATGACGGTGTGGTTTATAATTGCAGCAGCGTTTTTTTTGCTTGCAGTCATAAAAACAGCAGAAGGACGGGTAGATTCGGACTTTCAGACAGACGCAGAACGCGTCTGGAATTGGAAAGATCCGATGATGTGCCGTGTCTTTCTGCTGTTTTTCTGTTTCCTGGCAGGATGGGGACGGATGACGGTGGAAATGCGCCCGGATGCTCTGGAACGGATGGCAACGCAGAAGGGTGGTTCGGCAGAGGTGGCGATATCTGGAACACTGGATTCTATTTCGGAAAAAAATGGGTGGTGTACGATGATTTTGACGGGGGTGGAGGTAGAGGATGAAAGTGTAAGAAAGGTACTGATATCGTGTAAAAGCGATTTACTGGAGATGTGTGAAGAGAAAAT
>OHAY01003156.1_pt1 | contig 11752 bp, 12 predicted proteins | sample 1577191 | NCBI WGS metagenome assembly OHAY01 (sample SAMEA3541504, study PRJEB24748) | human gut metagenome | biome: human gut; feature: human-associated habitat; material: faeces | place: China | collected 2012 | reverse complement strand
ATATAAATACAGCAACCACATTTCAGGAGTTATTTGAAAGCCGGAAAGAAGAAACCTACTCCTGTCTTTTGCCAGACGGAGGGATTCGGAAAGTAGCAGCCCAACTTCCGGTAGGTACTTTGGATGTGGATGAAATCGCCAGGAAGCATACACTGTTTTCGTATGTGTTCCGTTTCCAGACATTAGAAACAAAGCAGAAATTGTTATGCCAGGCGAAAAATGGAGATATAAAATATCTCGTAAAACTTCCAAGGCAGTATTGGAGCAGGAGTTTGAAATTCTGTCCTGTCTGCCAAAAAGAAGATATGGAGAAATATGGAGAAACGTATTGGCATTTGAGCCATCAGATACCATCTGCGACTATATGCACGAAACACAGATGCCGTTTACTGAATTATAGTCAGATAGTAAAAAAGCATCGGAATGACAGTTTTGTGATTCCAGAATTGTCTGAGGAAGAACCAGTTTTTGATATCCCCAGGGCAGAAATTGAGTTGAATGAGACATTCCGAACATATCTGGAACTTCCGTTAGAATACAGTCCAACGCCAGGGAGCAACAACTTGTTTGAAGGACTTTTGGAGGCAGGATATAGATGTAGCAGGATGGATAAGAAATATGCGGTTGATTATAAAAAATTGGAACTGGATTTATGGGACTACTTTAGTAAAGATTTGATTATCCGAGTTTTTGGTACAACAAACCTGCGGAGTACAACCATGGCATATATTAGAAACTGGGAATATAAGCTGCCAGAACAATATGCGCTTCTTGCTACTTTCATTCATCAGAAGCCAGAAATCACATTTGCGTTAGAAAGTCAAAAGCGTTTGAAGCCGAAGCATCCTGAAATCTTATTGCCCCAGAAAGATTTATCCATGGATAGGCTGAATAAGTGCAGAAGATACATTGGCTTTACTCAGGAAGAATGGGAATATATAGAAAAACAGACAAAACTCTGCAAGATGCAAAGTCCGTCTGTCTTTATCCGTTCTTGCGTAGAAGAACATCGAAAACAACAAGTTGTATGAAATCAGGAGGCTGGGTCTATCGCAGATTCAGCCCTTTTTTTGATTAAATCTTCGTTCCAGTCTTTTCCTTGTGGTTTTATACGTGGGTAAGAGAAATCTTTACAAAAACGGTCGCCAGCCGCATCGTTATCAACAGCAAGGAAAACTTTACGCTTCAAGCGAAGTCCGCTGTGGTAAATTCTGTTAATCTGAATAATCCAGTCCAGTGTATTTGCCTTTAAGCCGCCGAGCGCACTGTAAATTCCTGGTTTGTGTGTAAGTTCGTAAAGACTGATGGCATCAATCGGAGATTCACATACGAAAATCGGAAATTCCTCAGGAATCATTTCATATACTAAGTGCCATTTCTTTGCATCACTGATTGGTTCACAGAAATATTCTGATGTGAAAGACCAGTAGCGGTTAGGCAGTTTTGTAAAGAGCAGCTTCTGTGTGCCAGTTTCCGAAATATTCCGTAGAGAATAAAAATCTTCTGACGCAGAAGCAAAACAAGCGTAATCCGTGCCAAACCCGCGGGCGGTAGCAGCGTAAAGCAATTCTTTCTTAATCAGTACATCAAGCACAAATTCGGAGATACCGCGCTGATTGTGCAGGTAATCTTTTATCAAGTCAATCCGGTTTGTTGCGACTGGCTGATAGAAAGACTTTGAAATATCATCAACCCCGTTGGATTTTTTGGGTTGACCTGTTTGGTAGGGATGAGGTTCATATTCATAATCGGATGGGTTATCCAGATAGAAGCGTTTCAGGGATAGAACCGCATCTCTCCAGGAGTACCCTTGATAGCGTGTAAGATAAGCAATGTTATCATTTACTTCATTTGTTGAATAACGACAGTAACTATCATGATAAAGAACGAGACTGTCATGGTCTATATCTCTAACATCATAACGCTTCACAACACGGTCTGGATGGACAGTAAGCATATATTCAATCAGGTCCGCGCTTTTAGCGAGGTCTATATCAGTTTGACTTAATCTACTCATAATTTATTTACTCCTTATCTTTTGATGGAAAACGATATGGGTTTAGGAAGGAAATCATTTTCTCTATCTATATAATGTAAGATTTGACCGAAAAAGAGCTATAAATCTGAATTTTAAATCTAAAATTTTTATAAACTTTTAGCCCAAATTTTTTAAGGATTGTATACTGAATACCTTATACACAATTCATTATTCATGATACTGAGTATTGAACACTGAACTTTTGACGAATAAGCATTTGATACTGAGAGCCGCAGCGCGAGCCAGAAATGATAGAAACATTCATTTCTGACTTTGGCGTGACGAAAAAAAAGGTATGGACATGGTTATTTTAGGAATAAGTGATTACCCCTGCACATTTTTTTTCGTCAAGCCGATACAACGAACGAATGTATTCGTGAGTTGTATGAATCTAAGTGCTGTCATTTACCCGTGATTAAAGCTAAGATATCTAAAGTTTACCTGTAATAAAGCTAAGATATCTAAAGCTTACTTGTAAATAAAGCTAAGATATTCAAAGTTTACCTGAATTGAAGTTAAGATATCTAAAATTTATCGTGATTAAAGTAAAGATATCTAAAGTTTATCTGCAATTAAAGGCAAGATATCTAAAATTTATCGTGATTAAAGCTAAGATATCTAAAACTTACTTGCAATAAAAGTTAAGATTTCAAAATAAACCAGCTTACTTGATGGACTATTCAAAATGAACCAGCTTACCCAATAAGTTATGATGTTCTTAAAATGAAATAGGCTTACTTGATATGCTAGGATTCAATCAAAATGAGCAAGTTTACCAGATGATATCATATTTTTATGAGTTCATAAACTGACATATATATTAAGAAAAGAGCAACAAGTCCTCAAAATGCCCTCAAAGCCTTATAAACACTGGCATTTTCCCACTTTTCAAAAGTAGGACATTTTACCCATGTTTTTCCGAATAAACCGCACCTACTTTCTTTAAAAAGGCTTAACTATATAGTATGTCAGAAGGGCAGCGAAAAAACGGCAAAAATTCTCCCCGTGGAAAAAAATATTTTTGGGCGCACCATTTTCTCCAAATCTGTCATATTAGTTTTGGGAGGAAAAAACTATGGCAAAAAATAAAGCAGTTCCATCTATGGTACAGTCAGATGGAACATTGAAACGAATCATCTCTTATGATTATACAGAGCGGAACTATCGAAGAATATTTCTGAATCAGGCGCTTCCGGCCCTCGGCCTGTTCGCCAACAGAGCAACAAAGATTCTTCTTTACATTATTCAAAATGCAGACAGCAGCAACATCGTTCACTGTACATACAAAGATATCATGGGAGATTGTGAAATTAAAGACAAGCGGATTGTCACAAAGACCTTAAAGGAGATGCAGGAAGCAGAGATAATCGTTAAGATATCGCAATCCCGCTATATGTTGAACCCGGCCGTCATGGTTCAGGGCAAAGACCAGAAGCTAGGGATGCTGGCAGAAACATTTCGGGATTTCCTGAGAGAAAAAAAACGAAGTGTGAAAGCGAAGGCGGAAGCAAAAGAGAAGGAGAAAAAAGACGATGTTTTATGATGAAGATATGAAAAAGAAGGCAAAGCGGGTTAATTTTATTGAGTATCTGAAAAAGTACCATCCTGATGCTGTTCAGTGGAAGCTATCTGGCTATGTATACAAGAAAGAGCCTTGGGTGGCATTTTTCCAGGGCCGCGATGGTGAATACAGATACTATGACAACCTCAAGGCAAAATATGCTGGGGCTGCGTATTGTGGTGATGGGATGAAGTTTCTGACGGACTATCTTGGAGGTTATACATTTCTATCGGCAACAAAGGCTTTGCTTGATTTTGAAGAAGAATTTGCAGAAGAAACAGATATATTTGAAGGGTGCTGAGAAGCATCCTTTTTTGTGCGAAAAAATATATCGGTCATAAGGGTAAAACGTGAAAAAATGCCATTTTTTGAAAGTACTTCTCACATAATACTAATAGGAAGGAAATAAACGAAAAGGAGATTGCTTATGAAGAAAATAGGAAATATATATATTTTGACTGAAAAAGAAATGGATGCACTTCGTTATGAACTTGATAAGTGCAGAAAATATAAAATTTTAGCAGAGATGGAGTGGGAGAAAGCGGATGAAGAAGATTCTGAAGATATTTTATAGAACAGTCGCATTTTCAGGAGCATGGATAGCACCATTGATTTATTATATGTCCGGCCGGCTTATTCCGTCCGCATCCGTAAAATCAAGAGCCATTTTATCACTGGCCGGGATGCTTTGGATACTATTCAATAATACCTGGTCGGTGGCTTGCGAAGGAAAAAAGATATCTGAAATTAACGTAGGGGATGGACTGATTCCTGATACTGGCTTAAAGAAAGAATCAGCTCAAAAGCGGATTGCTACTTATCCGAAGGTCCCTGCACAACTTCTTTCCAGAAAGCCGGAAGGTATAATACTAGGGAACTATAAACAGCAGTATGTCCGCATACCGAAAGACCAGATTTATCATTACTGTATTGTCGGCGGTTCCGGTTCAGGCAAAACATCAACGGTAATACTGGATACAATGTTAGCGAATTTTGCAGCATCAGACAATGAACTTCTAACTTTCTGTATCGACATCAAGGGAGAAATTCATGAGAAGTCCACCCGTAGATATGATGCTAATGTTCTTGTTGTAAATCCGTCCGATCGGACAACGGTTGGATGGGATGCCTGGTATCGTTTACATGATAATCCCTCTGATGATTTAATCGTGGAGAGCATGGAAGAAATTGCGGAGGCCCTGATTGTCAGCAGTAATCCGAAAGACCGTTTCTTCGTAGTCAATGCCAGAACAATGTTCACGGGGTTAATGGTTTATTACTTCAAACAGGGCGAATCTTTCATTGATGCAGTCAATCATATCTTAGAATCAGATTTAAAAAGTCTGTTTGCGGAAATCATCAAAGACAGTTCCAGAACAGACCTGTGGTATCCGCTGTTATCAAAATTCGCGGGGAAAGATGCCGAATCCGTTGAGGACTGCATGGTAGAAGTGACAACGAATCTTTCCGTGTTCAGTAAATCAGATGTGAAGTTCTGCTTTCGCGACAACGTTCAAAAAGCAAGTCCACATTCTTTTAAAGAGAACAAGTCTATTTTTCTTGCTATTCCAGAGCATCTTTTAGAATCCTATCAATCCATTTTACGCCTTTGCACAGCCCAAACTTTACAGGAATTGCAGCGCCGTCAGGATGGTGCAGAACAGAAGCCGATACTGGTTCTTATAGATGAATTTGCCCGTTTGGGACGAATCGAAACCATTTTTAACGCATTGGCAACCTTGCGGAGTAAGAAAGTGATGGTTCTTCTTGCTTATCAGTCGATGGCTCAGATTGAAGTCATTTATTCAAGAGAGGAAGCCAGAGTGATTGCGGATAACTGTCGTGTAAAGATGATATGTGAATGTTCCGACCCGCAGACATCTAAAGATATTTCGGAATGGTGCGGAAAATACAGAGATAAAAAGGAAACTTTAAACAGCGGTAAAGGACACCACAAATCTTACACTTATGAGGACAGGGCGATTGTGGAAGCCAACGATCTGCTCACTTTGGTCAAGAAAGAAGAAGTCATTCTCGTTATTTCTGGAACTGGCTATCTGAGACTGAAAAAATGTTACTACTTTAAAGACAAAGCATTGTCTGCTCTGGCAGAACAGGTCAGAGCCTATAATTTACAAACAATAAGGAGATAGATACTATGAAAAATTTTTATGATAAATTTTACAATGAAATGAAACACAACGCATACTTTGCCAAGATGGAACTGAAAAAAGTGGAAGTTCCGAAAAATAACCACATGGCCCAGGCAGTTACGGTTCTTCGTCCGGGAGAGGCCATTGCGCCGACCATCTACCCAGAACAGTTCTTTCAAGAATATATGCAGGGGACAAGTATTACAAGGATTGTTCAGAACCTTGCGGATGCGATGCAGAGAAATCCTATCAAACAATATGCTTCATCCGCAGAAGCGTACCTGTCTTTCATAAAGAAAGAGAACTTGCGGGCCGCGGTGGTAAATTATGAGAACAACAAAGAGTGGCTGAAGGATGTTCCGCATGAAAGACTTTTAGACCTCGCCGTGTTTGCCAAGGTAGACATGGGTGAACCTGGTATGAGCATGAAGTTTAACAACTGGCTCTTATCAAGGATTCAAATGACAAAAGAAGAAGTCTTAGCTGCGGCTATTGAAAATACAAAGTTATCGAGCCTTTTCATTCCGGCCACCGCAATGATAGAGCGGATCCTTATCAAAAATGGGATGGCTGCGGAAGATGCTGCTGAGAGTGCAAAGATATTGACATCAGAAAGAGGTTCATTCCCATTCTTCATTCTTACGAATGATACGGAATGCGACGGGGCTGCGGTGATTGCATCTTCTGATGTCCTAAAGAAAGTCTACGAACAAATGGGCGGTGATTACTACATAGTCCCAACATCAATCCATGAAGCCCTTGTTTTTTCAAAAGAAAGCAGCGATGTGACCGTAGCGGAAATGCAGAGAACGCTTCGTGAAACAAATCAGGAAGATGTTGACCTAGAAGAACGGCTTTCAGATGAAGTCTATGAATATGACGGCTTGCAACTAAAACTGGCTGGGGACAACAACCTGGAACGGGATGCAGAAGCTATGGAGCCTATGCCACATCGACATTCAAGATAATGGAGGTACATCAAAATGGATTTACAAAAGAAACTGGATTTACTGGAAGCATTACAAAAAATTTGTGAGCTGATCCGACATTCTGAGCCAGAGGTGGAATATCTCTGGCTTTCGGATGGTTCGGACTGGGAGGTACATCATGAAGAAACAGGAAAAACAGGATAGAGAAGAAAAGCAAAAGGAACTCATGGAAAAGCTGGAAGAAGGAATCAAAGCGGTTTTTACGTCTGAGCGCTATGCAGAATATCTGAAACTGATGGGAAAATTTCATTCATACAGCTTCAATAATACCATCCTCATTCAGATGCAGATACCGAACGCAAGTTATCTGGCCGGGTACAAAACATGGGAAACATTAGAACGTCATGTAAAAAAGGGTGAACGTGGAATCATGATTCTTGCACCAAACCAATACAAACGTATGAAGGAAGTTGAGGTATTTGATCCGATAACAGGAAAACAGAAGGTGGATGCGGACGGGAATCCAGTAACGGAGCAGAAAGAAATTACTTATGCGACATTTCGGCCGATTGCAATTTTCGACATTTCCCAGACCGAAGGGAAGCCGCTGCCAGAACTTGCTCAAGAACTTCACGGGGATATCAAAAATTATGGGATGATTCTGGATGCAGTAAAGAATACGGCATCTGTTCCTATTGAATTTGAATCATGGGAAGGCAGTAAAAAAGGATATTACAATTTTGTTGAACAGCGTATTGGAATCAAAGAAGGGATGTCGGAACTTCAAACGGTCAAGACTGCCATCCACGAACTGACGCATAGTGTCCTTCATACAGATAAAGACAAATTAAAAGATGCGGCCACGATGGAAGTTGAAGCAGAAAGCGTGGCTTTCGTAGTGTGTAATCATTTTGGTCTGGATACGTTAGATTATTCCTTCGGCTATCTGGCCGGATGGAGCAGCAATCGGGAACTTCCGGAACTAAAGAGTTCCTTACAGACCATTCAGAAAACAGCACATGACCTGATTGACCGGATGGAAGAAGAAATGCTGCATCTCAGCAAGCAGATAGAATGTTCTGAAAATCTGGATGCCACCCGGTTAAGTCACGTTGAAGTATCAAACATCCATCATCACAGGAGATGAATCAGCTTATGACAGAACTTGAATTATTACAACAGAAGCATCGGGAGGAAGCAGCTAGGAGAAGGGCAAAGCTAAAGGAGCGGAAAAAGCGGACACATCGTTTGATTGAACGAGGAACAATCCTTGAATCCGTTCTAAAAGAAATTGTTCTACCTGAATCTATGACAAATGAGCAGGTTCAGGAAATCTTGTACTTTGCTTTGCTGAATCCTGAAACAGTTACATATATCACGGAAATGGGAGGGTAACTCCCTTCTCTCTTTTTATAAGAAGGGCGCACTTATTACCGACCCTACGGGTCAGTTGTGCGGCCTTTCAGGCAAAATCAAAGGAGGAATCATAATGGCAATATACCATTTTTCAGTAAAAATCATAAAGAGAAGTGAAGGGCGTTCTGCGGTTGCCGCAGCCGCATACAGAAGTGGAACAAAATTAACAAATGAGTGGGATGGAATCACTCATGACTATACAAAGAAACATTGGATAGAGCATAGCGAAATCTTCTTACCAGTCCAGGCTCAAAAATGTCTTGGGGAACGCTCAACGCTCTGGAACAGTGTTGAATCAATCGAGAAATCTGGCAATGCTCAGCTTGCACGTGAGTTTGAAGTTGCCCTTCCGATTGAGCTTTCAGAGGAAGAACGCTATCATCTGGTACAGGAGTTTATTCAAAAGAATCTGGTGGAACGTGGAATGTGTGTGGACCTTGCTATCCATAATCCGCCCTTGACGAATAGCTTTCATGTCCCTGTTGATAAAGACGGTAATCCAACTACGGACAAGGAAGCAATGATTTTCCAGAATCCACACGCTCACATCATGACAACGATGCGGCCGCTAGATGCGGATGGGAACTGGATGGATAAGTATGAGAAAAGCTATCTCTGTCGGAAGGATAATGAAGAACTGGCAATCCCTTCTTCAAAAATCCGCGAGGCCGAAGTAGAAGGATGGCAGAAACAGTATCGTTATTTCATTGGAAAAAAGAAGGTCTGGATGACTGCATCAGAAGCAGAGAAGAAGCATCTGAAGCGTGTAGACAAGCAGCCCAAAACAATCAATGTTCCGAATCCTACGGTAGCAGAGTGGAACAGTAAAGAGACATTGCAGAAATGGCGGAAAGCCTGGGCCGATATCTGCAATCAATATTTAGAGAAGAATCACATTGACGCAAGGATAAACCATCGTTCTTATGCAGAGCAAGGAGTTAATCTTGTAGGGACAGTACACATGGGTGTTCAGGCGTGGCAGATGGAAAAACAGGGAATCGAAACCGATTTGGGTAATCTGAACAGGGAGATTAAACGAGACAATTTCTTTCTTGCTCAGCTTGCGAAGAAGATTGAAACCCTGGAACAGAAAGAGAAGGATTATCTTGAAAAAACAGCATCTCGTCTGGAAGGTCTGCGTTCACGGTCGATTGCTTGTGCTTATCAGAGAATCTTATATGCTGCAAAATTTGCTGGGGAAGAAGAATCCAACCGGGCACAGGTGGAATCTGCAACGGCTTTGATGGAGAGCATCAATCAGATGATGAAGTTTATGGAATCCCTGGACAAAACGATTGCTTTCCAGAAAGAAACGCTGGCCCGGACCTCTCCGCTTCAAATCAAGAAACGGGAACTTTTGAAAACAGAGCTGTATGAAAATGAAAAGAGGATGGAAGAACTGAAACACCGCCTGAATGAATTGAAGGAAGAAAAGCAGAAAATGAAGATTCCGACAGAATCGGAACAACTGATAGTCCGTGAGAAAAATCACAGGTTAGAAGAATTGAAAAAGATGGAATCCGGTCTCTACAAAGAGTTCTACGCTTTAGTGGAAGAAAATAAAGAACACATGAAAGTCCTTGGGGCAATGATGAGAGGAAAGAGAGAAGTCTATGAATCCCATGTGGAACAGCAGCTTCGGGAACATTTTCAAGAGCAGTTCCAGGCAGATGCACTTTCTCAGGCAAAGAATGAAGCTCCAGATATTCAAAGACAAGAAAAGGGAGAGAGAAAGGACAATCTTTCTTATCACAGAAAATAGTATCCGAATAAGTGACAAAAAGTTTGACGATTGTGCTGTACTGGAGTACAATAATATCACTGGGGTAATCAATATGAAAAAAGGAGATTGGATATGAGAAGAATGAAGAAAGCAATAGCGATAGCACTTGCAACTGCTACAATGACATCACAAGCAATGACGGCGATGGCAGCAGAGTGGAAACAAAACGAGATTGGATATTGGTATCAGGAAGATAATGGTTTATACCCAACGAATTCCTGGAAATGGATTAATGGAAGATGTTATTACTTTGATAGTAATGGATATATGTTAGCAAGTACAACTACACCAGACGGATATACTGTCGATGCTACAGGTGCCTGGACGGTAAATGGTGTAGTACAGACACAAAGTACAGGACAGACATCAGGAGCTGTTCATCATAATGAAAATTATGATCCAGCACATCCGCTTGCAGGAAAAATTGATGAATGGCGTTTAAGACTTACACCAGAAAGTAATGCTTTGAATACGAATTACATTTCAACACCAAATGTCCATGCAATGCTGACTGGTCAAATGGAGTATTATGTTGAACCAACTGGATATGGTGTAGAGGAACAGAAGGAAACAGAACAGGCACTTTATAATTGGTTCTGTAATTGGTTCAATAGTATGGATTTTGAGAATATGTCTGAAATGGATAGAGCGAAAGCAATTAGAGACGTTTTGGGAAGTGCTAGTTATTCAAACGAATCAGAAAGTAACTATTATGGTACTTATTGGTTAGAACATCATGACCCATATAGAGTGATTCTTATGCACAAAGGAAGATGTGCTGAATTTGCCATGACAGCGAGAAGTCTAGCAAAATCCATGGGACTAAAGAGTGCTGTTTATGGAGATGGAGATCATGCTGTTTACTATATTCAGGTAGATGGTGAAACATATGAAGGTAATAACCAAATCTTTATTACCGATTATCCAAGTCCTGTTCAGCAAACATATGGACATGATATTTATTATAATAATGACTAAAATAAAAAAGTCGGGTTTAAACCCGGCTTTTTATTTATACATGTCAGATTTAAAATAGAGGAGAAAAATTATGGATAATAAAAGAAGACATGAATTAAAAACAACAGCACAAATTGAAGGACGGATAATATATAGAAAAATTAGGAAGATGTATGGTGAGGAGAAAACAACGAATATAATAAAATCTCTATGGAATGAGATGTTCTTAGGAATGCGGTTGAAGGATGTGGATAAATTTATAAGTCCACTGATACAAGCGTATTGTATCAGTGAAAGAGATATTCCAAAGGCAATACGAATATATATGAATGATGAAGAAATTTTTCGAGAACTTGGTATTTCATTTACGTCAGGATTATTGACAGAGATAAAAGAAGAAACACTATAATTTAAGAAAGACGCTGCAGATGTGTGGCATTTTTTATTGCAGGCAGCTTGAAAAAATGCGTTGGGGTAAACAATTTCAGAACAGGATAGAAGGAGTTTCTTCTTAATTTATAAGGTAGTCTCGTCCAGAAGCAAAAAGGGAGCTAAGAACTCGCTTCGCTCCAAGAAGGCACCTCCCTCTTGAAACCCATTGGCATTGTGGAAAACCCACGGGGTTTACGCACAAAACCAACACGTTTCAATTCACCTTCCGCCTTCTTCCAACCTGATCCTTTCTTTCTATATTGAGGAAGTGCTGTTTTTATGCTATGATAGGAACAGGAAAACACCCATGACAGGAATGGCTGCTTCTCTTTTCATTGCCCGGCTTGCCCGGAGTACATAGGAAAGGAGGCGGTGCCGATGACAGCATACGAAATTTTATCCGTTGTGATTGGGATAATCGGATTACTTATCTCATTTGGCGGTTTGCTCATCGCATTACTTTCCTTTCTCGATAAGAGAAAC
>OHAY01003152.1_pt1 | contig 11764 bp, 10 predicted proteins | sample 1577191 | NCBI WGS metagenome assembly OHAY01 (sample SAMEA3541504, study PRJEB24748) | human gut metagenome | biome: human gut; feature: human-associated habitat; material: faeces | place: China | collected 2012 | reverse complement strand
CTGACGATACAAAAATTTATTATTTTTTATTGTCCTCTTGACGGGGAGCATACCACCCAAAGACTCCGGGAGTTTTATATCTTTATATGTTCGAAAAAGATCACTCTGCCGCAATCACCATCGTCCTGTGAATCTTCTTCCTTACAAACCAGAAGCAGATCACCTGCATGATGATCGTTGCAATCCAGGATACCGGATAAGACAGAAACAAGAAAGTCAGTGATCTGTGTGACGGGAACAGTCCATAGATCCAGATAATCCGGACTCCGACCGTACCGATGATAGAAAGAATCATCGGTACCGTGGAATATCCCATTCCTCTCAGTGCTCCCGGGAACAGATCCATCAGACCGCACAGGAAATAGGTAACGGTTGTATAAGAAAAGATTTCCATACCGTATTTGATAACATCTGCCTGATTACTGTAAATATGCAGAAGTTCCGGTCCGAATATGTACACACTGCTTCCGAGGATCAAAGTTACCACAACTGAAAGAATCATACAGTCAATCAGAACCCTGTCCATACGTTTTAATTTCTTCACTCCGTAGTTCTGGCTTGTGAAGCTCATACAGGCCTGTGTGAAGGAGTTCACCGACACATATAAGAATCCGAAAATATTATTCGATGCCGTATATCCTGCCATTGCGATCGATCCAAAAGAATTGACCGATGACTGCAGCATCGCATTTGAAATATTGATTACCGTGCTCTGGATTCCCGCCGGAACCCCGACTTCAAAAATCTGCTTCAGATACACGGATCTGATCCGAAGCTTTGCAAGGTGAAGCTGATAGCTGCTCTCTGTGTGATGCAGGCACCGGAGTACCAGGATACAGGATACCAGCTGGGATATAACGGTCGCAATCCCAACGCCTGCTACATCCAGATGAAAACCGATGACCAGGAACAGATTCAATATTGCATTAATCACTCCGGATACGATCAGGAAGATCAACGGACGTTTGGTATCCCCCACTGCCCTTAATATGGCTGCTCCATAGTTATACATCATAAAAAATGGCATACCGCAGAAATAAATCCGCATATAAAGTGTGGATTTGGCAATTACATCATCCGGTGTCCCCATAATTTCCAGTGCGCCTCTGGCAAAGACCACTCCAATCACCGCCATCGCCACTCCGCTTACCAGAGCAAGTGCAATAGCCGTATGTACCGTCTCCGACATTTCTTTTGTTTTTCCGGCCGCATAATATCTCGCTGCAAGTACATTTGCTCCCAATGAGATTCCGATGAAAAGATTGGTAAACACATTGATCAGTGCCGTTGTCGAACCCACCGCTGCGAGCGCCTGACTTCCGCTGAAACGTCCCACTACCACGATATCCACCGCATTGAACATCAGCTGTAAGATTCCTGACAGCATCAGTGGTATGGAAAATGAAATCAATTTGTCCATGATGGTTCCATTGCACATATCAATCTCATATTTATTTTTCTTCAAAACAACTCTCTCCTTTTATAGTAATATCTTCAATCAAAGCATAAAGCCGTAATTTTTATTGTAGCATAGATTTATCGTTTGTGAACATTTAATTATTAATTTGTTTTATATGTGTAAAGACATTTTCCTTGACAGAACATCAAAAACAACCTATAATCACTTAGCTTATATGTTTTCATTTACATTCATTGTAAACATCCATATCAGTAAATATAAAAAAGGAGAATACGTATGAATATTCAGCTCTCAGAGCATTTTACCTATAAAAAATTACTTCGTTTTATCCTGCCCTCCATTATTATGATGGTATTCACTTCCATCTACAGTGTGGTGGACGGCATCTTTGTATCGAACTTTGTGGGAAAATCAGCATTTGCTTCCGTGAATCTCATTATGCCTTACCTGATGGGAATCAGTGCACTTGGATTTATGATCGGTACCGGAGGAAGTGCTTTTGTATCAAAAACCCTTGGTGAAGGAAAGAAAGAACTGGCAAATCAGTATTTTTCGATGCTGGTTACGATTGCTGCTATCGGAGGATTTGTGTTATCTGTTCTCAGTTTTATATTTATGAGGCGGATTGTCATGGCATTTGGTGCCGCCGGTGATCTGATTGATTATTGTACCCTTTACGGACGGATCTCCTGCATATCCCTGACCGCCTTCATGCTGCAGAATGTCTTCCAGAGTTTCTTTGTGGCTGCTGGAAAACCCCAGCTTGGACTGAAAGTCATTGTGGCTGCCGGTTGTACAAACATTGTTCTCGATGCCCTGTTCATCGGTGTATTACACTTTGGAATTGCAGGCGCCGCGTTCGCAACCATGACCAGTGAATTTATCGGCGGTCTGCTCCCGGTGGTATATTTCTTCCGTAAGAACGACAGCCTCCTTCACTTTGTAAAACCGGTATTCGACAGACGTGTATTTCTTAAGACCTGCACCAATGGTTCCTCGGAACTCATGACTAACCTGTCCATGTCCTTAGTCAATGCATTATACAATCTCCAGCTCATGAAGATTGCCGGAGAAAATGGTGTTGCTGCTTATGGTGCAGTTATGTACGTCAATTTTATCTTTGTTGCCACCTTTTTAGGCTATGCAATTGGCTGTGCCCCGGTTATCAGCTACCATTATGGTGCTGGAAATCACGCAGAGCTTAAAAATCTGTATAAAAAAAGTATGTCTATCATACTGGTCTGGGGCGTGATCCTGTTCGGTGCCGCACAGTTACTGGCACCTGTTCTGTCTAAGATATTTGTCGGTTACAATACCGGCCTGTACGCTATGACACTGCACGGCTTCCGTGTATATGCCATTGCATTCCTGATCATCGGTATCAATATCTTCGGATCCTCGTTCTTTACTGCACTGAATAACGGCCTGATATCGGCTGTCATCTCATTTCTGAGAACGTTAGTGTTCCAGGTCATCATGGTCCTGACACTTCCACTCTGGTTCGGGATCAACGGTATCTGGAGTGCGATCGGCGTTGCGGAGGCGCTGACACTTATCATGACCACTATATTTTTCGTCCGTCAGAAAGACAAGTATCATTACCTGTAAGACAATCTCTATCAAATGTATAACAATATAAAAAACGTATCTCTGCAATGTTTCCCCACTGTCTGAAAAGGAAGCATCTCAGAGATACGTTTTTTATTTATTAGAACATCTTTTAAAAATTAATATCTTCGATCCTAATTCTCTTCCGCATAGAACACATTCTTATCCAGTGCCTTGTTCTGGTGTGCAACGATTGTTGTACATACAGCATCACCTGTGATATTAACGGCAGTTCTTGTCATATCCAGGATACGGTCGATACCCATGATCAGACCAATTGCCTCAACCGGAAGTCCGACAGAATTGAATACCATTGTCAGTGTTACCAGACCTACACTTGGCACACCGGCCGTACCGATGGATGCAAGTGTTGCAGTTCCGATTACAGTAATATAATCTGTCATACTTAAGTGGATTCCGAATGCCTGTGCGGCAAATACAACGGCTACCCCCTGCATGATCGAAGTACCATCCATATTGATGGTCGCTCCAAGAGGAATGGTGAAAGATGATATCTTCTTAGATACACCCACCTTCTTGGTCAGGGTATCGATTGACAGCGGAATCGTTGCATTTGATGTTGCTGTTGAGAATGCGAAGGCCATAACCGGGAAGAACTTCTTAATAAATTTCAGAGGATTCAGTCCGGTAAATATCTTCAGTAAGATCTGGTATACACCGAAACACTGGATTGCCAGTGCAATCAATACACCGATCATATATTTTGCCAGCGGTACAAATGCACTGAATCCGATGTTTGCAAATGTGCGGCTGATCAGGCAGAAGACACCAATTGGGGCAAGTGCCATGATCATCATCGTCATTTCCATCATGATATCGTTAAACTGGCTGAAGAAGTTCGCAACTGTCTCTGCACGTTCTCCTAATTTTGCAAGGATCACACCGATGATCAATGCAAATACGATGATCTGCAGCATCTCTCCGCTTGCAAGAGAATTAATCGGGTTATCAGGGATAATATTTAACAGCGTGTCTGTCAATGAAGTAGCCTTCATAGTTTCTACAGATGCTGCATTGGTCTTGATCGTGCTCATGTCCAGTCCCACACCCGGATTGATCAGGTTTCCGACAGACAATGCTACGGTAACCGCAAGTGCTGTTGTTGCCAGATAAAAGATCAGTGTTCTTGCACCGACTGTACCAAGCTTCTTCGTATCCCCGATCGACATACTTCCGCACACAAGCGAACAGAATACCAGTGGTACAACCAACATCTTCATCAGTTTGATAAAGCCTTGTCCGACCACGTACAGTACACCTTCTACGATAATGTCGTCTTTGATATGTCCACTTGGAACCGCATAACATAAAATAATTCCAAATATCGCTCCTGCAAGCAATGCAATAAAAATCTTCGTTGTAAGTCCTATTTTCTTCTTTTCCTTCTTCTGTGTCTCTCCCATATTAGTCCTCCATTCTCTCATCCATATATTCTTTCAGTGAAGCTCTCCAGTCCGGCATCTCGTATACATTGATGATACGAAGGATAAAATTATCCAGAACCGCATATGCTGGTCTTGTAGAAGAAAGATCCGATTCGCTGGTCACTACCGGGCGCAGAGTAATCCTCTTTCCTGCAAGTTTCAAAACTTCCTGCGCAAATTCATAACGATTACATACACCCTGACAGGTTGCATGGTACGTTCCGTATTCATTCGTTTTGATCAGATAAAGAATAATACGTGCCAGGTCTTTTGCACTGGTCGGAGAACCAAACTGATCTGATGCAATCAGAAGTTCATCCTTTGTATCTGCTGCATGAAGTACGCGGTTTACAAAATTATTGCCATTTCCATACACCCAGTTACTGCGCAGGATGAAATGCTTGTGTGTAAATTCCTTTACATAATTCTCCCCTGCTCTCTTGGAACGTCCGTAAACGGTCTTCGGATTTGTGTCATCGAACTCCGTATATGGGGTATGCCGGATTCCGTCAAATACATCATCCGTGGATATCTGTACCATCTTGGCCCCTGTCTTTCTTGCCACAATACTTAAATTTCTTGCTCCCAGCGCATTCACACGGTATGCAAGCTCCGGTTCTTTTTCACAGAGATCTGTATCTGTGACTGCTGCACAGTTGATGATCACATCCGGACGGTTGATCACTCCGAAATTCAGCACCTCATCGGTGTCCGTAATGTCTAATTCTTCCTTATCTGTGTTAAACACTTCCATTTCCAATGGATCCAACACTTCATTGATGGCCGATCCGATCTGTCCGGATGCACCAACAATCCATAATTTTAACATATCTGCTTCCTCCTCATCTGTCGGGACCGGCTGACGCCAGTCTCTCTGCTTTCCTTTTAATATAGCTAGTATACACAAAAAAACCGTCAGTTTCAATTCTTAACCAACGGTCTCAAATCTACTCCTCTATGGTATTTTTTTCCACACATCGGTAATGTCAGCGTTTTTACTGATCTCCTGCACCACTTTTGTGCTGCTTATATGTAGAATATCTTTCCCTTCATTCTGCATAAATACAAACACCGCAAACAGAATCATACAAATAAATGTACGAATTCCCAGGCTTCCCTGTTCTGCCTCTTCCTCACCATACAGTTCACTATAAGATGCCCTGTATCTAGGATGTATTGCCGGTATCCCGGATTCCTGATAGCTGTAACGTGTCTGTTCCAGAAGTTCTCTTCTTCGCTTTTCCGCTTCATTCACATGCGCTCACCTCTGAAACAATATATGAGATATCTGTTTCACTCATGTGCAAAACTTACTGCATACAGGCTCTTTTTCATGTTTTCTAAGAGTTTCTGCTTAACGATCTGCCAGTTCTTTTACGATGTCTTCCCATGTCAGACCTTTTTCTACCATCAGAACCATTGCATGATACAGGAAATCCGCGATCTCATATTTGACTTCTTCCGGATTCGGATTCTTTGCTGCGATCACAACTTCCGTTGCTTCTTCTCCAATTTTTTTCAGGATCTTATCAATTCCCTTATCAAACAGATAATTCGTGTAAGACCCCTCCTTTGGATTCTCTTTACGGTCTGCGATCGTGTCATATACCGATTCAAAGATCCGAAGCGGATTCGTCTCATCATAGTCAATTCCTACAAGCGGCTGGAAGAAGCAGGTCGGATTACCGGTATGGCATGCTGCTCCGATCTGATCTACTTTTGCAAGCAATGTATCCAGATCACAGTCAATCGTCAGGGATTTTACATACTGGAAATGACCGCTCGTCTCCCCCTTTACCCAGAGTTTCTGCCGGCTTCTGCTAAAATACGTCATCTTTCCTGTCTTGATCGTCTCATAGAAAGATTCCTCATTCATATATGCCAGCATCAGGATCTCCTGTGTCTTATAATGCTGGACGATGACAGGGATCAGGCCCTGATCATTGGTCTTAAACTGTGAGAACTCCATCATACTCTCAAAAGATGTCATCTTAATTCCTTCTTCTGTACACTTATCTTTGAATGCCACACAATCAATATCTGTACGGCTTACATATCTTCCCGAAAGCCCCCGGACACCCGGGCATTTCAAAATTTTAAATAACTCTGACTCTTCTTCCGTATCCGTAATGATCACACACGGTACATCTGTTACATTCATAATGGAATTCAGATCCAGTCTGTGCATAAAGACAATTTCACTGCTGTAATCCTGGATCAGATGCTGATGTTTGAACAATGCATCAAAATCATTTAATGATACCGCAAGCTTCTCTTTTCCGAATCTCTTTGCCGCATCCTCAATCAGTTTGACACTATCCGGCTTAGAGAAATTCAGCATTGCCCGTTTTGCACCTGTATACAGAATCTTCTTAATATCTTCCTGGCGTCTGATATTGCCGCCTGCGATCATCGGGATCCTGATCACACGATTGATCCGTTTCATCAATGTGATCGTTTCATCATGTTCTTCATCCGAATCTGAGAGATCCAGCACGATCAGTTCATCTGCACCGTGATCACTGTAATATTTTGCAAGTTCAATTACGTCTTTGGATACAACAGTCGGATCATCAATCCATCTGACCGCTTTCCCGTCTTTTATAAAAATGCAAGGTATTAATCTTTTATAACTCATGTCTGTCCGTCTCCTTTTAGAGGCTTCCCTTTGTGGTCCATGCCTCTTTTATCCTTGGCTCTTCCATTGTCGCCATATCAAGTGCTTTTCCGAACGCTTTAAACAGCGCCTCCGCCTTGTGATGATCGTTGATACCATCCAGAATCTTCAGGTGGATATTCATCATTGCGCTGTAAGAAACTGCGTAAAAGAATTCCCTTACCATCTCAGTATCCATCTCACCCATCTTATCTGACACAAACTCTGCATTATAATTCAGATATGGCCTTCCGGAGAGATCCACCGCACAAAGTGCGAGTGTCTCATCCATTGGAAGCATAAAGTGGCCATAACGTTTGATTCCGGCTTTATCTCCTATTGCTTCCAGAATAGCCTGTCCAAGTACGATTCCCGTATCTTCGATGGTATGATGACTGTCCACTTCCAGATCCCCTTTCGCATGTACCGTCAGATCGAACAATCCGTGTCTTGCAAATCCATTCAACATATGATCAAAAAAACCGATTCCTGTATCAATCTCCGTCTTTCCGGTTCCATCCAGGTTCAGAGTTACCGTAATATCCGTCTCCTTTGTCGTTCTTGTCCTGGTGACTGTTCTGTTCATAGCTCCTCGCCTCCTTATTTTTCTGCTGTCTTCTACTCTTCGCCCTCAAAACGGACTTTGATAGAATTGGCATGTGCCGTCAGCTGCTCTGCCTCGGCAAATGCTTCAATATCTTTATGTATATCGCGTAATGCTTCTTCCGAATATCCGATGATACTTGATTTTTTAATGAAATCATCCACAGAAAGCGGTGAGAAAAATTTTGCTGTACCATTGGTTGGAAGAACATGGTTCGGTCCTGCAAAATAATCTCCCAGTGGTTCACTTGCGTATTCCCCGATAAAGATGGCACCGGCATTTCTTATCTTTGTCATCACATCATATGGATTCTTTGTCTGGATCTCCAGATGTTCGGATGCGATCTCATTTGCAATATCAATCACATCATCCATCGTATCTGCGACCAGGATATAACCGTAGTTGTCCAGTGATTTCCGGATGATCTCACTTCTGGAAAGTTCTTTTAAGAAACCATCCACTTCATCCGATACTTTCCGGGCAAGTTCTTCAGATGTTGTGACCAGGATTGCAGATGCAAGTTCATCATGCTCTGCCTGTGAAAGAAGATCTGCTGCCACAAATCTTGGATTTGCCGTCTCATCTGCAATAACAAGAATCTCGCTTGGTCCGGCAATTGCATCAATGCTTACATAACCATAAACTGCTTTTTTCGCCAGAGCAACATATATATTTCCAGGTCCTACGATCTTATCGACTTTTGGAATACTCTCTGTCCCGTATGCCAGAGCAGCAATCGCCTGTGCCCCGCCGACTTTATAGATGACATCCGCACCGGCTTCATGTGCTGCAACCAGTGTGTTTGGTGTCACTTTTCCATCTTTTCCGGGCGGTGTGACCATCACGATCTCGTCAACTCCGGCTACCTTTGCAGGTACAATGTTCATCAATACAGAAGATGGATATACCGCTTTCCCGCCCGGCACATATACACCAACTCTGTGAAGTGGTGTGACCTTCTGTCCCAGGATTGTTCCGTCCGGTTTGCTGTCGAACCAGCTGTACTGTCTCTGTTTTTCATGATACGTACGGATGTTCAGAAGAGCTTTGCGGATGATCTCCACCAGTTTTGGATCTACTTCTTTATATGCCTCTTCGATCTCCTCTTCTGTAACCTTAATATTGTCTGCAGTGATATCTGCATGATCAAATTTCTTCGTATATGCAAATACTGCCTGATCCTTTTCTTCTTTTACATGAGCGAGGATTTCCTGAACTCCCTGTTCATACTGACCGTAATTATTCGGGCTTCTCTTCAGAAGATCCTCCAGTAAGTTCTCTTTTGCATCTTTTGTCAAACGCTGTATTCTCATAGCCTTAACCGCCATCCTCTCATTTTATTTTCTCTCTGTCTGTACAGTATTATACCTGCTCCCGCAGTCTTGTCAGCAGGTCTTTGATCCTTGCGCTTTCCATACGCATACTGACCGGATTCACGATCATCCTAGCAGACAACGGACATACTTCCTCCAACACTTCCAGACCATTTTCACGGAGGGTTGACCCTGTCTCTACAATATCCACGATCACTTCGGACAGTCCGACGATCGGTGCAAGTTCAATGGAACCATTTAACTTAATGATCTCTACAGTCTGATGCTTCGTGTTATAGAAATAATCTTTTGCAATATTCGGATATTTTGTTGCTACCCGGATCAGTTCATGATGCTGCAGAAGTGGTGCGGCATCTTTGTATCCGCATACACACATCTTACATTTCCCATATCCAAGATCCAGTACTTCATGTACCTTACGTCCTTCTTCCAGGATTGTATCTTTTCCAACGACTCCGATATCCGCTGCGCCATATTCTACATATGTCGGAACATCCGGTCCTTTTGCAAGAAAGAAACGGAGTTTCAATTCTTCATTGGTGAAAATCAGCTTCCTGGAATCTTTATCTTTCATCTCTTCACAGGTAATCCCGATTTTCTCAAATAATTCTAATGTCTGTTTTGCCAGACGTCCTTTTCCCAGGGCAAATGTCAGGTATCTCATAATGTCTAACTCCTATCTGTACTATTCACGATCTTCTGCTCTCCGGTAACGAGATTGACCATCGTTACTTCTCCGGTCTCCTCGATATATACCAGACTTCCGGCATAATAATCATTTCCGTAACGGATATAATCTTCCAATCCACTGTTTTCATCCTTCTTCAGAAGTTCTGCATTCTTGGCTTTTCTACGGAAATCCTTCGCAAGGCGGATTGCTTCAAGCTGTCTTCCTTCCGCATATATGATGATCGTATTCTTTCTTGGATATACGATGCGGATCTTCTGACGGGTCAGTGCACTCACCAGTTCATCAATTACAATCGCAAAACCGATAGATGGTGATTTCTTACCGAACTTTTCGATCAGATGGTCATAACGTCCACCCTTTACAACTGCATCCCCGGTTCCGTAAGTATAACCACGGAACACGATTCCTGTATAGTATCCATAGGTTCCTGTCATGCTCAGGTCAAAAGTGACAAATTTTTCCACTCCGTAATAGCGCAGGATGTGGTATATCTTCTCCAGGCGTCTGATTGCCATCACACCTTTGGAGTTCGGCGCAAGGTTTTCCGCTTTTTCCAGGATATCAATTCCTCCGATCAGTTCATTCAATGCTGAAAATGCTTCTTTGGAGCTTCTCTTTGCCTGAATACTGTCCAGAAATTCTTCTACACCGAAGTAATTGCGGTTACCGATCAGTTCTCTTACCCTTTCTTCCGCCTCTTCATCCAGACTTGCATCTTCGATCAGGCTCTGGAAGAAATCAACATTGCCGACGCAGAGCTGGAATTCTTTCAGGCCGATTGTCAACATTGATTCGATCACCAGAGCAAGCATCTCTGCATCTGCTTCTACTGAATCATCTCCGACAAATTCCGCACCCATCTGCGTTGTCTCTCTTAAACGTCCCTGATAGCTGGAATGGTTCACGAATGTATTCCCTGTATAGCACAGACGGATCGGAAGATTCTCATCTTTAAACAACGTTGCCGATGCTCTTGCGATCGACGGTGTGATATCCGGTCTTAATACCAGTGTGTTTCCGTCTTTATCAAAGAATTTATAAAGATCATTGGCCGGTGTCGTTCCGATCTCTTCACGGAACACATCAAAATATTCGATCGTCGGAGTCTGGATATCATGATATCCATATAAATGAAATACTTTTTTCAATCTGCTTTCCAACGCAAGTTTCTTACCACATTCTACGTTATATATATCCCGTACTCCCTCCGGAGTGTGTAATTTCTTCTTCATATGTCCTCCAAGTAGTAATGTTCTTTTTGGTACTTTAGTGTGCTACCATGTTAAAAAATCACTTTGCATTATACGCAGTTTCATCCGTTTTGTCAAGTTCATCCCGAAGTTCCAGATCAAGATTCAGTGCATCCAGATACGGAACCAAAACGCCACGCTGCCGCGGCAGGAAATACTCCGGGTCCAGTTCCTCATAGCGGAAACTCTTTCTTCCGCCCTCCTTTGCGCGCTTCCAGAACTCTAAGAGCATATCCAGGCGCAGATAGTAGAACTCATCCCGCTTCGTAAAACTGAGCAGGAAAAAAGATACCCCTCCCTGTTTTTCAAAGTTCTCCATGAACGCAACCTGATGTTCATGAATATTGGCAAGTGGAAAGGTATCCGTATTACATTCTTTTGCATCAAAACAGACCGGTATTCCCTGTACGGCACCGATATAGTCCACCGTGCTCTTCTGGTCAAAATACGCCAGCGTGATATGTCTGGTCTGTTTGTCGATATTGATCGGCGTGATCGGTGTGGGAATCTTCTGAATCAGCGCAAGACCGTTCTCCTGATAAATCTCATTGGTACGGTTGATAAACTCTTCCAGCGTTGATCCACGCAGTCCTCTTGAATTCCAAGTTGCCATATTGCCTCCAGATACTCTCTTGACACACCGGCAGTTAGCTGCCGTCATGCATCTTTCATCCTTTTCTTTTCTCTATTATATAGAATTCTCAGTAGGTACACAATAAAAATATCCCTTTGTCAAACCTCTCCAATTATGATATA
>OHAY01003144.1_pt1 | contig 11793 bp, 11 predicted proteins | sample 1577191 | NCBI WGS metagenome assembly OHAY01 (sample SAMEA3541504, study PRJEB24748) | human gut metagenome | biome: human gut; feature: human-associated habitat; material: faeces | place: China | collected 2012 | reverse complement strand
ATGATTTGACCGTTCTCTTTTAAAGAAGCCCGTTTAGCGTTTACGTTCTTCTCTTGTACCTGACGATTACCTTTAATAAAAGCAACCTTTTTACCTGTAGCCTTTAGGGCTGCTAGGGTAATAATACCCTTTTTAGTTAAAACATACTCTTTCATAAAATCTATTTTAAAATTAATATTTCACTTCCAACTGGGTTGGAGTTTGTTCTCAATCTAAAGAAGCGATCTCCGTTGTTCTTGATTGACAATGCAAAAATGCAACTTACAAATTCAAAGGCAGAAAGCCAATAAATGTTAAAATTGAATTATCCAATTTTGGGAAAGTCAAAAAAATAAACCATGGGCTTCCATGGTTTTATACAAAAAATACTTGCAACAGGTTTACTTGGAAAAATGGACAGGGGAGGCTCCAAAAGTATAAGAGTGAAGGTCTGGTTGAAAATTCTGTTTTTGCAATTTACGTAATAAAGTGTCAAGACTCTCTTGTAGATCATGTGCGTTCTCGCAATATGAAATCTCCAAGTAATTTAAATATCTAATAATACATTCTACTTGGGTGTCTGTTATTCTTGTTGGGGCATTTTCAGGAGAAGCGAACGAGGGATGATGTTGTAATAGTTTATACGTACCGTACGCCAAGATATTCACTAGAGGGTCTTTCCCGCTTGGCATTTTGGTTTTATCATCAACATCTTTAACTCGCCGTTTTGATTCTTCAAGCAACTCGTCTACTTCTTGCAAGATTTCTTGCCTCGTTCTATTCTTGTTCAATCCCCAGTTTTTGATAAATTCATTTTCCAGTAATTCCACTAGCCAACTTTGGGCACAAGCCAACGTGATCGCCTTGTGATCTTTCCCTCTTAACGTGATAGGTTGTTCGCTCGTCAGCATGAACCTGTAAAGCTTTAGCATATCTTGCTGGCGATTATGAATGTTATTAATCCGCACGTTTTCAGTAAAATCATAAGGTTCCACAATTTCCTTGTTATCACCTGTAATAATAGATGACTGGATAATATATTTATCAGGTTTTAGAGTGCAATTACTTCTATCCATTTCAGCATATGCAAGCCTGTTATATAACAATCCCAAAAATAAAAGCGTGTACTCTATGTCGTCCCGTTCATTTTTAACTTTTGGATCAAGCCTGAATAAATTAGTTTCATCCCCTCCCGCCTCAAAACATAAACATAAATCCGAGTCCATTAAAAATGCGGCACGATCAAAGTAACAGCCTTTCATTCCGTCTGAATCCAGACTACACCAGTATTTAGCAAACTTTGAATCTTGAAAGTCATTCTCTAAAAGCGGCAACGAGGCTACAAGATGTTCTATTTCTTCCTTGATTAATTCTCTACTGAAACCAAAACATTCTTTCAAAAGGGGTTCAATCCTTCTAAATACCTTTAATGGAAAAAATAAGATACCATCTTCTATCGTGATTTTTTCATTCATAACGCTAATATCATTATTTATCAGGTTAAAGTTACACGTTACTAGAAAATTTCAAAAATATACTTGCACGAAATTCATTCTTGGGTAAGTGAAGAATTGATAGCATTTTACTATTATATACCCGATCCGTTGAAAACTCACCAACCTGAATATATCCAGTACAAGTATATCTATAACTTGAAAACTTGCCTTTAAGCTACTCTTATCTTCAATATTCTCACTTTATATATACCTCAACTCTATTTTTAAAGAATACCTATACTCTATTTGTCGGTATCCCAGATGTTTAATATCTTTGTATCATCTTAAAGATCAAAGCATACCATTTGAAACAATTATATAAAAGATTCCTATTACTCCTTGCAAGTCCACCTGTAAGGAGTAATTTTTGGTCTTCAAATGGCACTAAACTAGATACACCATACTAACTAACCAAACTATTAAAATCATGTACACTTACGAGCGATTAAGGCGATTAGCCATACAATCAGGTATTCCAGATAATAAGGTATCCATAGGATTCTGGATAAAGTCTAAAGGGCTGAAAAAGATTAAAAAACAGGTAGATAAAGTGAGAAAGATATATTACGTTCCAGATGAGAATACTAGAATCCAGATACTACCACCTTCTAAAGATTAATCTATAAAGCTACATGATATAACTGTATTTCATGTAACCAGAGATTCCAACCTGAAATAGAGAGATTATCCAACCATAAAGATCAATATTTAAAAGTTGGGGATTTGACGGGGTATGCTTTTAGGGAATTGACAGGGTACATACTATTAACTATTTAACTAATAACTAGTACTGGTGTTACAGGCTTGCCAGCCTATCCCACTAAATAAAAGCAGAACCAGAAAGTCCATAGATCATTTTTAGATGGTTGTTTCAAACTGGAATTAATAATGGCGAATGAAGGAGAAAAGAAGGATTATAGAATCATAACAAGAGATATTGCAGGTAAACTGAACCTAGATGAAACTTATACATTTACATGGTTACTTTTTAAATCAGATTACGAAACAGGAGAATCCCATGTACTGAGGGAAACACTTCGTGAGGTTACTGGCATTAAAGATGTGGATACCATTTCCAAGTACACTGCCAAATTTGAAGATTTAGGTTTCCTGCGTAAAGAGTATAATTACAGGAACAATGAAGGACAGTTAACCACACCTGTTACATATCATGTAGACATTCCAAAGAGTAACTGGGTCAGGTTCAAGAAAGATTTATTACTGGAAGATATTCCTGATGAATTGAAAGCTTTCCTAGTGCTACTTAAATGTTTATGTATCAATAATACCAATATCACTTGCTATAACAAAACAGAATTATCAAGGCAATTAAACTTATCTCCCAAAACGGTAAAGAAATATATAGATTTGGCAATAAAGCATCGTAAACTGGTGGAAGTTAATAATTTCTTCCTTATCACGGATAATAATATCATACTGGATACCCCACATGCTAAAAGTAATTTTGGACTGAGAACTTTTGACAAGTTAGCTAGAGAGAAATACGATATTATATATAACTATTGTATAGAGAAGAATGTTATCCCACCTCCATACGATTTCAAGCTAATGGAAGTGTTATGTATTCACAGGTACGATCAACCAGAAGAGGTACTGGAAACGGCAGTTAGAAATGGGAATAAAAATGCCAAGAAGCATTATAACTATTATTCATTGAAATATAACCTGCCTAAATTATGCCCTAACCTACCGCCCCAGATACATAGTTTAGAATATTTCCTTACTTCATTGATAAATACTAAATGTTATAAAGAAAGAGTTTCCCACCCAGAAGAAGTGAAATTACCAGTGCTGCATGTATAAGTACTTACTTGCTCTTCTCTTGAATCTTCCTGAGTTCTATCACGTCATACAAATCTTTAGGACGTCCAGCCTTTATTTTGCTATTAATTAAATCGTTAAAGGCTATCACGTCATAAGAGAAAGTTTCACCGTTTACAGTGTTCGTGGCAGAGTATCTTTGCTCGTAACATTCATCAAAACTCCTGCCTGGATTAAAGGAAGTGATTAATTCTATATCTATAACGGGACTTATCTTTATGGATATATTTTGTTGACCGTTTTTCACGTCTTCTGGAAAATCATCGAACTCGTAACCAAGTTCATTCAAGGCATTTCTTAAAGCTAGCAAGTTAGAGGGGGTGGTATCAATCCAGAAATCGACATCGGCAGAGTGACGCTGGTAGCCGTAAAAATTGACAGCACCACCACCTACCATTAACATCCTGACCTGATACTTTTGTGCCAAGGATATAAACATCCATACATCTTCTTCGAAATTAAGGCTCATCTTTTCCGTTCAAGAATAAAGTTGTTACTTGTTCTCTCCTTCAATGTTTGAAACTTGCCGATCTCGGCGACCAGACGCAAAAAGAATATAAATCTCTCGTTGGGGGTTCTTTCCAGAGCCTCCCTCTCTCGTCTGGCTTGACTTTCCGCTTTAGTTTCAAAACGTATCTCCATGCTTCTCCTTTGATTGATATAACTATACAAAGTTAAGAATATATTCTATACATAGAGAGAATTAGAGTGGTTAAAATAGAGAATCCTCTATAAAACACCCCCTTCCCTTCAATTTCAGGTTGGCATTATATATTGAAGAGTGTTCCACGCTAGAGTAGTGTAGCCATTTACACCCCCACCCCAAGAGTGAAGAAAATCAAATTAATTAATCAAAAAACTCATTAATTATGAACTTGAAAACTTACTACCAAAATTTGGAGGTTGCCCAACCTAACAATTCCCTTGAACTCAACCCAGAGTTGATTGAAAAGTTTAAAAATCAGGTGGCGGTATTACCCACTCCCGTTAAGGTGGGTGATGAAATGACCGTTATTGACTTCAAAGGGGAAAACCCTCAACAATTACAACTGGTTTGTGCCTTGGGAGAGGAAGAGGTGAAAGAGATTAAATACACTCAACTTGTCCGTGCGAGCCAGAAAGGGGACATCACGCCAGATGATATTCCCTGTGATCCTGCCATAGAACAGAAACATGGTGACAAGTTACGTTTCATTTACTCTTTCGCCAAGAACATGATGCTAGACCAGCTTATCCTGACACTTAAAGGCAAAACCATAGTGTTGTGCGGTCAGGTTGAAACTCCTGCCGTTTACGTTGGAACTAAAACAAAGATGCAGATCAAGAAATTCGCCTACTTGGAAGAATAGTAAAAGATACAGAGACAGGGAGCGCAGTGGATAGGGGAAAGATATTGTTGTACCAAAGTGAAGGAAGTATCACCTTTCTAAGCAAGTAGTATAAACAAGAATCTTTCCTCTCCATTGCCAAACCTGATAAACTTACAACTCTTTAAATTTCATTACCATTAACGTGTTCAAATTAAAAATCAAGTAAAACAATATCATGAATGAAGAATTGATAAAAGTGCCAGTGGTAGAACTGGTGTACAGGAATAATACCAAACCTTCTAAAAGGTATAAAATAGTAACCGCTAAAGATGTTCACGAGCTACTGGTTTCTCCATTTAAAGATACCATCGAACACCATATCTCAACTAGAGTGATTCTATTAAATGGTAGAAATCAAGTACTGGGTATATCTACCGTGAGTGAAGGTGCGTTATCTTACAACATCACGGATATAAGGTTTATAGTACAACTGGCTGCACTCTCTAATTGTAAAAGCGTGATAGTTTGTATAAATCAACCTTCTGGTGATATTGAACCAACTAAACAGGATGATGAACTGGTACAACAGGTAAAGATCGCACTTTCATACATAGATGTAGACTTGCTAGATCACGTTCTTTACTATGAAGAGGGTTATTACAGCTATTCAGCTAACGGTAAACTTTAGAAATTGAAGTTGGTGAATTTTTGTCTGGATTGGTATATATTACTAGTAAGGACAATAATTCTCACCACCAATAGAAAGTAAACTATAAATACATTTCCAGTTCAATTTTTTAACTGGCATGATGCTAGAGAATAAATAAATCAAGTAAAAGTGATAATGAACATTATAAATCAAGGTTGGTGGAGAATTTATGAATTGTATATATAAACTGAAAATTGAAATATTTCCACCACCGTTAAATAGACTAGATTATGAGTACAGCAATATTAATTCCAAGTCAAAATGAAGGATTGTTGCCAGTTTTATTTGGCAGTAATAACATGAAAAAGGAAGAATCTACCTACACTCCTTATGAAGTGGTAAATGAACCTACCAAGAAGGAAAGGAGGAAACATTTCATAGAGGCTAACACCACGCCAATAGATATGCAACATTTAAAGAATGATTGTATCGTGCCAGTGTTCAGCAAGGATAACGAGATGACAATATCCCATCCAGCATTTATTGAAACAGTTCATAAGGTGGCTAGTGAATTGTTTAGAGAGGAGAGCATAGACGAACCTGATATAATGGTTAGTCATGTTATAAAAGGTAGGATTCCAGAAGCCATACATAAAACAGTATCTGAATTACTGGAAACAGATAAAACTATCTATTATGAAAGAATGGCGTTCGCTTTCGAGATTCCTACTATCCATGAATCTATAAACGGTAACAGGGTCAATCTATGTGTTACTGGCGTTAGGGCGTATAACAGGGAGAACCTCTATTCAAAGAAGACATCTGAAAGATTCAGTGTTGCTATTGGATTCCAGAATAAGGTATGTTGTAACCTGTGTACGTTTACTGATGGATTCCAGACTGATTTAAGAGCGATGAGTTGCCATGATTTATTTAGAGGTGTGATGAAGTTATTCCAACAGTATGATGCGAACAAGCATTTAAGGTTGATGAAGAGCTTCACGGGTTCTTACCTCACGGAACATCAATTCGCACAGTTCTTGGGTAAAAGTAGATTGTATCAATGCTTACCTGCCAGAGAGAAGAAACGTTTACCGTGCATGGAGTTGACGGATAGCCAGGTTAACATGGTGGCTAAAGCTTATTACAACGATGACAATTTCAAGAGGGAGCATGGAGAGGATGAAATTAATTTATGGAAATTCTACAACATGCTTACGGGGGCGAATAAATCTTCTTACATAGATAATTTCTTGGATAGATCGTTAAACGCCACGCAATTAACAGAAGGGATAGATAGGGCGTTACATGGTGATAACACCTATAAATGGTTTATAGAATGAAAACCGTTGGGAATAAATTCTTTTTATTCCACTGATTAGCCTAATTTTGCCACACAGCAACCCTAAATTGCGTTTGTTAGATGCTGAAATTTATTTACTTTTGTGATGTCATTCGGTTTACTGGATGGCGGACATATTGAATTAATGGAAGCGTTTAGTTTCATCCTCTTTCAGAAAAACGACCAATTTTAATGCAGAGGGATAAACGATACAAACGCTCATGCTTGCCGTATATATACCTACTATATACATGGTTTAGCGTGGGGTTGCTGTTTATTTGTAACAAGGTTACTTGGTCGTACCTCAAGATAGATAGACTGACAACTACCACGCTTTCTTATTTATATTAATTACTTCTTTGGTGGTTGGAAGTAAAGATAAATTACAATTTAACATGAAAAAGATTTTTTTATTGATGATGTTACTGGCTACGGTATTTGTAGCTTGTTCAGATGATGATGACGATGATGACAAAGGTAAACCAACAGGAAAAGAAAAGTTGGTGAGTAAGATTGTTACAGACTATGGTGACAGTGAGATTTGTACCACAACCTTTGAATATGATTCAGAAGGGAAAATGACAAAAGTTATAGAAACGTACAAGGGAGGTGAAGATGATGGTGATATTGTAACAAGAACATTCAAGAAAGAAGGAACTAAGTTTATGGCTACATATACCAACAATTATAGCGATAAGGGAGAAACAATATTCAATGGCGAATTAAATGATAAAGGATTCGTAAAGAGTGGAGTATGTGTTGGGTCTGTAGAATATGATAATATTGTATATGATTTAAACAATCGGTTACTCTATGCAGATAATGATAAATTTGCTCTTACATGGGTAGATGAGAATATAACCGTGGTTGATTCTGAAAATGATGGAAGGATGTCTTATACCTATACTGAATATGAGAATAAATCAAATTATGATTTTAATTGTCAGTTAATGTGGATATGGGAGTATGATATGTATGCAACAAGCTACTTTGGCGTTAAATCAAAAAACTTGATTGCAACAATGAAAGATGGAAGTGACACATACTCTTATGAATACGCTTTTGATGATAAAGGATATGTCACCAATATTCAAAAATTTGAACTTTATAATGGAGGTAAAGAATTAATCAATACTATAACAGTAACATACAAAGAATAGTTAGTGTGTGCTAGTATGGTGTGAGGGGATGATAGACTTCGGTTTGTCATCCCTTTTTATTTGATTGAGAAGGTCGCTTGGATGGAAACGGTAAATTTACACTAGTGTAAAAACATAATAATTAGTGATGTTAAATCGTTGTTGTGATAATATCGGATGATAGAAAAGAATGCTAATTAGCTAGCATATCTTGATTTCTCGTTTTTATTTATTGCAGGAAACTTTGATCGTGCCAAGAGATATAAAAAAACGTTGATTACAAATTCTTTTAATTCCAACGATTGCTATAAATTTGCCTTACTCTCACCTTCATGAGTGTTTGTAAAATGCCAATTATTATTTATTTTTGTATACTGTTTGGAATAATCTGAACGGTGACATATTTAGTAAAAGGCGTTTAGGTTTATTTTCTCTTTGCAAATTAATAATTTTAAACTATTGATTATAATATATTTGTTATGAAAAAATTAATAATCTTTTTGTTTGTCAATTTCTTGTCAGTGTTTTCCATAGTTTTACACGCACAAGAAGATGTGACCAAATTTCTTGGAATTCCCGTTGATGGGAGTAAATCTGAAATGATACAAAAACTAAAAGCCAAAGGATTTACAAATACCTCATCAGAAAAAGATATATTGGAGGGTGAATTCAATGGTAGAAATGTTATTATAACTATTGCAACAAATGGCAATAAAGTATACCGCATCATGGTTCAGGATTCTTATCCTGTAGATGAAGGAAGTATTAAAATAAGATTTAACAATCTTGCTCAACAGTTTTTGAATAATAAAAAGTATAGCCCTCTATTTTTAATATCAAATTACATTTTGCCAGAAGATGAAAACATATCTTATGAATTGTTGATCAACAAGAAACAATATCAAGCTGTTTTTTGGCAACGATCTGTAGCTGATTCCGCTCTGATTGAAAAAGAAATGCAATCTATTGCGTGGGCAAAATATGCGGCAGAAATGTTATCTCGTTCGGATGTATTAGAAAAGCTATCTGGATTGACAGAAGAGGTTCAAAAGTTTGTGATAACAACTCAATATTTAATGGAGCAAAATTATTTAAAGAAAATAGTTTGGTTTACAATTAGTGAGGATACAGGTAAATATCGTATTACCATATTTTATGATAACAAACATAATGAAGCGAATGGTGAAGATTTATAACGAGTAAGTTAAACTTGTGATCCCATTTTAATTTTATCAAGTACAATTTTTTACCTCTTTCTCCGTATGATTGAATATATTGGCAAGTAAATAATACACATGATAAAATGAAACATTGACATTTCAGGCTGTTGTTGACGTGGAAATCATAGAAGGGGATAATTAAGCAATTGTTACGTTAAATGATACTATTGTTTACCAAATAAAAAAGCCAGTACCCAAAGGACGTATGAGGTACTGGCTTCAATCATTTAGTTGCGCTGTCTTTTCTTGAGAAGCTTCGGTTTGGAACTTCCAAAAATATCAGGATATAACATTTTTAATCTCTCCATGTTTACATACCTAAATAAATCCATTTCATGGAAAATTCGATAATGTTCTACACCAAACCATTCTGAATTGGAGTTTTTTCCTTTTTTACGTAACTTCATAGGAATAAATTTTTCTAACAAACAAAAGAGTATCTAATTCAGGAAAGAACATCAGACCAATCATTTACATGTACAAAAGTACTTATTAAATAGGATACGACAAAGTAAATATACCAGAATATCAAATATTTATATCTATGATAACATATCGGTTTATTGTTATGTTGACAGCTTGGAAGATAAAGAATATTGCATTTTAGATATTTCTCATAACAGAGTTTTAGTTAGTGAGTAATTATCTTCATATTAGGTATTATATGCCAATTCAGGAGAAAAGTCACAATAAATCATTAAATTTGAAACATTATCCTCTATATAAGTAAATATTGAGGTTATTAATATATACTTTGATTCTTATGAAAATTGGTTATAAACAAAAAATAATTACAACTGCAATAGAGAAAATATTGAATGAACCAGCTATAACAGGACAATTTAATTGGTTTATTAATAAACATTAACAACAATATTTCATGGAAGGTTTTGGTGTTATTGACACTATCTTTAAAGTATTAAAAGGAAATTATGCTGCTAACCAAAATAAAAAAGAGCAACGTCTCAAATGTGATGCCTTTTTTAAAGGGCAGTACAATTTCATGTTTGAATTTGATGAAGTTCAGCATTTTAGTTCTGCTAGATTAAAAACTCTAGAATTATATCCCAAGAATTTGAATTTGAATTTTGATATAAGTAATTGGAAATTTCTTTGTAAAAAGTATCATGACAAAGCTGATAAATACCGTTACAATAAAGCATGTGTAGATTTTAACTTTAAGGGAGGACGCACATCGCAAAGAGCCTATTTAGATTGCTTTAGGGACATACTCCCATGTTATCATGGACTAAATCCAACGTTAAGAATTAATGAATTTGAAATAATGGATGTATTAGAGGATGACAAAGCTCTTCTTAAAAGAACAGAACAATTATTAAAGAAAAAGTTGACTTTTATTTGAATAAATCACATTCAATTTGTCTAATAACGGAGTTTTCTCTATTAGAGGAGCCTTTTTCGTTCTAATGAGAAATATTAGGGATAAAGTATATAAAGGTAATGGATTCACTTCTATTGCTTTTTTTATTTGGTGGAAAATTGTAGCTGATTTAGTTATATATACCCAATAGAAATATTATTCACCAACTTACATATTTTAATTAGAGATATGAATTAAGTTGAAATTTAATGTACAACCAATTAATAACAAAAAGTATGTGTATAAAAATCATATCCCAACTACCATAATTTAGTGGTAAGTTGCTTGTATATAAGTTGTTTATTACTTATATTTGAGATTCAATAAGAGTGAGTTCATTAATAGTATTAATCCTTCTTGATTTACGTGTAAAGTAAACTCAGCGTTAAACCACGATAAAAAAGTTAAGGAATAAAGAAACTAAAGAAGCTTATATGTAGCTGTTAATCAGTTTCTAATGCAACCTTGAAGATGCACATGAAAAAATGTAGCGCATCTGCTTTGGGAGCAGAGGGTCGCAGGTTCGAATCCTGTCACCCCGACAGATAGACAGCCACGAGAGTGACTGTTTTTTTATTTGAATAAAAAACTTATCTTTGTCCCTATAAATTTAATACTTACACGAATGAAGATGTCTAGATAAACAAGTCGGTTGTAAAACCGGTAAAGTCTCCAAAGTCTACGTGATAGGAGCATCGGGTTTTATTAATTGTTTTATGTGCTGCATACAATTGTCTTGAAGTTGTAGTGTGCCGACTTTTAATTTAGGAATCATGTGTACCATCCAAAGTATTCATTTGTTATTCCGAACAGGTTACGTGAAAACAAGTTTTTAAAAGAACTTGTGGGAGATGCGTGTACATGTTTCCGCCCGAAATAAGTCAATCCGGTATTCATTTTTTTATTTGAAGTTTTATGAGTGAGATTATAGTGAAACAGGTTATGTATAGCCATGCAGATAAGGAGCTTTTGTTTCAGAATATCAGTTTTCGGGTTCAGGGTGGGGATAAGGTTGCGTTGATAGGGAATAATGGTTCAGGGAAATCAACGCTGTTACGGATGATTGCGGGTGATTTGCAACCAGTCTCGGGAGAGATCATTGTTTCGGAAAAGCCTTATTATGTCCCGCAGCATATGGGACAATTCGATTCGTGGACCGTGGCTGAGGCATTGCAGGTGGATCGGAAAATAGAAGCATTGTATGAGATACTTGGCGGGACTGTTGACGTGGAGTCTTTCACGATTCTAGGAGATGACTGGGATATAGAGGAACGGAGTCGTTCGGCGTTGAAGTATTGGGGATTACTGAACGTGAAACTTGATCAAAAGATGTCTTCGCTGAGTGGGGGAGAGAAAACGAAGGTTTTTCTGGCAGGGATTCAAGTACATTCACCGGGGGTAATTTTGTTGGACGAACCGACGAATCATTTGGATA
>OHAY01003139.1_pt1 | contig 11809 bp, 11 predicted proteins | sample 1577191 | NCBI WGS metagenome assembly OHAY01 (sample SAMEA3541504, study PRJEB24748) | human gut metagenome | biome: human gut; feature: human-associated habitat; material: faeces | place: China | collected 2012 | reverse complement strand
CAGCGCTATATGTATGAGCGGTACAGTTCTGAGACCTATTTAGATTTAGAGGACCTGGCCAAAGAAACGGGCGTGGACCTGCAGATTTTAGAAGACGTTGTGCCGCGTCATCTTTGTCATGAAGAAGGACGGCAATTCTCCCGGCAGGAATTTTAACATAACAAAACGAGCTGCAATAAAAAGCAGCTCGTTTTGTTATGTTTTTTATAATAAAAAAGAAGGAGTTACGCATAAAAAAATAGAATACTTAGATACATAGAAAGAAAAAGGGGTGGACGATATGAAAGCATTTGATATCATGAATAAAGATGTGGTTGTAGCACATCCGGATACAGCGATAACGGATGTGGTGGATTTATTGATCGACAATAATGTACCGGCAGCGCCCGTAGTAGATGAAAATAATAAACTGATTGGGATTGTAACGGAGGGTGACCTGCTGTATAAAAAGGTACGTCCCCATGTTCCGCATTATGTAAACTTGCTGGGAGCTACCATTTACTATAACGGAATCAGCGAATACGATAAAAGCTTTAAAAAATTAATGGCTGCCACTGCTGCGGACTTGATGACAAAAAATGTTATCGTTGCTGCACCGGACGCGGATATTGAACAGCTTGCCGGAGTGATGGTAACGGAACATTTGAAAAGCATTCCCATTGTAAAAGACGGTGTCGTGTTAGGCATGGTACTGCGCCGGGATATCTTGCGGCTGATATCGACGGAACGGGAAAGAATACAGACATATATTAATAATGTGGAAGAAAAAACAGAAAAATAGAAATAAAATAATAAACCCGGATACAATTTGTATCCGGGTTTATTATTCAAACGGAAATGCACTTGAAAATTCCAGTTGATTCCAAAGCGTTTTCCAATCGTTAGGAAGCGGCGAAGCAGCTTCACAAATTTGGCCGTTTGTATTCTGCCAGCGAAGACGAAGAGCATGCAGCGCCTGGCGTTTGATCAGCGGGGATGGGACGCCATACATGCTGTCTCCCACGATGGGAGCACCGGCATGAGCCAAATGCACTCGAATTTGATGGGTTCTGCCTGTACGCAAGGAAAGAAGGAGCAGAGAATGACCGTTTTTTTCTTCTAATACGGTATAGTCCGTGTGAGAAGGCTCGCCGGCTGCAGAAACACAGCGTTGGTTGGGTGAATGGGGAGAAACGGCAATGGGATCAGTAAAGGAACCTGCCGGTGCGGGGAGTGCTCCTTTGACGACCGCCAGATAGGTACGTTTGCAGCGGCCTTCTTGCAGCTGCCGGCCCAGATCCTGTTGAGCTTCTTTCGTTTTAGCAAACAGGATGCAGCCGCTGGTATTGCGGTCTAAGCGATGGACTGGGCGGACTGTATGCAGGCTGCCGTTAGCAGCATAGTATCCGGCTACATAATTGCTCAGCGTATGCATGGTTGTTTTTCCCATGGGATGAACTGCCGTATAGGGTGGTTTGGCAATCACAAGAAGCCGATCGTCTTCATACAAGATGGTCAGAGGATGCGTTTCCGGCACGACTCCATACGTGTTGTCTTTGGGTGCGTGCATTGTTATTTTGTCGCCCGTCTTAAGGAGCCGTTTGCTATAGGGCGGCTTTTTGTTCAGCAGGATTTTTTTAGCCCGCATAAGACGCTGATATTCCCGCGCCGAAATACGGCAATGCTGTCGGATGAATTCCTGTACCGTCAATCCGGACTCGGATTCGGTAATAATATAATGAGTTTGCATAGATATAAAAACAGGCAGCCGAAGGCTGCCTGTTTTCTCCTTTCTTACACGATTTGTTCACCGTGATATACTTCCCCATCTGCATCAGGGAGCAGGCCGTAATATTTCGTCCATAACGTTTTATATTTTATCGCTTGATGATGGATTTTTTCAATAACTTTTTCGTCATGAGTACGAATTATTTTGCCTGGCACACCGACTACTAAAGAATAAGGAGGAATAACCGCTTTTTCTTTAACAAGGGCGCCGGCGGCAATAATAGAGCCGCGGCCGATTACAGCGCCGCTTAAAATCGTGGAACCCATGCCGATGAGGCAGTGGTCTTCGATTTTACAGCCATGAATAATGGCGCCGTGTCCAATGGTTACGTAATCGCCGATATCAGCAGGATAGATATCGGAATTGTGAATGATAGTTCCGTCTTGCACGTTGCTGTATTTTCCAATCAGAATCGTATTGACATCGCCGCGGGCTACGCAGTTGAACCAAATGCTGCTGTATTCGGCCATGCGTACATCGCCGATAACCTGCGCGCCGTCGAAGATATGAGATTTAGGATCAAGAGTAGGCAAAATGCCTTTATAAGAATGAATAGCCATAATAAACACCAACCTTTAGTGCAAGAATATCAACGGGACAAGATCGCTGCTGCCCGAAGAAGAGTTGTTTCTGTTTCTGCCATGAGTTCTGTAAGAATCGTTTGGGCAGGAGAGATATGCGTCAGGCGGTTTAATCCCTGGCCGCATTGTATCATGCCGTTTTCCATATCGCCGTCAACGGCAGCCAGCCGATTGGTTCCTTTAGAAAGAGCAGATAATTCTTCGCGGGGCGCTCCGGCGCATTCCCGTTCTAAATAGTGTTCAGTAAATGCATTGCGGAGTCCGCGTACGCCGTAATTATGCGAATATCCGGTTACGATAGAGTCCGTATCCGTAGCCTGAATAATAGCCTGCTTCATATTAGGATGAACATTACATTCTTCCGCGAGAAGGAAGCGAGAACCCATCTGCACGCCGTCTGCCCCCATGAGCAAAGCTGCGGCGATACCTCTGCCGTCTACAATTGAACCGGCAGCGATGACCGGGATGCTGATTTCGGGAAGGACATTGGAAAGGAGCGCCATGGTCGTCTGCTGACCGATATGTCCGCCGGCTTCCATGCCTTCGATGACCAGTGCGTCTACACCGGCTGCTTCCACCCGTTTTGCCAGTTTTACGGATGGGACGACCGGAATTACTTTTACGCCCGCCTGATGGAGCGGTTCAATATAGGGAACCGGATTACCTGCGCCGAGAGTAGCGAAAGCCACTTGTTCTTCACAGATGATTTCCAGCACTTCATCTTTATTGGGCGCCATGAGCATCAGATTTACCCCGAATGGTTTATCCGTCAGCGTTTTGGCACGGCGGATCTCATTGCGAACCCAATCCGAAGAACGGCCGCCTGTTGCGATAACACCAGCTCCGCCGGCATTGCCGACGGCTGCGGCGAGATCGGCGTCAGAGATCCAGGCCATTGCTCCCTGGATTACAGGATACTGTATGCCTAATAATTCAGTTATTCTTGTTTTCATAAAAAAATCCCCCTTTGCTGTATACTTCATAGTGACTCTTTCATTATAGACTAAGAAAATTCAAAAAGATAGATATATGAGAAAGATTTTCAGCCGCTCGATTTGTGATAAAATTTTTTAATGCAGACCCGGCGAAACATGGGGTTTTTAGGGAAAGGATAGGGAGTATGAAAATTTTTATATAAAATTTTGGGAAAAAGCAGGAAAAAATGTGGGATTTATATTATAATAAAAAAAGAAAGAGTATACCCTGCTTCCTCAAATGAGACGTATGGCATGCTCGCTATAGTGGGACAAAAAATGTTCCGGTGGGACGAAGTGTTGAACAAATCGAAGGAGGCTTTAACATGAGCTTAAAGATTGGTATTAGTGGATTTGGCCGAATTGGCCGCTGCGTATTCCGGGCGGCTCTGCTTCGGGACGATGTAGAGATTGTAGCTGTCAATAATAGATCGGTTGGTCCGATCATGGCAGACTTGCTTAAATATGATACGGTGCAGGGACAGATCGCCAATGACGTTTGGTTTGATGAAGCGGCCAGCGAGTTGGTTGTTGACGATAAACGCATTCCAGTAACGAACGAAACCTCGCCGGAAAATATTCCTTGGTCTAAATTTGGAGCAGAAATCGTTGTAGAATCGACCGGCAAATTTAAGACGAGAGAAACTGCAGGCAAACATTTGGAAGGCGGGGCTAAAAAAGTATTGATTACAGCGCCTGCCAAAGGGGAAGATATTACGATCGTAATGGGCGTAAATGAAAATATGTACGATCCGGAAAAACACCATATCATTTCCAATGCGTCTTGTACGACAAACTGCCTGGCGCCGTTTGCCAAAGTATTGCTGGAAAAATTTGGAATCAAAAAAGGGATGATGACGACGGTCCATTCCTATACGAATGACCAGAACTTGCTGGATTCTCCGCATAAAGATCTGCGGCGGGCAAGAGCGGCGACAATGTCGATTATTCCTACGACGACAGGCGCGGCGAAAGCCGTGGCTCTGGTATTGCCGGAATTAAAAGGAAAATTCTCCGGTTTTGCGCTTCGTGTGCCGACTCCGAATGTATCGGTAACGGATCTGACGGCGATTTTGGAACGGCCGACGACGGCAGAAGAAATTAATGCGGCTATGAAAGAAGCTGCGGAAGGACCGCTTAAAGGCATTATGGCCTATACGGACCGGCCTACCGTATCTTCCGATTACATTCATGATTCGCACAGTTCTATTGTATCCGGTATGGAAACGATGGTTGTAAACGGCACGATGGCAAAAGTTGTCGCTTGGTATGATAATGAATGGGGTTATTCGAAACGCGTTATTGATGCTGCCGTATATATTGCTGGCAAAGGATTGTAAAAAATGGAACAGAGTCTGGCGCTGCTTCGGCAGATAGTTCCGGATATGCTGGATATTTGTGTGCAGCGGTATGAACTGCTGCGGCATATTCATGCGGCCCAGCCGATTGGGAGACGGGTGCTGGCTCAAAAGCTGAATGCTTCAGAACGGGTTGTTCGCTCACAGGTAGAAGTGCTCCGGTCGCTGGGGCTGGTAGATTTTACCAGTTTGGGGATTTCTCTGACTGCAGCGGGAGAACGGATATTGCCGCAGCTGGCAGGCTGTTTTCTTTGCTTGAAAGGAATGAAGGAAGTGCGGCAGGAATTGCTGGAAAAGCTGCCTCTTTCGGAAGTGGTGATCGTTCCCGGAAACAGTGATGCGGACGAAACCGTACAGGCGGAACTGGGCCGTCAGGCGGCGCAGCTTCTGGCCAAAAGGCTGGAACCGGGAATGACGGTTGCTGTAAGCGGCGGAACGACGATGGAAAAGACCGCATCGCAGCTCGTTTCACGGAAAGTTCCTATTTCTGTAGTTCCTGCACGGGGCGGTATTGGAGAGCGTGTGGAATGTCAGGCAAATATGATCGCTGCCGTGATTGCAGAAAAAACTGGCGGCGTATATCATATGATCCATATTCCGGACGGCGTGACAGGAGCTACGCTGCAGGCGCTTTTAGATAATGAACCGCATACGTTGGAAGTAGCGCATATGGCGGAACATGCGGATATCGTGCTGTTTGGGATCGGCAGATCGGATATAATGGCCGAAAAACGGCAGACATCCGAAGGACTGCGCCAAGAATTAGAGCGGCGCCATTCCTGCGGAGAAGCGCTGGGATGTTATTGCGATTTGAACGGGCATATTGTTCATACCACCAATAACGTAGGGCTTTCTGTAGAAAAATTAAAGCAGATCAAAACGGTGATTGCTGTTGCCGGAGGAGCCAGCAAAGCGGAGGCAATTATAGCGGTATTGCGGGCGGCGCAAACGGGTATTCTTATTACAGATGAAACAGCAGCTGCTGCTATGAAACGTATATTAGGATGAATTTTGATGATATAAAAAATAAAGGAGTGGCATGAAATGGTAAAAGTAGGGATCAACGGTTTTGGCCGTATAGGACGAAATATATTCCGTATTGCTATGCGGTATGATGATGTGGACATTGTTGCGGTCAACGATGTGACGAATCCGAAAACACTGGCGCATCTGCTGAAATACGATAGTGTGCATGGCCGGTTGGACGCAGAGATATCCCATACGGATAACAGCATCATCGTCAACGGACGGGAAATCAAAGTATACAGTGAAAAAAATGCAGCCAATATTCCCTGGGGAGAAACGGGAGCAGAGCTTGTGGTGGAATCCTCCGGAACGATAAAGACGGGAGAAGGCGCAAGAGCACATGTGCGGGATACCGTTAAAAAGGTTGTTGTTACAACGCCGACTACGGGAGAAGATATGACGATTGCCATGGGAGTAAATGAAGGGGAATATGATCCGGCAAAAGATACTATTGTATCGAATGCATCTTGTACAACTCAGGGAATGGCCTGCCTGGTAAAAGTCATTGACGAAGCATTTTCTATTGAACGGGGATTGATGACGACGGTGCATGCATTTACAAACGATCAGCGGATACTGGATGTATCCCATAAAGATCTGCGCCGGGCGCGGGCTGCCGGGCAGTCTATCATTCCAACGCATACCGGTGCGGCGAAAGCCATTGGAAAAATTTTTCCGGCTATGGACGGCAAACTGAATGGGCTGGCGCTTCGCGTGCCGAATCCGGATGTGTCTATCATAGACCTTACCCTGGAATTGAATACGCCTACGACGACAGAAGAAATGAATGAAGTGCTGAAAAAGGCTTCTGAAGGCGAATATAAAGAATATATCGCCTATGAAACGGAAGAGCTGGTTTCCATTGATTTTAAAGGCAATGAACACAGCTGCATCGTAGACAGCAAACTGACGAACGTGATGGACGGTACGCTGGCAAAAGTAGTTGCCTGGTACGACAATGAATGGGGATATTCCCGCCGTGTGATCGATGTCATTCGGTATATGGCCGGTAAAGGACTGTAAAAAAAGGAGGGTATCCTAGGGTGCCCTCTTCTTTATGCAAAGGAGTGAAGAGAATGAAACAAACCATTCAGGATATACAGATCAAAGGGAAAAAAATATTTGTCCGAGCTGATTTTAACGTACCTTTAAAAGATGGCGTGATTACCGATGATACGCGGATTCGGGCGACGCTGCCGACCATCCGCTACATATTGAAAGAAGGCGGAGCGCTTATTTTAGCCAGTCATTTGGGCAGACCGAAAGGGCAGGCTCTTCCTGAATTTACTTTGGCGCCGGTAGCGAAACGGCTGAGCGAGCTGCTGGGGATGGAAGTGTTGATGGCTCCGGACTGCATTGGAGAAGAAGTGAAAAAAATGGCAGCGGCATTGCAGCCAGGACAAATTCTGCTCTTGGAAAATCTGCGCTACCACAAAGAAGAAGAAAAGAATGATCCGGAATTTTCCCGTCAGCTGGCTGAATTGGCTGATGCAGGCATAAATGATGCGTTTGGCGTATCTCATCGCGCACATGCTTCTGTGGAAGGAATTACCAAGTATTTGCCTATGGCGGCGGGCTTCCTGCTGGAAAAAGAAATTCAGTTTATTGGCGGCGCGGTGGAAAATCCGAAAAAACCGTTTGCCGCTATTATCGGAGGCGCTAAAGTATCTGATAAAATCAATGTTATTGCAAATTTGCTGCCGAAAGTAGACGTCCTTATCATTGGCGGCGGCATGGCAAATACATTTTTAGCAGCTAAAGGCTATGAAACCGGCGCTTCTTTGGTAGAAACCGATAAAATTGAGCTGGCAAAATCATTGCTGGAACAGGCCGAAGAAACCGGCGTTTCTCTGCTGATTCCGGAAGATGTGGTTGTTGCCGATCGGTTTGCTGCCGATGCGGATACTAAAATCGTTGCAGCCGGCGAGATTCCGGCCGGCTGGATGGCGCTGGATATAGGGCCGAAAACACAGCAGCTGTTTGCAGAAGCACTGCAGCCGATGCATACGATTGTATGGAACGGACCGATGGGCGTATTTGAAATGGATGCCTTTGCCAAAGGTACGGAAGCTGTTGCCAGAGCGGTTGCAGAAGCCGATGCAGTTACTATTGTTGGCGGCGGAGATTCTGTTGCAGCCATTGAAAAGACAGGGCTGGCAGATAAAATCAGCCACATTTCAACGGGCGGCGGCGCTTCGCTGGAATATTTGGAAGGAAAAGTCCTGCCGGGCATTGCTGCATTGGCAGAAAAGTAAGAGGAGCAAGATATGAGAAAATTTTTGATTGCTGGAAATTGGAAAATGAATCATACCATTGCCATTTCTCAGAAATTGGTTAAATCCTTGGCAGCTGCAGCGAAAGAGATGGACGATCGGGAATATATGATCGCGCCGGTATTCACCGCGCTTCCAGCAGTAGCGGAACAGCTGTGTGGCACTTGTATTCATGTGGGAGCGCAGAATATGCATTGGGAAGAAAGCGGCGCGTATACCGGAGAAATTTCACCGGCGATGCTGACGGAACTGAATGTAAAATATGTGATTATAGGACATTCAGAGCGGCGGCAATACTTTGGAGAAACCGATGAAACGGTACAGAAAAAAACGCTGGCCGCATTGAAAGCGGGCATAGCTCCTATCGTTTGCTGCGGAGAGAGCTGGGAACAGCGGGAGCAAGGATTGACGGAAACGTTTATTTCCGAGCAGATTGAAAAAGCGCTGGTCGGCGTGACGGCCGATGATGCGGACAATCTGGTCATCGCGTACGAACCGATTTGGGCGATTGGTACCGGAAAAAGCGCCAGCGCTGCGGACGCGCAGCATGTATGCGCGCATATTCGAAAAGAGCTGGCTCGGTTATTGGGAACGGAGGCGTCTGAAAAGGTACGGATTTTATACGGCGGCAGCGTAAAAGGCAGCAATTGCCGGGAATATATGAATGAACCGGATATAGACGGCGCGCTGGTAGGCGGCGCCAGTTTAAAAGCCGCGGACTTTTTGGAAATCATGGAATTTACGAGGTAAGCAGATGACAAAAGTAAAACAACCGGTCATGCTTGTTATTTTGGACGGATTCGGCATCGGTGATAAAAAAGATCCGTTTAATGCAATCGCGACGGCCAATTTATCTGTACTGCCATCGCTTTGGAAGAATTGTCCTCACAGTCAGCTGTCTGCCAGCGGGGAGTCGGTAGGCCTGCCGAAAGGGCAAATGGGAAACTCTGAAGTAGGGCATTTAAATTTAGGGTCTGGCAGGATCGTATATCAGGAGCTTTCTCGTATTACGAGAGATATTGAAAGCGGCGCTTTTTTTGCACGTCCGGTATTAAACGAAATAATGGAACGGACAGCCTCGTCTGGCAGCCTGCACATGATGGGGCTGTTATCCGACGGCGGAGTGCACAGCAGCAGCACACACTTATATGCGCTTTTGGAAATGGCAAAACAAAAAGGTATAAAAAATGTATATCTGCATTTGTTTTTGGACGGCCGGGACGTACCGCCTAAAAGCGCGGAAGGCTATATCAAAGAGTTAGAGACCGTTATTGAGCAAACTGGAACAGGCATCATTTCTACTGTTTCCGGGCGGTATTATGCGATGGATCGTGATAAGCGCTGGGATCGTGTGGAAAAGGCATACCGGGCCGTTGCCGAAGGCAATGGACTTTTGGCGGATACGGCGCTTGCCGCCGTGCAGCAGGCTTACGAACGGGGAGAAACGGATGAATTCGTTCAGCCTACGGTAATTTGCCGGAAACCCATAGAGCCGGGAGACAGTGTTTTGTTTTTCAATTTCCGGCCGGATCGGGCAAGAGAGCTGACCAAGGCGCTGGTATTGCCTTCGTTTAAAGAATTTCCGCGGACGTTAGACGAAAGCAGCTTGTACATGGCGACGATGACGCAATATGAAGAAGGACTTCCCGTTCACCTTGTATATGCTCCGGAAACACTGAAAAATACATTGGGAGAAACGGTAAGCAAACAGGGCTGCCGCCAGCTGCGGATTGCAGAAACGGAAAAATATGCTCACGTAACCTATTTCTTTAACGGCGGTATAGAAGAACCGTTTGAAGGGGAAGACCGAATACTGATTCCGTCGCCGAAAGTAGCCACTTATGATTTGCAGCCGGAAATGAGTGCTGAGGAAGTGTGCGCTGCGGTGATTGAAAAAATAGAGTCGCAGTTATACGACCTGATCATTTTGAATTTTGCGAATCCGGATATGGTAGGGCATACCGGCAATCTGCAGGCGGCGCAAAAAGCCGTAGAAACAGTAGACTCATGCGTAGGCCGGATTGTGGAAGCGATGAAAAAGCAAAACGGCGTACTGCTTATCACGGCAGATCATGGAAATGCGGATATGATGAGAAGCGAGGCTACCGGCATGCCGCATACGGCGCATACGACAAATCCGGTGCCGCTGATTTTAGTTGGAAACGGCTGGGAACAGCGGCGGCTGAAAAATGGTATTTTGGCGGATATCGCTCCGACCCTGCTTACGTTGGCGGGTTTGGATATTCCGTCTGAAATGACAGGCTCCTGCCTGATAGACGATTAAGGAGGAAATAATAATGGCAGTAATAGTAGATGTATTTGCAAGAGAAATCATGGATTCCCGCGGCAATCCGACGGTAGAAGCAGAAGTTGTGCTCGACGACGGCTCTGTGGGCCGGGCAGCCGTACCGTCCGGCGCTTCGACCGGTATGTTTGAAGCCGTAGAACTTCGAGATGGCGGAGATCGGTACTGCGGAAAAGGTGTAGAGAAGGCAGTAAAAAATGTAAATGAAGTTATTGCTCCGGAATTGATTGGCGTAGATGCGCGGGAACAAGTATATATTGATAATATGATGATCGCGATGGACGGTACTGCAAATAAAGGCAAGCTCGGCGCAAATGCTATCTTGGGCGTTTCTCTTGCTTGTGCAAAAGCTGCGGCAAATGCAATGGGTCTGCCGCTGTACCAGTACTTAGGCGGCGTAAATGCAAAAGAACTGCCGGTTCCGATGATGAATATTTTAAACGGCGGCGCGCACGCGGACAACAATGTGGATATCCAGGAATTCATGATCCTTCCGGTAGGGGCAGAAAGCTTTAAAGAAGCGCTGCGGATGTGTGCTGAAGTATATCATTCGCTCAAAGCCGTGCTGAAAGGAAAAGGCTTGTCTACTGCGATCGGTGACGAAGGCGGGTTTGCTCCGAACTTAGCGTCGAATGAAGAAGCGCTGGAAGTAATTATGGAAGCGATCACAAAAGCAGGATATGTACCGGGAGAAGATATTCGCCTCGGTCTGGATGTCGCTTCTTCCGAAGTGTATAAAGACGGTATCTATGATTTTGCCGGCGAAGGTGTGAAACGGACAGCCGCTGAACTGGTTGCTTATTATGAACAGCTGGTAGAAAAATATCCGATTATTACGATCGAAGATGGTATGAGTGAAGAAGACTGGGAAGGCTGGAAACTGCTGACCGAAAAATTAGGTGAAAAAATCCAGCTTGTCGGCGACGATTTGTTTGTAACGAATACGGAACGCCTGGCTCAGGGCATTGAGAAAGGCGTGGGAAACTCGATTTTGATTAAAGTAAATCAGATCGGCACGCTGACGGAAACACTCGAAGCGATTGAAATGGCAAAACGGGCTGGATATACGGCTGTGATTTCTCACCGTTCCGGTGAAACGGAAGATACGACGATTGCAGACATTGCCGTAGCGGTAAATGCCGGCCAGATTAAAACGGGTGCGCCGACAAGAACGGACCGGGTAGCAAAATACAATCAGCTGCTCCGTATTGAAGAAATGCTGGATATCACTGCAGAATATAACGGCATGGACGTTTTTTATAATTTAAAATAATAATCTGCCATGCAGCGGCATCAATTGCTTCGAAAGCTCTTAAGAGAACGGGAGCAGTTGGCTGCGGCGTCATAAAAAAAATGGAGCCTTTCCTTACTATAAGGGGGGCTCCATTTCTGATTTTAATTTAGGGGAAGGGGAATAAGGCGGCGTAAGAAAAAATAAAAGAGAAGAAAAGTTAAAAATAGGCTTGACAAAAAGAAAAAACAGGGTGTTTCAATTTGGAAAATGTTGTCAATAGGGGGAAAGTA
>OHAY01003131.1_pt1 | contig 11836 bp, 8 predicted proteins | sample 1577191 | NCBI WGS metagenome assembly OHAY01 (sample SAMEA3541504, study PRJEB24748) | human gut metagenome | biome: human gut; feature: human-associated habitat; material: faeces | place: China | collected 2012 | reverse complement strand
TCCGGGATTGTTTGATTAATATTAATTTGTCTCGATTTTAACGGGACACTAATGTATAAAACAATATATTTCTCAAAAGTAAATACAAAGGAAGAATTCAATAAAAGAAATTATATCTGCAACAATAGAGTATTTAGTTTTAAGGTCAGGTTATTTTTAATTTAAAACTTAATATACGTCCGATAAAAAATCTTGAATATTTTCTTTTTTCGTTGTATTTAAGAATGATTTCTAGAGTAAATTTAAATATTTTTTTCAATAAAGCAAAATAATATTTAAAAAAAAGCGCAAATACATGATCTGAACATGTATTTGCGCTTTTATCAAAGAAACAACTGATGGCTTTATTTCTTCAATGCAGCTATACTTTCTTTCAATGCTGCAATTTTAGTTTCGGCATCAGCCTGTTTTTTACGTTCCATTTCTATTACATTTGCCGGAGCCTTGCTGACAAATTTCTCGTTGCTCAGTTTCTTCAACACACTTTGCAAGAATCCTTCCTGATATTTCAAGTCAGCCTCCAGTTTCTTCAGTTCCTCTTCTACATCAATAAGATTACCCAAAGGAACAGCATACTCTGTAGTACCTACCATAAAGGCAGCAGCTCCTTCTGCTTTCGTTTCCACAGAAGTAATAGCTGACAGGTTACACAATTTTGCAATAACAGAAACAAAAGCCTCTACAGGATTTTCTCCTACTACTTCCAAAGACAATGCTTCTTTCTGTGCAATATTCTTTTGCAGACGGATAGTACGGATACCACCAATCACCTCTTTCACTGCTTCAAACTGAGCAATCACAGCTTCGTTGAACGAAACATTCATATCCAAAGTCTGTGTCATGATACTTTCGCCTTGCTGACGATCGTAAATATGCTGCCACAGCTCTTCTGTAATAAAAGGCATAAACGGATGTAACAGTTTTAGCAATGTATCAAAGAAGCCCAAAGTCTTTTCATAAGTTACACTGTCGATAGGCTGTCCGTAAGCCGGTTTCACCATTTCCAGATACCAACTTGAGAATTCATCCCAGAACAATTTATAAACAACCATCAAGGCTTCACTCAAGCGATATTTTCCGAACAGATCGTTTACTTCGGCTGCTGTCTTAGCCAACATAGCCTCAAACCACTCAGTAGACAAGCGCGCATATTCCGGCTGTTCAATTTCAGCTACATTCCATCCCTTTACCAAACGGAATGCATTCCAGATTTTATTATTGAAGTTACGTCCCTGTTCGCACAAAGCATCATCAAAGAGGATATCGTTACCTGCAGGTGCAGCCAACATCATACCCATACGTACACCATCAGCTCCATACTTATCAATCAAATCCAATGGGTCTGGAGAGTTACCCAATGATTTTGACATCTTACGGCCAATCTTATCACGTACAATACCGGTGAAATATACATTCTTGAACGGCATATCACCCATGTATTCGTAACCAGCCATAATCATACGAGCTACCCAGAAGAAGATAATATCCGGTCCTGTCACCAGATCGGAAGTAGGATAGTAATATTTGATTTCTTCATTTCCCGGACGGTTAATACCATCGAACAACGAGATAGGCCACAACCAAGAAGAGAACCAAGTATCCAAACAGTCATCATCCTGACGGAGATCTTCCAACTTCATATCCTGCTTACCAGTCTTCTCTTTAGCAAGTTCAAGCGCTTTTTCTGCAGTTTCAGCTACCACGAAACCACCTTCCGGCAAGAAATAAGCAGGAATACGATGTCCCCACCACAGCTGACGGCTGATACACCAGTCTTTGATATTCTCCATCCAGTGACGATAAGTATTCTTATACTTAGCCGGATAGAACTTCAACTCATCATTCATTACAGGTGGCAAAGCCATATCTGCAAAATGCTGCATTTTAAGGAACCACTGCATAGAAAGTTTCGGTTCAATAGCTACATTGGTACGTTCAGAGAAACCTACTTTATTGGTATAAGCTTCCACTTTTTCCAACAAACCTGCTGCAGCCAGATCTTTTTCAATCTGTTCGCGAACATCGAAGCGGTCCATACCCACATACATACCAGCAGCTTCACTGATAGTTCCATTATCGTTGAAGATATCAATGCTCGGCAAATTGTATTTCTCACCCAACATATAGTCGTTCACATCGTGAGCCGGTGTTACCTTCAAACATCCTGTACCGAACTCAATATCTACATAGTCGTCTTCAATAACCGGAATCACACGGCCCACCAACGGCACAATCACCTTCTTACCCTTCAACCACTGGTTCTTCGGGTCGTTCGGATTGATACACATTGCAGTATCACCCATAATTGTTTCAGGACGAGTAGTTGCAACAACTGCATAACGTCCTTCTGCGTCACCTTCTACCTTATAACGCAAATAAAACAACTTGCTGTGTTCTTCCTTATAAATTACTTCTTCATCACTCAATGCTGTCAAGGCTTTCGGGTCCCAGTTTACCATACGAACCCCACGATAAATCAAACCTTTATTATAAAGGTCGACAAATACCTTGATTACACTTTTGCTGCGTTCTTCGTCCATTGTAAAGGCAGTACGATCCCAGTCGCATGATGCCCCCAATTTACGCAACTGCTTCAGAATAATACCTCCGTGTTCTTCTGTCCAAGCCCATGCGTGCTTCAAGAACTCCTCACGAGTCAAATCAGTCTTTTTAATACCTTGCTGTGCCAGTTTATTCACAACCTTTGCTTCTGTTGCAATAGAAGCATGGTCAGTACCCGGTACCCAACAAGCATTTTTCCCCATCATACGGGCACGACGTACCAGAATATCCTGAATGGTATTGTTAAGCATGTGTCCCATGTGGAGAACTCCGGTCACATTTGGCGGTGGAATAACGACGGTATAAGGTTCACGTCCGTCAGGTTTCGAACTGAATAGTTTATTGTCCAGCCAATACTGATACCATTTTCCCTCCACATCAGCGGGATTATACTTACTAGCTAATTCCATTGTTTCTATATCGTTTGTTTTAATAATTAACGTAATATGCGATTGCAAAAGTAATAAAAGTTGTTGAAACTGCGATACTCCCCCGAACGAAAACTTATATTCTGCATTTTTACTCTTCCACTTCTATGTATTTGGGAGACTTGCCATATTTATTTTCTCCCTTCTGGCTATCAAAACACATCAACACGATTAATACCAACTGAACGATGCAACACAAAACGTGCAACCATACATATTTCAGCAAAGTATTTCCCATCACCCTGACTGCAGCCATTCCTGCCACACTATCTGCATTCTGAAGAAACTTCACCTCTTCAAATCCCAACAAAAGCAAATACACAAGCATCAGCGTAAAATCGAAAAATGCCCATCCTCCGCTTCTTCCCGTATCATGCAAGCGTCTTACTCCCATCGGAAGCAATATACACTTCCACAAAAAGATTCCTCCCAAAACATACAATGGGAAGAACGGTGAAGCGGTCGGCCCTAAAGGGAAAGTTGCCGAAAATACACCCAATATTACATAAGTCAACGACATACCCCACCAGTATTCGGAACGGCGGGAACGACCTTTAAAGACAAACAGTTTCTTAACTATTTCCTTCATGGCCTCTGCAGGCCCAAGCGATGAGACGACAATCCTCTTTTCCATAGCAAACAAATACAATTAATCAAAGACTCATTATTTTTCCTCTGTCTGTTTACACAGCCACAGTTTTTTATCCGACTAACCAGGTCAGCATTTCCTGAATTGTAAATTTAAGAAAAAACATTCAAATTTCATCTAACCGTAAAAGATAAAAAAACAATGATTACATTGCAAGCCTCTTGTTGAACTGGCTTAGAGTATCAAGTTTTTTTCTTACCTTTGCACCATTAATACTTTAATTTATAAAGCACAGATGAAGAATATCAGAAACTTTTGCATCATTGCCCACATTGACCACGGAAAGTCGACACTCGCAGACCGTCTGCTGGAGTACACACAGACCATTAAAGTGACCGAAGGACAGATGCTCGACGATATGGATCTGGAACGTGAGCGAGGCATTACCATCAAAAGCCATGCTATCCAGATGGAATACAATTATAAAGGGGAAAAATATATTCTCAACCTGATTGATACTCCGGGACACGTAGACTTCTCATACGAAGTATCCCGCTCTATCGCTGCCTGCGAAGGAGCATTACTGGTAGTAGATGCTTCACAAGGCGTACAGGCACAAACCATCTCCAACCTTTATATGGCATTGGAACATGACCTTGAAATCATCCCGGTTATGAACAAATGCGATATGGCCAGTGCCATGCCCGAAGAAGTAGAAGATGAAATCATCGACCTTCTGGGATGCAAACGGGAAGACATCATCCGTGCTTCCGGAAAGACCGGTATGGGAGTAGAAGATATTCTTCAGGCTGTAGTAGAACGTATCCCCCACCCGACCGGAGACGAAGAAGCTCCGCTTCAAGCTCTGATTTTCGACTCTGTATTCAACTCATTCCGAGGCATCATCGCTTACTTTAAAGTAGTGAACGGTGTAATCCGTACCGGAGACAAAGTGAAATTCTTCAATACCGGTAAAGAATACGATGCCGATGAAGTGGGTGTACTGAAAATGGATATGGTTCCTCGTAAAGAACTCAGAACGGGAGATGTAGGTTATATCATTTCCGGTATCAAGACTTCAAAAGAAGTAAAAGTTGGAGATACCATCACTCACATTGCACGTCCTTGCGACAAAGCCATCGAAGGATTCGAAGAAGTAAAACCAATGGTCTTTGCCGGTGTTTACCCCATTGAAGCCGAAGATTATGAAAACCTGCGTGCATCTTTGGAAAAACTGCAGTTGAATGATGCCTCACTGACCTTCCAGCCCGAATCATCACTGGCTTTGGGATTCGGATTCCGTTGCGGCTTCCTGGGACTTCTCCACATGGAAATCGTACAGGAACGACTCGACCGCGAATTCGACATGAATGTCATCACCACTGTGCCTAACGTATCCTACATGGTATACGACAAACAGGGAGGAGTACAAGAGGTACATAACCCTGGCGGTATGCCCGACCCTACTTTGATAGACCATATCGAAGAACCATATATCGACGCTTCTATCATTACTGCAACCGACTACATCGGTCCTATCATGACTTTGTGTTTAGGTAAAAGAGGTGAACTGGTACGTCAGGATTATATTTCCGGAAACCGTGTGGAACTGCATTACAAGATGCCTCTTGGAGAAATTGTCATCGACTTCTACGACAAGCTTAAGAGCATTTCAAAAGGATATGCTTCATTCGACTATCACCAGTCCGGCTTCCGTCCGTCTAAGTTGATTAAGCTGGATATCCTGCTGAACGGTGAATCGGTGGATGCACTCTCCACACTGACCCACTTCGACAATGCTTACGATTTAGGACGCCGTATGTGTGAGAAACTGAAAGAGCTTATTCCACGCCAGCAGTTTGAAATTGCTATTCAGGCTGCTATCGGAGCCAAAATCATTGCCCGGGAAACCATCAAGGCAGTACGTAAAGACGTAACAGCCAAATGTTACGGTGGTGACGTAAGCCGTAAGCGTAAACTGCTTGAAAAGCAGAAGAAAGGTAAAAAACGTATGAAGCAGATTGGTACAGTAGAGGTTCCGCAAAAAGCTTTCCTTGCCGTATTGAAACTGGATTAAAAACAACGACCATACTATATAGAAAATCTCCAAAGCATCTCTATCCGGTTGCTTTGGAGATTTTTCGTTTTCTTCTTATCAAAAGATATTCATCTCATCGGCTTCAGCTTCACTACCTCTCCCAGTTCCGGCAACAAAACAGGCATATCACGCTTCTTTGCTTCTGCCTTAAATACATGAGGTGGATCGAAAAGAGGCTCGTCCGAAAGATCGAATGTACCATAATGCATCGGAATCGTAAGACAGGCTTGCATATCTGCCGAAGCAGTCAGTGCATCATAAGGCGAAATATGATTAGGTTTCATAAACCAGCGCGGTTTGTAAGCCCCTATTCCTACCATACAATAATCAATATGCGGAAACAAATGAGGAAGCTCACTGAAATGAGGAGCATACCCTGTATCTCCACTATTGTAAATTACAATTCCTCCAGCTTCTATCATGAATGCTCCCCACAAACGTTCTCCCCCATCACTGACTCCACGCTTGCTCCAGTGCTGTGCCGGAAGAAACGTCAGTTTCACATCTCCGTCCTGATATTGCTGGTACCAGGCAGCCTCTATCACCTCCATATCCGGGAACCATCCTTTAATCAAGGCTCCGGTACCAATACCGCAAAAGAGCTTCATCTGAGGGTTATCGGCAAACAAACGAGCCACACTGGGCTTATCCAAATGGTCGAAATGATCATGACTGATCAACAAATAATCGATATGCTGAAAAATAGAAGGATTGGCTGGGAACAAGCTACGACGCTTTACAAAAGGGATATTGCCATATACCGGATCAATCATAAAACGCTTTCCACCCAACTGCAAGAAAAAGGAATTGTGACCCAGCCATATCAGAGAATTACCTACCACATTATCCAGCGAGCGTAAAAAATGTATCTTGGGATTCCATTTTACAGTACGCTTTTCCTTTCGCTGCGGATTTGGGGAGAAACGCCATTTCAACACGCTTCCCATTCCGGGACGCCAACGATGCTGCCGGTTAAAGAATTTACCTTTTGCCACCGGGTTTCCCCTCCAGTGCGGATTAATCATGTGCAAACGCTCATTTTTCCGAAATGTAATCCGTTCTCCCATATATCCCTCCTCTAAAAAAAGAAAACTGTGCCCAAAGAAAACAATATTCTTCCGACACAGCCTTTTATTTCGTTCTATCTGTATTACAAAACCTCAGAATAACAGGAGAAGTCACTATACAGCCTTCAGACACATGGCCTTCTCCCCTCTCATCCTGAACTCCAACAGTTCTGCCCTTTTATTATTTTTCAAGCAAATCTTTCAGAAAAGCATCCAGTTCTTCGTCCAGTCCCTTAAGAAGCTCTTCATTCAATAAAAGTGTTTCTTCATCGTCTACCAATAAAAGTTCAGCTACAGTTTCTTTTTCATCGTCTACCAAAACAAAAGAAAAAGGCTTCAACAAACATAACTTATCCAGCAGACCCTCGTCCTTCAATACTGTAAGTTCCGAACGCAGCAAAGATTCCACCTCTGTATAGAAATCATCCTTATCGTAATCCACCCACTCATCCACGATAGTACGTGCCAATTCTTCGTCATCGTCATTAAAAACAATAAATTCGCCGCTATCTTGTTTGGGCTGTAAATGGATATCTGTAACTACAGAACCTTCACTTCCTGTAATATATCTGCATAAAGCTTCTTTCAAAGCAGAAATAATCGAAAAGTGCGAATGTTCACTTATATTCATATGCTATGCCTTTCTTTTTATACTTCAAATGTACAAAAAAAATCATTCCTGCAAGAATTATTCTCAGAATTTGTTTCCAAAACGGCTCATTTGAATATTCAATTTCAATGTAGTTTCCTTTCTTGCTTTCAGCTGCTTCTCATACAAAGCCAGCATCCGTACTTCATCACTTCCCGATTTCAAAAGAGATTTTGCCTTGTCCAGCCATTCTTCTGCCTTGTCAAAATCCCCTTCCATTTCATACGACAGTGCGACATTATATGCAGCCTTCATTTTCAATCCGCCTTTCTTATAGCGGTTGTACAATCCGGTCCATAACTCCCGCGCTCCTTTCCAGTCATTTTCACCGACACAAACCTCAGCATCACGCATTTCCACACATCCTCCTCCAAAATAAGAACGTTCCACTGTCTTCCAGCACGGAACCAGCTGACTAGTCAACATTGAGGCTACCATCTGACCACTTTCAGCCATCAACTGCTTATCCGAAGGCAGATTGGACATATCCCAATATACACTGTCCGTAGCAGCAACTACATGCAACGGCTTTTCACGGAAGGGAGCATAAATGCTCAACACCGGAGTCACTTTTACCTTTACTGCCTGCCACACCATTGCCCATTCCGGATAGAAAACATCTTCCTTGGCTGTATGAATCATTACGCGATCCAAAGAAAAAATCAAATCGGCACCCAAATCGGATGAAAGTTTCTTCACTTCCTCCTGCGACAAGGCGGCATGAACTTTATCTTTCGCACACAAAGCCGAATCACAAATTACCACCTGATAGAAATATCTGGAATCGGCAAGAGAAGTAGCCAGTGCCTCTGCCGCAGTCTTACCGTCCGCATTCAGTTCTCCTAACGTAAGAACTCCCTTTTCTGAAGTTGAAGAAAGTTCCGGCATATTATTGACTACTGCTACTGTTCTTACATCTGCAGGAAAATTATACTTGGCCGGAGCAAGTTCTTCAAACGAAAGAATCCGTACAGAAGTACAAGAAGAAAGCACGCATGCCAAGGCCCACATCATATATTTTTTCATAAATCTTGTCTTTAGCGTTCGTAAACAAAGGTAATGAAATTCGCAATACCGAAAAGATAAAAAGAAAAAAATGCAAAGAAAAGGAGTTAAAGTACCTTATGCGCACGACTTATAAAGTATTGTTTCCAGAGATTGAAACATTAACCGGCTTGTGCAGCACACACTGACTTAAGAAAAATTTTGTACTGATTTCGTCCCAGATCCATCGACATCGGACATAATAGATAATATGAACTTTAGGCGGCTATATCTTTGCCTGAAAGGGAGTATAGCCGACGACGCCGGCTGTGTAGCCAATGGCGCTGACCGTACAAACGGCTACGCTGGATGTATGGTCGACGTCGCTGAATACAATCCTTCACGTATTACGATTTAGTCTATAACCATCATTTAAATTTTATCTAACCATGAGCGTTAATTACACATTGCAGAGAATGAACGACCTCAACCACGAGGGAGAAACCATCCTTGTTCCTAAAATGATTTTAAGAGGCCGCTACTCCTCCAAAGAACTTGCCAAAGAAATGGAGAAATATTCTACCTTCAGCCGAAGTGAAATTATGGGTATACTGACTCTTCTGAGTGAAATGATTGCCTATAAAATGGCTAACGGCTATTCCGTGAAGCTGGATGAGATTGGTACCTTTACTCCAGCACTGTCAGTCCGGAAAGAGATAGAAACAGATTGCCAGACAAGAACCGATGCCCGGCACATTGGTGTATCGAACATCTTGTTCCGCCCGGATAAAACACTTACCCTAAATACCGCCATGCAATGCAAGCTGAAAAAAGGTCCCCAAAGCTATGGCTGCCTGCACACACAGTATACTCCTGAAGAGCGTCTGAAAATAGCACAGACTTATCTGGAGTCTCACGAGATACTGACTGTAAAAATATACGAAGAGATTGCCGGATTAAGACACACCCAAGCTGCCAGTGAACTTAAATTATGGAGCAGAACACCGGAAAGCGGAATCGGTTGTCATGGAAAAGGAAGCCATAAGGTGTACGTACGAGACAAAGCAGAAATGAAGTAAAGAAACTTCTTTTTACGTAAGAAAAACGACAAAGATCCATAAACATAAAAATCACCCCCTTATGAGGGTGATTTTTATTTATTTCTTCTGACTGAACAACCATTTCATAAAATCCGGATAGTTGAAAGCAGGATGCCAACTGGCATGACCACATCCGGGGAACTCAATATACTCTACCTTGGCACCGGCTTTCTTTAGTGCCTTATAGGCAGCTCTGGAACCAATGACAGGAACTACATCGTCTGCATCACCATGGAATATGCGGAACTTAACTTTTTTTGCTACGGCAAGTCTGGACGGATTTACAATACCACAAATAGGAATAGCAGCAGCAAACACATCCGGATAACGGCTTACCAAGTCGAAAGTGGCCATTCCTCCCATAGAAAGTCCCATCACATACACTTTTTTCTTGTCAACCTGAGGAAGGGACAAGTATGAGTCAAGAAGTCCCTTAAGAAGCTTGGTAATCTGCACATCGTCTGTAGAAAGTGGCATTTCCTCCGGTACAAACGATACAGGTCGGGTTCCATAAGCCCAGTAACAGCTATCCGGACACTGTGGAGCAAGCACAAAAGCCGGATAATTTTCACGATTTACTGGATTAAGCCACATCTGCCCTCCATGAAACAACTGCTTTTCATTGTCACAGCCTCTTTCTCCTGCTCCATGAAGAAACAAGACCAGCGGATAACACTTGTTTTCATCGTAGTTTTCCGGCAATAGCAAACGATATCTTAAAGTATCTCCTGCCTCAGATACATAAACTTTCTTCTCAAATTCTCCCATTTTATCCTGTGCATTTACACATAAGGACAATAGAAAACATACAGTTAAAATAAAATTTCTTTTCATTTTCCGGTCTTTTTAATTTTAAAGCAATTCGATAGTAAAAGATTTAATATAAAGTTACAGAGATTTCTCACATAGCAAATAATGTTTGAAAAAGAATTTATCTTGCATCAGAGAAAAACTTATACTACTAAAAGGATATTCTCCATAAACCACTCAAAAGAACTCTCATACCACAGCAAAGAAAATGAATCACATAAAAAAACTCCCAAATGAAAATTACCTTTCATCTGGGAGTTCTCTATATTAATCCAATATTTTATTCAGCTTTATCCTTACCATGACAGTTCTTATATTTCAGTCCGCTGCCACAAGGACAAGGATCATTACGGCCTACTGTTTTTTCAGCACGGTAAGGCTCCTGTTTTGCCTCTCTTGTGTCGCGTCCTGCAGCTGCCTGCTGATTAGGATCTGTCAAATCTTGCTTCTCTTCACGATACTGCTGACGAGGACGTTCCGGTTCGGGAGCAGCCTCACGTACCTGTTCCGGTTCCTGTACCGGTATCTGACCACGCATCAATACAGAAATTGTATTGTTATTGATCTTGTTCACCATATTATCGAACAGGTTTACAGATTCCAGCTTGAAGATCAACAGCGGATCTTTCTGCTCGTAACTTGCATTCTGTACAGAATGTTTCAACTCATCCAGTTCACGCAAGTTTTCTTTCCAGCCTTCGTCGATAGTGTGAAGAAGAATAGCCTTTTCGAATGCCTTGACAATTGCCTTCGATTCTGTTTCGTATGCTTCTTTCAGGTTGACTGAAATATTGTACATACGTTTACCGTCGGTAATAGGAATCATAATGTTTTCGTACATATGACCTTGCGCTTCGTATACCTGCTTAATCACCGGATTGGCAATCTGAGCCATACGTTCAGTCTTACGCTTAAACAATGTCATTGCTTCTTCGAAAGTCTTTTCTGCAAGAGTTTCTTTCTTTGTTCCGCGGAATTCATCTTCTGTAAATGGAGCCTCCATTGCCAGTGTCTGAAGAATTTCCATCTTCGCATCTTCGAAAGTAGGCTGTTCTACCGCGTTGACACAACGTTCCCAAATCATATCTACGATATCCATACCGATACGTTCACCCATCAAAGCATGACGACGTTTAGTATAAACTACAGTACGCTGCTTGTTCATCACGTCATCGTATTCCAGCAAACGTTTACGGATACCAAAGTTATTTTCTTCGACTTTCTTCTGTGCACGTTCAATAGAATTTGAAATCATCTTATGCTCAATCATTTCACCTTCCTTGAAGCCCAGCTTATCCATTACAGAAGCAATTCTGTCTGATGAGAACAAACGCATCAAATCGTCTTCCAATGACACAAAGAATACAGAAGAACCCGGGTCACCCTGACGTCCGGCACGACCACGCAACTGACGGTCTACACGACGTGATTCATGACGTTCCGTACCAATAATTGCCAAACCTCCGGCAGCTTTCACTTCCGGACTCAACTTGATATCGGTACCACGACCGGCCATATTGGTTGCAATAGTTACAGTAGAACTCTGACC
>OHAY01003129.1_pt1 | contig 11845 bp, 10 predicted proteins | sample 1577191 | NCBI WGS metagenome assembly OHAY01 (sample SAMEA3541504, study PRJEB24748) | human gut metagenome | biome: human gut; feature: human-associated habitat; material: faeces | place: China | collected 2012 | reverse complement strand
GGCTGAATGAAGGCGATACCGAACTCACATTAAAACAGCTTTCGCCTGTCAGACTCGTAAAAAATGAATTCTTCAAGCAAGTGGAAGAAGCAGAAACACGCGGTGCATCTGTAGAAGAATTAAGAGAATTATTGGGCAAGGGACGTGCCAAGAAAGGTATTTTTGAAGGAGACATTTACGAAGGTGAAGTGGAAATAGGACAAATAGCGTCTTCTGTACATAGTCTCAAAACAGCAGAGGAAGTAATCAAGGAATTGATAAACGATTTTAATGCAGCATTAAAACGTACAAAAGAAATACCTTCTTTTATCCTATAATTAATAACTTGCATCGATTTATATTTATATCCGGGCAGACTTATCTATATGCCCGGATATATCCATGAAAACGCGATGTGTTTTTTCAATAGCTATTCATTTCTTTTCAGGTGCAATGAGCCGGTAATACACACCGGCAATTCATCTTTATAATGTGTCACCATTATCATTGTTTTATCCCTGCGCCGGCAGAAAGTCTCAATAATATCTTTCACCAAACGGCGGTTTATCAAATCGAGTCCATGCAACGGTTCATCCAATATCAGTAATTCCGGGTCTTTAACAAAGGCACGTGCCAACAAAACCAAACGTTGTTCTCCGCTGGAAAGCTGTAAGAAACTACGCTCCTTCAAGTCTGCAATACCAAAAATATCCATCCACCACTCACAAGTTTCCATCTGTTCGGGACGCGGACGTTTATAAAGCCCCACCGAATCATGCAATCCGCTTGCCACAATATCAATGGCCGGTAAATTCTTTAAATAGGCACGATGCATCTCCGGGCTGACATACCCGATATGCTTCTTTATTTCCCAAATGCTCTCTCCTGATCCGCGCTTACGCCCGAACAAGGTTATATCACAGGCATAGCTCTGCGGATTATCAGCACAAACCAAACTCAGCAATGTAGATTTTCCGGAACCATTATCTCCGCTAAGAGCCCACTTCTCACCACATTTCACACTCCAATCCAACTCTTTCAGGATAGTCCTTTCACCGTAACGGATACTCACTTTATTCAAATCTACCACATGGTCGGTATGATAAAAGCCATCACCATAAGGAAGAGCCAAGATACGTTCTTCTTTCTCCTTTGAGAGCACACGTTCGGGGACAGGCTTGCAACCGGCAAGATAAGCTTTCAACGTAATTTTATCACCGCACATACGATTTTCTACAGGAATTACGTGCGTAATCAACGAAGGTATATCATCTGTCTTTGAAAGTACCAGAATTACTTGCAGACAAGTTATCCGTATAAGTTCGCAAAGCAATGCATGAAGTTGGTCACGTGTCTTGGCGTCAAGTCCAATAAAAGGATTATCCATTATCAGCACACGAGGGTTACTCAACAAAGTCTTGGTCAACTGAAATTTACGTAACTCTCCACTCGATAGCAGAATAATATGTTTATCCAGCATCGTTTCTATGTCGAACAAGTCATACAACGTTTTTTTCAGTTCGGGATTCGTAGCTTTCGGCAAAAGGTCACGAACGACAGGCGTTTCATCCAAATCATGGGTATTCCAGCGCTGTTGATAATAATAATTACCGTCTGCATCCCCATAAGAGTCCCTGAAAGCAATATATTTTATATTATCATACACCATCTTTGAGGGAGAAGGCGAGAAATCATACTTCACTTCGTTCATTAATAGCGGCCAACGCCCGATAATAGTATCCACCAATATGCTTTTTCCTGCTCCGTTCGGACCTACAATAGCAATATGATCACCTTCGGCAAGCGTCATGTTTATCGGCTTTTTCATCCGATAAAGCGGATGACGGACAACCCCGTTCTCAATAGCAATAATATTCTGCATTTCAATATCTCATTTTAGTCTTAAACAGAATACAAAGGTAGATAAAATTTAATAGAGCGCTTACCCCATCCCTATATTTTTCTTGCCCGGAAAACATTCGTCAGAGCATAGAAAAATATGGGTTTTAGCATAAAAAGTTAGGTTTTTCCATCCTTTTGTCATAACTTCGTGCACTTTTTTGGAGAAAACTTATGTATATATTCCGTTCTATTTACGAAATCATAAATACCATATCCACGGCAAAAACATTGCTGACGGAAATGTTCGAAAAGAGAAAAACCATCAGTTTCAGATACATCGATGCCTTAGAATTATTAAAAGACGATGAAAATCGCCTTAAAATATTAATTGAAAAAGAAGTGATTCACCAAAATGGCAACTTCTTGGAGCTGGACGTGCGTTTTCTCGATTTCTTTGAAACGCTACTTGAAGCCAACGAAGAAATCGACACAGCCACAATTGACGAAAACATCGAATACCTGCACGAGCTGATGGATTATTATCTGAAAGAAAAGATACAATCACGCAAAGAGAGCTATGTGAGGAACATCAAACTGACGTTCCAGAAAATAGCTCGCGTAACAATACGTAATATCATGAATTTGCAAAACAGTATCGACAACACTTTCAAACATGAACCAACATACCAAATCAAAATAGCCAAGCTGAAGAATCTGGACAAGAAGCGCATCAATATACAGAATCTCATTGACTCCACCGAGCACCTGATTCTACATGAAGAGCGACTTTTTTTCCAACAAGCCACCGATGAGGAATTAGGACGCATCTTGCTGGAACTGCGTCAGGAGTTGCAATTGTCTGCTCACAGCCTCATACGGGCGCAACAGGATATAATCAACTATCTGAACCAAATAAAGAATCAAGTAATATTGGTAGAGAAAATCCGAAAAGTAAAGTATCTGCAAGACCAGTTTGAACTGCGTGCCCGAAGCAACCTGGCAGAAGTAATGGAGAATGAACATTCCGTCTTGTTGGAAGGCTGTACACAGACTTCATTCAAACTATCGCCCGAATATCTGGCAAGTGACGAAGCACGCCCCATTATCCTTAGAATCCTGAGCAACCGGAAAACCCGGGAGCATATCCGCAAGAATGAAGCGGGTGCTTTTAGTGAGGAAGACATGAAAGCGCAAGCCATGTATGAGGAAGTGGTAAACTTGGAAGAAGTGGTTAAAAGTTTTCTACAATCGGGTGCAGAAGCACAATGGAAAAACGAGCAACCCAAAGACTTGTTTACCTTTCTGCTCCATTATTCTTTTCAACGTGAAGTAAACGAGGAAGAATGCACCACACTGTTTTGCCAAATAGTGTCGCTCTACGAAGACAAATTAGAAATAAGCGATGATTTCGGACGATACAAACAATATGAATATGCCAAAATATACCCTTTATAAACTATGAATTTGAATATACAAATACCGGACAATACAGCATTAATCTTCGAATATATGCAAAAAGGGCAATTTATCTGTTCCAACAGCACAGATATCGACTTGCGCGACATGTATAATATGATTGATGAGAACTACGAATCTTTATACCAATACTTTTCACAAATAAACTATACATTAGAAAGGGGAAACGAGTATTTCTATTTCTCGCGCACGGAATCAAAAACCACATTGGAACAAAAGATACTCCGTGCCTATTATTGGATAGATGTACTTGATTTCTTCAAAACTTACGATGAAACATTCGGTGCAGGCTTCCGCTTCCAGCCGGAACAAATTTTGGTAGAGGCCAATATCAATGTTTTGCTGCAAAATAAATTAGACGGTATCCGCAAACATTTCTCGGACAAGGATATCCGCAAAGACGTGCTCGACAATATGATACGTTTGCTGGCCAAAGAATCGTTTATCGAATTGGAAAATGAGAAGACTAATACTTATAAGGTACTGACTTCATGGCATTATCTGGAAAAATTAGTCGATAGTATCAACATTTTTGAAGACATTGAAGATGAGAAACCTGAGTAGAATAATTTTTATCAATAGTGCGAATATTCCTTATTCGGACAATATATATCTGGATGGAAATATCCACTTTATCGGCACACAAGGAGTAGGAAAAAGTACCATTCTGCGTGCTATCTTATTTTTCTATAATGCGGACACGCAGAAACTGGGCATTCCCGTTGAAAAACAAAATTACACGGACTACTATTTTCCTTTTGCCAACTCATATATCATTTACGAAGTAACAACGGAGCATGGAGCATTCTGTATCCTGAGCTTTAAAGCCATGAACCGGGTATGTTATCGTTTCATAGATTCACCTTATCGCAAAGAATTCTTTATTGACGAGAATCGCACCGCCTACAGCGGCACAGACCGTATCCGTGCCATGCTCGACCAATATGAAGTGGAGTATTCTCGCATCATTTATACCTACGACGAGTATCGTAATATCCTATATGGCAATGCAACGAGTACTGAATTCCGACGTTATTCCTTGATGGAAAGCAAACAATATCAAAACATTCCGCGTACCATCCAGAATGTATTGCTGAACTCAAAACTTGATGCCGAATTTATCAAAAGGACTATTATCTCTTCTTTAAATGAAGAAGAAATATCCATCGATCTGAATAGTTACAAAGAGCATTTGAAAGATTTTGAAACGCGCCTGAGAGACATTAGTGAATTTCAAAAGAAAGAGACACAGAAGCAGGCAACGGAGATTACCCAACTATCACAGCAAACAACCCGTCTGCAAAGTGATATCATGCAAAATTGCCGCGAACTGGTGATTGCCGGTCGAAAAGCATCCGAACTGCTGCCCGAATGGAAAGAAAAACGCGACAAGGCTGGCAATGACATACAAATACAGGAAAAGCTGAAGGCAGAATTACAAAATGAATCACGGCAGCGTTGCGAAAAAATACAGGAAGAACTGACCATCGTCAGCAATGATTTGAAGAAAGCCGTTCTGAAGGAAAAGGAATATGAAGAACATCATATACAGGAAGTGATGGAACGTTCTGCCAAAGAAATGGAATGGAAAAACAAACGTCTCGGTTTGCAGGAAGAACAACGCATATTGACTTCGCAATACACGGAAATCTCTTCTAAATACAAATTGCTTATCCAGAACCTGGATAACCAGTGGAATAAAATACACGAAGAGAAAATTCATCAATTGGATACATTAAATACTGTTTACAATGCCCGTTTGGAAGAAGCTCGTAAAGAAAACCAAAACCAAACAGAAGTTTTGTATCAGGAGTATGAGAACCTGTCACAAAAACTGCATCCGCTAAAAGCCGAAAAACAGACAAAGCTGAGCGAAATGGATTATCGTATTCGTTCATGCCGCAAAGAAATCTTCTTCGAAAAGGAACAAGAGGAATTAAAGATGCGCATTCAGTCGTACACCTCTACTCACTTGGAACGAAAAACACGTATCAATGAGGCTCAAATCATTATCAAAGACTTGATGATGAAATGGGAGCATGAAGTTCAAAAATTGGAAAAAGGGATAGATGATGAACTGTCGAAGTCACAGATGGAACTGCAACAGTTACATGTCCGCATACAGGAATTGCAGCAGTTTCTTACCCATAGTAAGAGTACCTTACAAGGCTGGCTGAAAGAAAACCATAAAGGATGGGAAGAAACAATCGGTAAACTATGCGATGAAGCTATATTGTGGCAAACCAACCTCTCACCGCAAAAAGCAGAAGGCAATTCTTTTTATGGAATCCAAATTGATTTGAATGTCATAGAGCGTCACATCAAATCTATTGATGATTATAATAAAGAAAAAGAGGAGAAGGAACAACGTTCGGCAGAAATCTCTATGCGCATGCAACGTTTGCAAGCCGAAAAAGCAGAGGGACAAGAGCAAATAAAGCGAAAATACCAGCCGTTGATAAAAGAACAGAAAAGCCGTATCAACCAATTAGAATATGAATTGGAAAAACTGGAACGCCAATACCAGCAGGACATGCTCGACCTTGAAGACTGGAAGAAAAAAGCAGAAGCTGCCCGTAATGAAAAGTTAACCCGGCTGGATGAGGAAAAAAGCAAAATTGCTTTAGAACTGGCTTCCGTCAATGAAAAGCTGGATAACTTGGGACAAGAGAAAGCAAACAAGCTCAATGCCTTGAAAGAAGCATGGGCACACTTGCAAAACCAACTCTTTGAAGAAAAGAACATCCAACAAGAAAATATACGCAAAGAAGAAAAAGAGGAACAAAAGCGTATCAATGCCGGCAAAGCACAGCATGAGGCAGAGATGCAAAAAGAGTTGCATTCCCAAGGTGCCGATACCGAACGATTGCAAAATATCGCCAACCAACTGGGACAAATTGAGCAGGAGTTGTCTTTCATCAAAAAACACGCAACACTGATTATCGAATATCAAAAAGACAAACGAGACCTGATTGAACATATCCCTACATGGAAATATCAGGAAGAAGACCTGAGAAAGCAATTAAAGAAAGAACGGGATACCCTGAGAGCAGAAGTTGATACCTTGCAGAAAGAGATAGACAGAATAAAGATAATTTTACAAGAAGCCGAAGGTAATATTCGTCATTTACAACAGAATCTGGATGCTTACGCCAATATAGAAAGCTTTGATTGGTATAAATCTCATCAGGATATTTTCAAGAATGGCCCTTCTATGACAACTATTACACAAAAAAGTTGCATGGAGTTAATTGACCTGTTGAATCAATATTACATGCAATTCATGCAGATGCAAACCAAACTGCGTAAAGCTGTAAACCTCTTCACAGGACACTTTGACGAAAACAATACTTTCAAGTTTAAAACCAAATTTAATGAAGACTGGGAATACATACGCTTTGCTGATGAGTTGCACGATTTTATAGAGGAAGATAGAATTGACGAATATGTACGCCGTATCAATAATGAACATTGGGATACATTTAAACGTATCAGCATGGATGTCACTTCACTTTCTTCTTCCGAAAAAGATATACAAACAATTATTGGCAAGATAAATAAAGGATTCGCTACCTGCAATTTTGTAGGTGTCATTCAGCGCATCGAGATGAAAATGGAAGAAAGCAGTAACCGAGTGGTAAATGTACTGCATGATATTCAAAAATATTACAAAGAATATGGTTATGACCTTACCCCCGAAACAAACTTGTTCTCTTCCGAAAAAGAGCCTTTGATAAAAGAAGAAGCCATCAAGCTGCTGCGCGACTTTATCAAAGAAATTCATGCCTACCGTTATGACAATATCCGGCTGTATGACTCCTTCGAACTACGTTTCCGCATTGTAGAAAATGGTAATGACACAGGATTTGTAGAGAAAATTTCAAGTGTAGGTTCGGAAGGTACGGATATTCTGGTAAAAGCTATGATTAATATCATGCTAATCAATGTATTTAAAGAAGCCGCTTCACGAAAGTTCAAAGATTTCAAGTTGCACTGCATGATGGATGAAATTGGAAAACTCCATCCGAACAATGTGGCAGGTATCTTGAAATTTGCCAACGACCGGAATATTATCCTTATCAACGGCTCTCCTACCGAGCTCAACCGAGAAGCATACAAGCATGTGTATTTATTAACAAAAGATTCACAGAGTAAAACACGTATTGCACGGTTAATTTCAGACACCAACATATAATGATAAATATTACATTAAACCAAGTGCGATTGTTGAAATCTCTCTCTTTAGGGGAGAGATTTCCTTTAAGCAATTTAAAAGGAAAAATCTTTCAACAGTTATTGGATGAGCATGTCTTATCAAAGTTTCCACAAGGAAATGGTTTTATAATCTATGCTCACTCTCCCATTGCCTTACTAAACCATTTAAGTAATAAATATATAAAATGTTCCCTAGATGATTACATCGAAAAGATGGAAATAAATGAGCTAAGGAAAGTAGACAATATATTGATGAGAGGGAACTCAAAGAGCAATGAAACGCATCCCATGAATGGTTTTCTGGTGAAAAGCATTGAACCGATTGAAGTTTCTCTCTCCAAAAGAAAACTGGTGCTTTCTCCCGAAGTGTGGCCTGTCTGTTTCGTTTCAAATCATGAAGAGTTCACAATTCCCTCGGATGTCACCATTGTTATGGTAGAAAATCCTGAAAACTTTATCTTTATAGAAGAACAAAAGGAGTTCTTTGAAGGAATGCGACCTTTATTTACAACTTATTATCCCAGAGATACACATCGAAGTTTAGTGAATTGGTTAGAAACATTGCCTAATGCATACATTCATTATGGTGACTTTGATATTGCCGGAGTTTATATTTATCAGGATATTTATAAAAAACATATCAAAGGTCCTAAAAAATTCTTTGTTCCTAAATTTATTGATAAGTTAATGCATCGATTCGGTGATGCAGAACTTTACGATAAACAATTGAGTTACAGAAATTCCATCATTTCAGATGAACCGGGCATTCAAGAACTAATGAAAATTATCGATAAAGAACATAAGGGATTAGAACAAGAAATCTTTAATTCAAAAGAATATAAAAAATATACAGACTAACTTTCTCTTCTTTCTATTATACTGAAACAAGTTTAAGATGCTAACTTACTTTTTAAATCATTTTTAATCATGTGAATACTGTCACTGGAGTATTTCTTATAGAACAATAACAAAATAATGACTCCGCAACTGATAGCTGCATCTGCAAAATTAAAGATCGGACTAAAGAATATAAAATTATCTCCTCCTATAAATGGCATCCAACCGGGCCAGTTAAATTCAAAAAGAGGAAAATAGAACATATCGACAACTTTTCCGTATAACCAATCAGTGTATCCATGTCCTATCGGTACAAAAGTTGCCACTTCAGATAAGGTACTTTGACTGAATATGACTCCATAAAAAATACTATCAATAATATTTCCAATTGCACCTGCCAATATTAGGGAAATACAAATAAGATAACCACGTTTACAATTAGCTTTGATAAGTCGGCCTATATACCATATAATAATCCCGGCAAATAAGATACGGCCTATTGTCTGTACTGCTTTGGGAATAACTTGCATACCAAAAGCCATCCCCGGGTTCTCAACAAAATGAATATAGAACCAATCGGTAATGCGAATACTTTCATTATAATACATATTCGTTTTTACCGCTATTTTTATGATTTGGTCAAGAATTAAGATTCCCATCACAATCAACAAGGAAAGCCATCCTTTAGAAATAGTATTTTTCATAAGTATTATTTTGTGTTTTTAAATAGTTGCAAATATACTGAAAAATTTCTATCAGCAACCATTTTCATACCCGAAATGTCATCTTCCGATACTCTGACGGTGATATTCCTATTTTTTTCTGCACATATCGGCTGAAATAGGATACTGAGGAAAAATTCAGCTTTTCGGCAATCTCTGTCAAGGAGAGTTCCTTCTGCCATAGCAGACGAGTGATTTCCAAAAGAGTAAAACGATCTATCCAGTAAGTAGCAGGTCTGCCACTCACCTCTTTACATATCTCCGACAGGTAATGAGGAGTAATGCAAAGTCGGGAAGCATAAAAGTCAAGACTACGGTGACGGATATATTCGCCATTATACAACAATTCGATGAACTTCCGCAGCAGAAAAGTGATATGTTCCGACAGTCGGACCGCCTCCCGTCTGCGTGCATGGATGTCGTAGAGATCGAGAATATGGGCGGTAAGCAGACTGCCTAGTAATTCTTCCCGGAAAAGATGACCTTTATCCTCCATACGCTCCCGGATACACAGCATGGCCTGTTTGCACACCCGGAAGTCATGAAATGAAAGTTTCATGACCGGATTCTGCAAAAGTGACAAATGTCCGATGATGCCGTAATTGCTGCGAATGGCTATTGAGGTAATAAACAAATCCGAAAGGCTCATAAAAATGCCTTGGAAGTCCCCGGAGTCCGAAAAGTCCGACCCAAGTGTTGCATTGGGCAGAATCACATAATCTCCTGCCGCAATGTGATAACGGGTGTCTTGAAACGTAAAGCCCATATTGCCTCCGCTGCAAAGAATATGAATGACTCTTCCCGTATGCCGCAGGGCATTGAAGTCCTGCAATGTATCAGCGAAAATAATCCCATCAAAGTCTGTATGCTCCATTTCCCTTATTCATTTCCTTGCAAAAGTAACTAAAAACCACGAATAGTGAAAATACTACCTCGAATTATGTAACAAAGAAGCGAGAAGTGCGTTGTAATTTTGCATCAGAAGCTAAAACCATAAAGAATATGAAAAATGTAAGATTGAACAACGGAGTAATGATGCCTGCCATCGGGTTCGGCATCTTCCAAATTCCTGAGAACGAAACGGAACGGATTGTGAATGATGCGATTGAGACCGGCTACAGGAAGTTTGATACAGCCGCCTCTTATTTCAATGAGGAGCAGTTAGGCAACGCCATCCGACATAGCGGCATGAAACGTGAGGAGTTCTTCATTACCACCAAATTGTGGGTGCAAGACTACGAATACGATGATGCCCTGCGCGCTTTCGATTTATCGATGAAAAAGCTCGGGCTGGATTATCTGGACCTCTACCTGATGCACAAACCATACGGAAACTATTATGCCGCGTGGCGGGCGATGGAGCGGCTTTATAAGGAAGGACATATCCGGGCTATCGGTGTTACAAGCTTTTCCAACGAGCGCCTGCAAGACCTTTTCCTGCATAACGAAATCAAGCCGGCCGTCAACCAGTTGGAAACTCATCCGTTGTTCCAGCAGCAGGCAGCCCACGCCTTCTTACAGCAAGAAGGCATCCAGCATGAAGCATGGGCACCTTTTGCCGAAGGACAAAATGATATATTCAATCATCCTACATTGAAAGCAATTGCAAAACGGCATGAAAAAGGCGTTGGAGCTGTTATTCTTCGCTGGTTAAATCAGCGGAACATCGTGGTTATTCCTAAATCCGTACACAAGGAGCGAATGGTAGAAAACTTCAACATCCTTGATTTCATACTTTCTGAAGAAGAAATGGCCGCTATCTCCCTACTGGAAACGGGGAAAAGCCCTATCTACGACGACATGGACTTAGCAACTGTGAAAGGAATCGGATTGCACAAAATCCATGAATGATTTTAGAAAGAAAAGAGAAAATAGAATATGAACCCTTAAAAACAGAATCTTATGCAGACTATCAAATTGAACAACGGCATCGAAATGCCGGTATTGGGATACGGAGTATTCCAAGTATCTCCCGAAGAGTGTGAGCGTTGCGTGCTCGATGCCATCAGCACTGGTTATCGGCTGATAGACACGGCGCAGGCTTACTATAATGAAGAGGGCGTGGGCAATGCCGTCACTCGCTGCGGTGTGCCCCGTAACGAGCTTTTTCTTACCACCAAAATATGGATAAGCAATGCCGGAGAGACAAACGCCGCCCGCAGCATTGATGAATCTCTCCGTAAACTGCACACCGACTACATCGACTTGCTACTCATCCATCAGCCTTTCAGCGACTACCCGGGAACATGGCGGGCCATGGAGAAGGCCGTAAAAGATGGAAAAGTCCGTGCCATCGGCCTTTCCAACTTCTACCCCGACCGCTTTGTGGATATGGCGGAATATGCCGAAATCAAACCTGCCGTGAACCAGTTAAAGACGAATGTGTTCAGCCAGCAGTGGGAGGCCGAAGCCGAAATGAATCTCTATGATACACACATCATGGCTTGGGCACCGCTGGCGCAAGGTAATCCCGAACTTCTGACCAATCCCGTACTGACTGCTCTAGCTGAGCGATACAATAAAACAGTGCAGCAGGTGGCTCTGCGTTACTTGATACAACGCGGCATCATCGCCATTCCGAAGAGTACTCACACCGAACGTATGAAACAAAATCTGGATGTATTCGACTTTGCCCTCACACCGGAAGATATGGAAAGCATCCGTCCGCTCGACAAACCCGACGACTTCCGTTGGTCGCACCGTAATCCCGAACTCGTAAAATTCCTTCTGAATTACGACAAGCAATTTAACCCTAATAACAAATAATAACCCAT
>OHAY01003122.1_pt1 | contig 11866 bp, 11 predicted proteins | sample 1577191 | NCBI WGS metagenome assembly OHAY01 (sample SAMEA3541504, study PRJEB24748) | human gut metagenome | biome: human gut; feature: human-associated habitat; material: faeces | place: China | collected 2012 | reverse complement strand
ATAAGGCTTTAAATATTTATATTATACCACAACGTTGTATCTATCGCGGATGCAGCCGTGATAGAAAAGAGTAAAGAGGAATTTGAGGTGGTGTTGAATGTTAACAAGGATACAGGATTTGATGACAAGATGGAAGAATAGGAAGGGCAGACCTTCTGTTGAAGATACGCTGAGTATGATAGAAACACTTTCGAACCGAGTGCAAACGGAAACAGAAAAAGAAATAGCGAAAATAGAAAAGGCTCTGGGAATCACTGTTCCAGAGGACTTCAAGGTCGAGCTGTACGAGCTTTTGGCTCCGCACTTCAACACTCTATGTCGGTGGTACAGAGAAGAAGGGGAGAAGGAAGTGCAGTCTACGATAAAGATGTATCGGGCAACCGCACAGGAAGCAGTGGCATACTACGCAATTTACCGCATGGGCAAACCATTTCAAGATGTCAGTTCCGCATATACCAAGGCGACAAACGGCAAACTAGACAATCCAATGAGCTTTCTTTGCGAAGAGCTTTTTCCGGAAGTGAAGTAGTTTCTCCGGGATTGGCGGAAAAATGCAAAAAGTATATCAGTATATTGAGGGGGAAATTTCTTTTTGCAGAAATTCTTAAAAGGAAAGGAAATACGTTAAATGCTGGCGTTATCAAGTATGGCTGTATGCATTTTTTTGCGAAGAAAATATTCCATCTGATACTGCCGCCTCTGGGGGGGATAGATGCGTTGAGCCTGTATTACGTTTATTATCAGTGTTAGACTCTGATGGGGAATGGAAAGACCTCAGATAAAAGTGTTGTATATGTAGCGTAGAGTTTTATTTTTGTGGGCGGGGAGTTTCTGGCTAGGTAAAAGTTAGAGTGTTGGAACAATGAAGAATATTACAGAATTAAGGATGGGTAAAAGAATAGAAGAGATAGGAGAAGTGTAGACCATGATAAAGATATTGTTTGTTTGCCACGGCAATATTTGCCGTTCGCCAATGGCAGAATTTATATTGAAGCATAAAGTTGTACAGTTAGGGGAACAGCAGCAGTGGCAGATCGATTCGGCCGCGACGAGTCGGGAAGAGATTGGCAACGATCTGTATCTGCCGGCAAAGAGAAAGCTTCAGGAGAAGGGGATTCCCTTTGTACGGCGGGCAGCGCGGCAGATCACACGGAAAGATTATGAGAAATATGATTGGATAATTTGTATGGAAGCATATAATGTGCGGAATTTGCAGCCTGTAATAGGAGAAGACCGGCTGAATAAAGTTCGGCTGCTGCTGTCGTATGCGGGGCGGGATGAAGATATTGCCGATCCTTGGTATACGGGAGATTTTACGAGGACATATGAAGAAATAGACGAAGGCTGCGACGCTTTACTAAAAGAGATGTATACAGTATAATTATAAATATAGTTTGACTTTATTGTATATTGGATATAATATAAATTCATGAATAGAAGTGGGGAGGTCAAAAAATGATTGAACGGTTGGCAAAAAAAATAGAGCGGGTCGCTGGCGGCGGCGGTATACAGGCTATAAAGAATAAAGCCATAGAAGTGGAACAGACTGGAAAAAAGGTAATTCGGATGGAAACGGGGCTGCCGGATTTTGATACGCCTGCATATATTAAAAAAGCGGCAATCGAAAGTTTGGAACGGGGCGATGTGTTTTATATGCCTGCCCTGGGGTTGAAATCTCTTCGGGAAGAAATTTCTAAAAAGTTGAAACGAGATAATCAATTGGACTATGGCATAGATGAAATCATGATCGTCAGTGGCTTAGCCGAAGGGGTTTTTGACGCGCTGAATGCAATTTTGGATGAAGGCGATGAGATTCTTCTGCCGGATCCGATTTGGCCGAATTATATTGATGTAGCACATTTAGCGGGAGCGAAAGTAGTCCCGTTTGTTTTAAAAGAAGAAAATGATTTTCAGATAGATATGGAGGAATTGTATAGCAAGGTAACGGAGAAGACCAAAGCAATCGTCTTGATTTCTCCGAACAATCCGACGGGAAGTGTATTGACGAAAGAAACGTTTAAGAAGATTGCGGACTTTGCGATTGAAAAGAATTTATTTGTTGTTTCTGATGAAATCTATGAACGAATTGTATATGATGGAGAAGAACCGTTTAGTATTGGGTCTTTGCCGGGAATGAGAGAACGGACGATTACGCTGAACGGATTTTCTAAAGCGTATTCGATGACCGGCTGGCGGCTGGGCTATGTTGCCGCAGACCGGCCGATCATTCAGGCGATGAATAAGATTCATCAGCAGAATACGGCAAACTCCGTTTCCTTTGGCCAATATGGTGCGTTGGCAGCGCTGACGGGAAAAGAGGAAACGGAAGAAGTTGGCAAGATGGTAGCAGAATATAAACGCCGCCGCGATTATATTGTGGAGCATTTAAACGCGATCGACGGTGTTAGCTGCGCAGTACCAAAAGGCGCTTTTTATATGTGGATCAACATTAAAGAGCTTCCGATGACTTCGACTGAATTTGCTTACTACTTGCTGGAAGAAGAAGGGGTAGCCTTGGTGCCGGGCCCTGTATTTGGTGAACATAGTGAAGGCTATTTACGGATGTCTTTTGCGACGGCATATGATGAAATTGTGGAAGCCTGCGAACGGATCAAACGAGCCGTAGAAAAATTACAGAATCGATAAATATAGAAAAAGCTCCAGCCCTCCAATTAGAGGGCTGGAGCTTTTTGGCATCATTAACAAATGATTTGACCTTTCAATCCACGCATTTGTGAAAATGCGACAGTTGGCAATATATGCTGCCAATATTTCAATACCAAGAGGAAAGAGAGCGTATCGCTCTTTTCTCTCTTGGTGTTTTTATTATACCTGTAAAATATTAGCATACCAAGACTTTTTTATCAAGCAGGATAACCTGCGAAAGATGCGGCGACGGTCTAGTGCAGCTTCAACTTTTACAACTTTTCAATTCACGCACCCGCGATGGGTGTTAAGGGAGCGGAAAAATGAAGATACAAGAAATAACTTTTCAATCTGCAAATTATAAAATTTTTATAAAATAGGGAAAACCTATTGCCATTCATAAAAACTGTGATACAATAGAGATGCAAAGATTCTTTAACAAATGAATTGACAAAAGGAGAAGTGCTGATGAAGTTACAAGACGTAAATAATTCAGTATATCCTGCTCACATTAGAGAGTGGGATTTGGAAGTAGAAACGGTTCGGGAGCACCTCTTGAAGACAGCCGCTCTCTGTTCTCGGTTTTTAAAACCATATGGATTAGAGCAAACGGGCTATTTATTGGGAATACTTCGCGATTTTGGTAAGGTATCTAAAAATTTTAAAGAATATTTGTGCTCCCAGTACAGTGATTCACCATCTTCCTATATTATCGATCATTCGACGTGCGCAGCAAAATTCCTTTGGGAAGAATACAAAGATACAGAAAATTCTTTTGTCATCGAGTGGCTGGCAATGTGTATAATGAGTCATCACGGTGGGTTAGCGGCTTATGTGAATGTAAACAATGAAAGCGATTTTTTGCGCCGGCTGATAGAAAAAAAGCTGAAACACTATGAAGAAGTGAAAGAAATTTTTTTCAGTACAATCTGTTCAAAAGAAGAGATACGAGAATTGGTTCAAAAATCAGCGGAAGAATTAGATGAAGTTCTTTGTTCAATCGGTCTGTGGAGAGCGGATGAGGCGAGAAGCGGAAGGAGAATCCCCGCGAGATGCTTGAACGATGAACGGTGTTTTATGGCGGGGCTGTGGCAAAAGGTGCTGTTTAGCGCTCTCATCGATGCAGATCGGCTAGCGACCTCTTTGTTCATGTCGGGAAAAGAGATGCCGGAGGAAGCAGCATTAAGCGATATTTGCGATAGTTTGATAGAGAAACTGGAGAAGAAGATAAACAGTTTTACCGTCCGAAATAATATCGATGCGGCGCGGCGGAAGATATCCGATCAATGCTGGGAGAGAGGAGCGGAGCCGGGACGAATATTACGGCTTACCGTGCCTACCGGAAGCGGCAAAACGCTCGCCTCTATGCGGTTTGCGCTGCGGCAGGCAAAGTTATATGGAAAATCGCGTATCATCAGCGTGATTCCCTATACAACGATAATCGAGCAGAATGCAAATGAAATACGAGAAATTTTTGTGGGAGACGGTGAATTCAATGAGTCGATTTTATTGGAGCATCATAGCAATGTAGCGCGAAAAGATGAGATAGGAGAAAAGTCTGAGGAAAAAGACCCCGCGGATGAAGGCCGAAAATTGTGGAACTATATGACGGAACGATGGACCGCGCCGCTTATTTTCACGACGATAGTTCAATTTTTGAATACATTTTTTGCAGGCGGGACAAGGGCTATACGAAAACTGCACCAAATTCGAGGATCGGTAATTATTTTCGACGAGCCGCAAATGGTTCCGTTAAAAACGATATTTCTTTTTAATATGATGGTAAACTTTCTGGCAGAATACATGGATTGTACGATTGTTTTATGCACGGCGACCCAACCGATATTAGACTCGCAGGAAACATTTGCCCATGCAATTCAGGTGAACAGGCAGAAACGAATGGATCTCGTAGATGATGTGAATTCTTTCTTTGAAATATTCAAAAGGTGCCGGCTGGAAGATCTTACCAGAGATGAAGCGGGAAATCCGCAAAAATTATCAGGCTCTCAAATTGCACAAAAATTGGAAGAAGATCGCATTCGTTATCAGGATGTATTATGCATTGTTAATACGACGGCAGCTGCCCGGAAGATTTTTGCCGAAACAAAAAGCCGGTGCCGGGATAAGAACGCAAAGATATTCCATTTGAGCACCAAGATGTGTGCAGAGCATCGAAGAGAAGTGATTACGGAGATCAGAGCGATTCTTGCACACAATCGGAGTGTGCGGGAAACAGGAAGTGGGGAATGCATTCCGCTGCTCGTAATATCGACCCAGCTTATTCAAGCGGGCGTGGACGTTTCTTTTTCTATCGTGTACCGCAGTCTGGCAGGACTTGATGATATTGCACAGGCGGCAGGACGCTGCAACCGCCATGGTGAAATGGAGTTAGGCATTGTAAAGATTTTTGATAACGGCGAAGAAAATTTAGCGTCATTGGATGATATACGGCGAGGCGGAGAGAAGTTTCTGACTTTACTTCGTAATCAGCAGATGGAAGGAAGACCATTGGAAGATTTATTTTCGCCGACTTCTGTGAGCGTTTACTTCCATAATTATTTTGAAGGCATGAGCGCAAGTAAATATGGCTATAACGTAAAGAAGGAAGGCAGAAAAGAGTCTCTGTTTGATTTACTGAGTACCAATCGGGCGCATAAAGAAATGCTTGAAGAGAAAATGAAAGAGAAAGGCGGGGCAGGTTTCTTGAATGCACAGGACTTTAGGACCGCTGGGAATGAATTTGCTGTTATTGAGGAAATTTCGCGCGGCGTATTGGTTCCTTACGGAAAGGGAGAAGAATTAGCAGCCTTATTAAACGGCGGAGAGCCGATTAAAGATTGGGATGCGATATTTCGGTCTATGCAGCAATACACGGTCAATTTATCGGTATCCGAATGGAAGAAAATTATGAAAGAAGAAGGCATCTATTGGTCATGGCAAGGCGAGATTGCAATCTTGAAAAAAGATTTTTATGATGAAGAAAAAGGAGTTTTGTTGGGAGGTGAAGAATTGGTAAAGCAAACAGCGACTATTGTATAAAGGAGGGAGAAAGGTGATAAGAGAATTTCCAAGGAATTCTGTTCAATTTAAAGTATTTGGCCGGATGGCTTTGTTTACGGATCCTTTGACAAAAATCGGGGGTGAGAAAGCGTCGTATCCCATACCTACTTATCAGGCATTGAAAGGGGTTTTGGAAAGCGTATATTGGAAGCCTACGATTGTTTGGATCATTGATGAGATGCGGGTAATGAAACGGGTTCATACACAGTCGCGGGGGATTCGCCCCATCAGTTTAAATGGGGGAAACGATTTATCAGTCTATCAGTATTTGGCTGATGTAGAGTACGAAGTATCGGCGCATTTTGAATTTAATATGCACCGAACGGATTTGGCGGAAGATAGAAATGAGCATAAGCATCATAATATGGCGCAGCGTATGATAAAGCGCGGCGGCAGGCGGGATATTTTCTTAGGAACCAGGGAGTGCCAGGGATATGTAGAGTATTTGAGTCCAGAGGAATATGGCACTGCTAGAAGTGAGTATGAAGGTTCCGGAGAAATTTCTTTTGGCACGATGTACCATGGCATTACCTATGCAGATGAAGGAGATATGAAGGCCTTTTATGTACGTTTGTGGCAGCCGGTGATGAAAGACGGAGTTGTTACGTTTATTCGGCCGGAAGAATGTACGATGGTGAAAAAAATTCGCAGCACATCAGTGAAGGAATTTAATAAATCGAATGTGCAGTTTGTGGAAGAGATGGATGAATAGAAAGGAGGGAGAATATGAGTTGGATACAGGAGCTGATCCGTACTTACGATGACTTTCAGGATGAAGCCGGCATGGCGAATGAAACAGATAATACACTGCTGGAGCCGGTCGGGCATATGATTGCTGCGGCACATATCGAAATGTGCATAAAGAAGCGTTCTTCCGGAGACACGGTGTTGGTAACAGCCAGAGCGCTGGAAAAGCCGAATGGAAAGAAAGAGGACGGGCAGGAGGCGGAAAACGAGATGCTGACGCTGATTCCCTGCACGCCGCAGTCGGCTTCCCGGACAGCAGGGCTGGCGCCGCATCCGTTAGAAGATAAGCTGGAATATATAGCGCGCGATTACGGTGAGTATGGCGATGGGAAAAAAGGCAAGAATTTTGAAGCTTATGAAATGTATATCGAACAGTTAAAAGACTGGGTGGAATCGCCGGAAGGTCAGGAGATACCGGAACTTCAAACCATTTATGAATATTTGAGGGACCATGATGTAATCGCGGAGCTTGCCAAAGAGCGGGTGCTGGTCATACAGGATGGGAAAATCGCAGATAAATGGGACGGTGCGGCAGAGGATAAGCCGCCGATCTTTAATAGCGGGACGGCGCCGGACAAATCGTTGGTTCGCTTTACCGTAATCGATGAATGGGGGCGGCAGACGTTCCCGTGGAAAGAGAAAAAAGTGCAGGATGCATTTATTTCTTACTATTTGCGGAAAATACGGGAAGGTAAAGAAGAGGGCGTAGAAAAAGGGATCTGTTTTGCCAGTGGGCAAGAAGATATGATGGCGCCTTCTCATGGCAAATATATTCGCAACCGCGGCGATGGAGCTAAGATTATTTCCGGGCAGGAGCGGTCGGATAATTTGAAATACAGCGGCCGGTTTACGGATGCAAAGGAAGCGACGGGGCTCAGTTATGAAAATTCGCAGAAGGCAATGAATGCATTGCGCTGGCTTATTGCACGTCAAGGAATAAACTATTATGGTAAAGTGTTCTTAATGTGGGGACGAGAAGAATCTAAAAAAGTAAGCCCGCGGGCAAAATTAGGTGCGGCGGTTAATGGCGGTCGCTGGATCGTTGAAGAAGATTTTTATCGGGAGCCTACTACGAAGAAAGAAATTGCCAGAGAGTATAATCGAATATTGTTTGGCACAGCAGAGCCCTTGGAAAAAGATTTATTTGAGAAAATGAACGTAATGATTTTGGATGCCGCTACCCCAGGCAGATTGTCTATTCTGTTCTATGATCAATTTTATGTAAATGATTATTTAGAGCGGCTGGTGTTATGGCATAGCCGGAGCAACTGGATTTTGTATATGTATCGCAATGATGAAGGAAAACTGGTCAGTGCAGAAGGGATTTATCCGTTCCGGAATATTATAAAGATGGCGTATGGCGAGAATGCGAATGACAAAATCAAACGCAATGCAATGGAACGAATCTTTATGTCGATTATCAATGGGCAAAAAGTACCGCGGGACATTGTGCAGGCACTGGTACGCAAGACGTTGACAAAAGCGGCGCTGGCTTGCGGCTCAACAGCAGATTCGGAAGGGATGAATTTTAAAACTTGGCTCGAGCTGCTGGATGTAAGCTGCAGTATGGTAAAAAATTATCTGTCAGATCAAGAAGGGAAGGGATATGAAGTGAGCTTGGATACTACCTGCAGAAATCGAAGCTATTTATTTGGACGATTGTTGGCGATTGCCGATAATACAGAACGGACGGCAATGGACTACAGCCAGGAACGCCTGACGAATGCGATGCAGTACATGAATGCTTTTTCGCAGCGTCCCAGCACAACCTGGGCATTGATTTACCGGAAATTACAGCCATATATGGGAAGATTGAAGAATAACTATACATGTGTGCAAAAGGATATTGACGAAATTATAGACTTGTTTGAAATGGAAGATTTTGCCAGCAATGTACCGTTGGAACCGGTATTTTTAATGGGATTCTCTCATCAAAGAAGAGCAATTGAGAATAAAAAAGAGGAAAATAAAAACAAAAAAGAAAAAGGGGAGGAATAATCATGACAACATTGCAGAGAAAGATTGATTTCATAGGTTTTATTACGGTGGAAAGAGCCAATCCCAATGGGGATCCGCTGAATGGCAACCAGCCGCGGGTTACTTACGACGGTTACGGTGAAATATCCGATGTGTGCCTGAAACGAAAAATGAGAAATCGGCTGCTGGATATGGGCGAAGCTATTTTGGTGCAGTCTGATGATTATAAGACGGACGACTATGACAGCATTCGGTCGCGTGTTCTGGGAAATGAAGCGGCGGCTTCTCTGCTGAAAGGGAAAGACAAAAATAGAGAAGCTTTATTTAAAGATGTTGCGTGCGGGGCTTGGTTGGATGTTCGGTCTTTTGGTCAGGTATTTGCATTGAGAAAAGGCGCCGGCATAGATGCCGTTTCTATTGGAGTTCGCGGACCGGTTACGATCCATACGGCGGTCAGTGCGGAACCGGTCATGGTTTCGAGCATACAGATCACCAAAAGTGTAAATAATGAACCGGGAGACAAAAAAGGCGCGGATACAATGGGGATGAAACACCGAGTAGATTTTGGCGTTTATAAATTCCAGGGAAGCATCAATGTACAGCTGGCTGAATTGACGAAATTTACAGAAGAAGATGCGGAAAAAATCAAAAAAGCGCTGCTGACATTATTTGAAAACGATGCGTCTTCGGCTCGGCCGGAAGGCAGCATGGAAGTATCGCAGTTTTATTGGATTCAGCATCCGAATAAGACGAGTACCCTTTCTACGGCAGCCGTACATAAAGCGGTGCAGCTGCAGCGCAAGCCGGAAATCGAAATGGCAAAAACATTTGCAGATTATGAAATCTGTGAAGCAGGGCTTGATGCATTGAAACAGGCAGAGCCGGGAGTATTGATTGAAAAATATGTAGACGGCTTGCGAGTATGAGATGTATGAAGAGGACGAATATATTACGATAGGCGAGATTTCTCACTTTATATTTTGTCCAAGGCAATGGGCTTTGATCTATTTGGAGCAGGAGTGGAAAGAAAATATACATACCCTAGAAGGGCATGAAATCCATGAAAGAGCACACGATCCTATGTTGAAGGAGCGAAGAAACGATACGATCATAGCCCGGGCGCTGCCTGTATTTTCCCGGGAACTGGGATTATCCGGCGAGTGCGATGTCGTGGAGTTTAAAGTTTCTGCCAAGGGTGTATATATTCCAGCGTATAAAGGGACATATGAAGTATTTCCTATAGAATATAAGCGAGGCGTATACCAGGAAGATGCCGGGGATATCTGGCAGTTGGTAGGACAAGCCATGTGTTTGTCTGAAATGCTGATGACTCCGGTGCATACGGGGTATATTTACTACAGCGGTTCACGGCGGCGCATGAAAGTGGCAATCAGTGAAGAATGGAAAGAGCAGGTACGAAACGCTGTGCGGGAAATGCGTCAGTATCTCCGGCGGGGATATACTCCGAAGGTGAAACGGCATAAAGGGTGCCGTTATTGCTCCATACAGAACCAATGCCTGCCAACTCTGCGCCGTGTTCCTTCTGTTCAGGCGTATTTAGCTGAGAGGAGAGAAGAATGAAAGCGCTGTTGAATACATTATTTGTTACCCGACCGCAGGCATATTTAGCATTGGATGGGGAAAATATACTGATATTGGAAGAAGATGTAGTGCTGGGGCGGTTTCCTCTGCATAACTTTGAGCAAATTACAACCTTTGGCTATGTGGGCGCCAGTCCAGCATTAATGAAGAAGTGTGCAGAAAATAATATTGCGCTTACGTTTATGACACGCTCTGGGCGATTTGGAGCCAGAGTCGTAGGCAAGACAAAGGGAAATGTACTGTTGCGAAAAGAGCAGTACCGTATATCCGATAATGAGAATGCCTGTTTGCCGATTGCCAAGCATATGATTTTTGGCAAACTATATAACGCACGCTGGCTGATCAAGCGTATGCTGAGAGATCATCGCCTGCGCCTTCCCGCACCTGTTTTGGAAGCTGCCTGTGACGGTCTGCGCACCTCTGCAGAAGCCGTATGGTCGGCTGCAAGCCTGGATATACTTCGGGGGATAGAAGGAAATGGAGCTTCCCTTTATTTTTCGGTATGGAATCATCTTATTTTAAATCAAAAAGACGATTTTTGTTTTACAGAACGGAATCGGCGGCCGCCTTTAGATAATTTAAATTGTTTGCTTTCTTTCTTCTATGCTTTATTAGCAAATGATGTGGCGAGCGCATTAGAAAATGTTGGATTGGATCCGTATGTTGGATTCTTGCATCGGGATCGGCCGGGGCGAATTTCTTTGGCGCTGGACTTGATGGAAGAACTGCGGCCTGTGCTGGTGGATCGTTTAGTATTGGCGATGGTCAATCGGAAAGAGATCAGCGCTAAAGGGTTTGAGCAGAAAGAGAGCGGCGCAGTTTTAATGAATGACGAATTAAGAAGACAGGTATTGACTCTTTGGCATGATTATAAAGAAGAGACCATGATCCATCCATTTTTAGGGGAGAAAGTCAAATGGGGATTAGTCCCACATGTGCAGGCATTGCTGTTAGCACGGCATTTGCGGAACGACATCGAGGAATATCCGCCATTTTTATGGAAGTAGGTGGGCTATGTTTGTGCTGATTACCTATGATATTTCTACTAGTGATGAAGCGGGGAAGCGGCGGCTGAGAAAAGTGGCCAAAGCTTGTACGAACTATGGGCAGCGAGTGCAGAATTCTGTATTTGAATGTAAGCTCGATCCAACGCAGTTAAAGCTGTTGGAAATGAAACTGCTGGAGATTATTGATGAAGAAAAAGACAGCCTGCGATTTTATCAGCTGGGAAATCGCAAAGATACGAAAACAAAACATATTGGTGCGAAACCCGGTTATGATATTGAACAGGCTGTCATTATTTAAGGTGTGAGAGGCAAGTGAACATAAAATTTGCCTATTTTGATACCATTTTATTACAGCGAGAATGAGAAAAAAGGAGAATACAGATGCGGAATTTCTCTTTTTTCGCGGTAAAGTGGTATGGTAAGTCGCGAAACTGCGTAAGAATGTGTGGTTTTGCTGTCGCACCCCTCGTGGGTGCGTGGATTGAAAGATTTAATGCTGGTGTTACCATAAAAATTGCTTTTTGTCGCACCCCTCGTGGGTGCGTGGATTGAAAGTAGGAAGCACGGAACTAAAAAACAATGTAATAGATGTCGCACCCCTCGTGGGTGCGTGGATTGAAAGACATCTGAAAAGACCTTTGCGATTCCAGCAGACCGTCGCACCCCTCGTGGGTGCGTGGATTGAAAGGCTCATGCGAGATACGTTCGATTGGGACGTTAACGGTCGCACCCCTCGTGGGTGCGTGGATTGAAAGACCTTCGTCATCTATCGTTAAGAATACGGTTTCCGTCGCACCCCTCGTGGGTGCGTGGATTGAAAGGCTTCC
>OHAY01003120.1_pt1 | contig 11869 bp, 7 predicted proteins | sample 1577191 | NCBI WGS metagenome assembly OHAY01 (sample SAMEA3541504, study PRJEB24748) | human gut metagenome | biome: human gut; feature: human-associated habitat; material: faeces | place: China | collected 2012 | reverse complement strand
CCAGTATTACAATATGCCGGAAGGAATTTATGTAGGCAAAGTTACAAAGGATTCTCCTGCCGGAAAAGCCGGTATCAAGACAGGCGATATCATTGTCAAATTTAACGGAAATGAGACAACAACCATGGATGGTCTGAAGGATCGTCTGGGACGCTGCAAAGCCGGAGATACTGTGGAGGTTGTTGTAAAGAGAGCAGATAACGGTGATTATAAAGAGGTTACCATGAAAGTAAAGCTTGGTAAGAAATCAGATTCCACAGATGACCAGAGTAATGACAGCCAAAGTAATGACAACCAGAGTGGAAACAGCAGTCAGAACGGCTCCCAGAATAATGATGGAAATCAAAATGGAAATAATTCCCAGAATGGAAACGGATATAGTAACGGGTGGGGGTCCTTCTTCAATTAAAGAAGGCGAACCATTTTGAAAAAGCCGCATACCATAATCTATAAATTGTTTGTGCAAAAGAGGATACCCACAGGGGTGTCCTCTTTTTTGTACAGAAAGGGCAGGTATCATATGAAACGTATCTGGAAAAAGACGCTTTGCGTTGGTATGACGGCGGTGATGATGGTGGGTGCTTTGTCGGGCTGTGGCAAGCAGGATAAAGAGCTTACTACGATCCGTCTCAACGAGGTGGCACACTCTATCTTTTATGCACCGCAGTATGTGGCGATTGAAAAGGGGTATTTTGAGGACGAAGGGATTGCATTGGAGCTGACCAATGGAATGGGGGCAGACAATGTAATGACTGCAGTGGTTTCCGGGGAGGCAGACATAGGATTTATGGGTTCCGAGTCCTCTATTTATGTGTATCAGGAGGGCGCAAAGGACTACATTGTGAATTTCGCCCAGTTGACCAATCGTGCCGGTAATTTCCTGGTGGCAAAGACAAAGGATGACTCCTTTGACTGGAGCAAGCTGAAGGGGAAGACTGTACTGGGCGGCCGGGATGGCGGTATGCCGGAGATGGTATTTGAATATGTCCTGGAGAAAAATAATATGGATCCGACAACGGATCTGTCCATCGACCAGAGCATTGACTTCGGTTCCACGGCAGCAGCTTTTTCCGGCGGACAGGGAGACTTTACTATTGAGTTCGAGCCGCATGCTACACTGTTGGAGCAGAAGGGTGACGGCTATGTGGTGGCCTCTCTGGGTGAAGAATCCGGTTATGTTCCTTATACCTCGTTCTCAGCAAAGAAGAGTTACCTGGAAAAAAATCCCGAGACCATTCAGGCATTCACTGATGCCTTGCAAAAAGGCATGGATTACGTACAGGAGCATAGTGCGGAGGAAATTGCCAAGTGTATTGCACCCCAGTTTGCCGAGACCGAAAGTGACACATTGACAGCTATTGTTGCCAGATATCAGGAACAGGATACCTGGAAAGAGGATCTGATCTTCCATAAAGATGCCTTTGACCTGTTGCAGAATATTCTGGAGGATTCGGATGTGCTGAAAGAGAGAGTACCTTACGAAACACTGGTAACTACGGAATTTGCAGAGAAAGCGGCGGCAAGATAAATAAAACAGGATAGTTGTAAAAAAGGAGGAGGATCAGACGTCCTCCTCCTTGATGTGTATATTTTTGATGGCCCATAATTTCAAAGCTTTGGCATTGGTACTGATCTTCTCCAGGGAATCCAGAATATCCTGAAATGCCGGGCGTTCATCCTCGGAGATGATGCCGTCTTCGGAGATGGAAATCAGGGAAGCCCGCAGGGTGTCGATATCCTTTAAGGAACCCAGTACCTTCAATGCCAGCCGGTCAAAGTCCACAATGTCGACTTCCGATACACTGCTGCGGCCCAGAGGACATTCCCTGGCACAGAAGGAATTGTTCAGCTCCGGTGTATTGTAGGCCTTGGCCATGGCCTTGACTTCCTCGGGATAGGGAACAATGGTGTCCAGTTCGATCCTGGCCAGTCTGGTACGGTCGATGCCCACCAGTTCGGCGGCTTTTTCCCGGCTGCTGAAGTCCGCATTCGTCTCAGCGGCTTCGCAACGTGCGAGATAGTACATATTATCAGCGGCTTTTGTAGCTTTTTTACCCATTTTTCTTTCAACCCTTTTATATTATAGTTTAATCAAACATCTCTAGTATCACAGTTTAGTAGAAAAACGGCACATTGTAAAGGAAAAATGACGATATTTTACGAAAAGCAGTTGAGGGAATGTGTAAAATTTGCTAAAATATAAGAGATGTGAAAAAGAACAGATTTTTCATATAAAAACGGAGGTGCGGTAATGGGTTTAATCAGAGCAGCGAAAGATGCAGTCAGCAGCATGATGGCTGACCAGTGGAGAGAGTATTTCTATTGTGATTCCCTTTCCAATGATGTGCTGGTAGTAAAAGGACAGCAGCGTGTAACCAATGGACGTAACAGTAACACCAAGGGTGTGGAGAACATTATCTCCAACGGCTCTATCGTGGCAGTCAACGAAGGACAGTGTATGATCATCGTGGATCAGGGCGGAATTGTAGAGTTCTGTGCCGATGCAGGTGAATTCGTATATGATTCTTCCACCGAGCCCAGCCTGTTCTACGGAAATCTTGGTGAGAGCGTTAAGAATACATTTTCCAATATCGGGAAGCGTTTTACCTTCGGAGGTAATGCGGCAAAGGATCAGAGAATCTACTTTTTTAATATTAAGGAGATCATGAACAATCTCTTTGGTACTGCAAGCCCCATTCCTTTCCGTGTGATTGATCAGAATATCGGACTGGATCTGGATACTTCTTTGCGTTGTAACGGTGAATATTCCTTCCATCTGGTAGATCCTCTGTTATTCTACAAGAATGTATGTGGTAACGTAACAGAGTCCTACACCAGAAGTGAACTGGTAGCGAAGATGAAGGCAGAACTGTTGACTGCATTGCAGCCCGCACTGGCCAAGATCTCCGCAAAAGGCGTCCGTCCCAGTGAGATTCCCGCACACACTGAGGAACTGACGGAGGCTTTAAAAGATGAACTTTCCGATCTGTGGACCAAGCTTCGCGGTATCGAGATCGTTACTATCAATATCAACTCTGCAAAGATTCCCGATGAGGATGCGAAGACTATTGCTGATCTGCAGAGAACCGCAGTACTGCGCAATACCGGAATGGCTGCAGCTACCATGACTGCTGCACAGGCCGAAGCTATGAAGATGGCAGCATCTAATACTTCTACAGGACCTATGATGGCATTTGCCGGTATGAACATGGCGAATATGGTAGGTGGTATTAATGCCGGCCAACTGTACCAGATGGATGCACAGCAGAATGGTATGGGTATGCAGCAGGCACAGGCAGCACCTGTGCAGGGGCAGGCTCCTAAGATGCAGGCACCGGTACTAGGCTGGACCTGTAGCTGCGGTGCTGCGGATAACCGGGGCAAATTCTGTTCCGAGTGTGGCGCACCCAAGCCCTCCGATGCAGGTTGGACCTGCAGCTGTGGTGCAGTAAACCAGGGCAAGTTCTGTTCCGAATGCGGAGCAAAGAAGCCGGACGGCGCACCGATCTATAAATGCGACAAGTGTGGCTGGGAGCCGGAAGATCCTGCACATCCTCCCAAGTTCTGCCCGGAGTGCGGTGATCCCTTTGACGAGAACGACAGAGTATAATACATACTCAGCAGAATATTTCTACAAAACAGCAGTACAGCGGATGCCTTTTGGCGTCTGCTGTACTTTGCTGTAACAGTTCAGCCAGGAACATATCGAGGGCAGAAATCATGCCTGCATGATTTTGCAAACGAATATGTTCCTGGGCCGAGCGCCACTTCATGAGCAAAGATAGTCACGAAGTGACGGAGAGTACGACAGTGCGGCTTTGCGAATGGCGCGCTGAACTGTTAACAGTTCAGATATGTGGTGCAACTTTGGCACCTGCGTTCCTGAACTTATGCTATACAAACATTACAACAGAATGAAAAACAGAGAGAAACATAAATGAGCGGAAATCTGATTGCAATTATCGTCATATTGGTATTACTTCTGGTGCTTGCAGGAATCATTTATTATGCCTATTGCAACATCAGGAAAAAACTGCGGGATACCTCCCGGATGTTATTCGGAACGGACTCCATGATCGAGGGAATGAAACAGAGAGAAAAGGAAGTGGAAATGACACCGAAGTCGGTCTCTTCCGCAACCAACCTGTACATGCCGTCCATTATGCGGGATTTCCCGGAATTTCATTATGATGAGATGAAGAGCAGAGCGGAGAATGTGCTGACCTCCTATCTGCAGAGTATTACGAAACAGAATCCGGCCCTGTTGTCGGAGGGAACCAGAGAATTGAAAGAACAGCTCAGACTGCGGCTGGAAATGCTACAGAACCAGTCCCAGAAGGAGAGCTTTGAAAATATCCATATTCACAGAACGGAGATCCACCAGTACCGGAAGCAGAGGGGAAGACAGAGTATTGTCCTGCAGACGGCAGTGGAGTATTTTCATGCATTAAAAGAGAACGGAAAAGTAATAAGAGGCAGTGAAGAGCATAAAGAACAGGCCAAGTATAACGTGGAACTGGTCTATATCCAGGATCAGGATATGATCGAGAATCAGGAGGATGCCGGTCTGGGACTGAACTGTCCGAACTGTGGAGCACCGCTTCCGGGACTGGGAGCCAAGAAATGTATTTACTGTGACACGCCGATCGTGGAATACAATCTCCGTGTCTGGAATTTCAGCCGGGTGGAAGAGGTATAGAGAAAGCAAAAGAGGGTCTGCATGGAAGAAAAATGTATGGGATTGAAAAAAGAGGTTGCATTGCAGGAAAAACAGACAGGGGATGTGGACAGACAGCTGGATGAGACCACCAGAGAACTGCATCGGGAGCGGGAAAAGCTGATGGCTGTGATCCGTATGTCCGGAGATCTGATTTTCGAATATGATATTGTAAATGACAAGATGTATTATGCCGGTCCGGGAGAGGGAATTCTGTATTCCCGGCAGATCACGGAGGGGTATACAGATCAGCTGCTCAAAGAAGCCGGGAACCGGACAGAAACGGTAGAACAACAGCTGGCAGAAGCACTGCGCAGTGGCAAGCCGGATATTTATATCGAACTCTGCAAGACTGATGCAGAGGGGAAACCCAGGTGGGTGAAGGTCATCGGACAGACTTTTTATGATGAAAAGGGAGAACCGGAGCGGGTTCTGGGAAAGGTCTGTGACATTGATGACCAGAAGAAAAAAGAGTGGGAACTGCGGGAAAAATCTCAGAAAGATTCCCTGACCGGATTGCTGAACAATTCTACCATCAAACAACAGATCGGTGCCAGGCTACAGAGCCTGAAACGCGGGCAGACTGGGTATCTGGTCGTACAGGATGTGGACAGCTTTAAGAAGATTAACGACACCAACGGCCATCTGTTTGGGGATGCGGTATTGTGTTCCTTTGCGGATGAACTCAGTAATATTTTCCCCGAGGCGTTAAAAGGCCGGATCGGTGGGGATGAATTTGTCTTCTATGTGGAGGACATGGACAGAGAACAGCTGGAGGAGAAATTAAAACAGCTGAACCGCTGCATGTCTGACCGTTATGATGATGACAAGACAGGGCTGCACATTTCCTGTAGCCTGGGCGCGGCGGTGACAGACGGCACGGTGACGGATTACAATCTGTTGTTCCAGTGGGCAGATGCAGCCCTGTATCAGGTAAAGAGCAAAGGAAAGGGTGCTTATTACCTGCTGGATGTCAAGGAAGGTGTGGCATTGCCCGGCAAGAGTTATCTGGACAGTGAAGAGAACAAGGAGGACGAGATTGCCCATAAAGAGGCACAGTTTGAGAGTGCGGAAGATTTGGTATTATTTTGCATGGATCTGTTGGAAAATGTGCCGAATCTGACCAGTGCACTAAAGGTGATCTGTGAGCGGACCTGTAGCTTTTTTGGAATTGATGACATGATCTGTATGGAAGTCAACGAGGCTGGACCAACAATCCGTTATCAATGGAATCGTGAAGAGAAGAAAGATTTTGCCAGAAGAATCCTGAATCCCGGCGTGTTCGAATGGGACAGGATCCGGAAAAAGGCCGATGAATCCGGTGCTGTGATCTACCGTCAGTCAGAGACTCCGGATGTCTACAAGGAAGAGGCGGAGTCCGTGATGATTGTAATGTCCACGGCCGCTAAGGGATTAAAGGCCAGCGTTATTTTCTCAAATCGCCACACAGACAGAAGCTGGCAGGAGGAGAAAAATGCACTGTGCAGAATTTCTCACCAGATTTTTAACCGACTGCGCACGCTGAAGAATGCGGAGAAAGATCAGCGTGAGCTGAACCGGAAACTGAATTATGATGCTCTGACCGGACTGCCGATATATAACAAGTTTGTGGATAAGCTGGAGGCCTATATGGCTGCCCACGGGAAATCAGGATTGTTTTTTGTGTCATCTGATTTTTCAAATTTCCAGTATGTGAACGAAATGTACGGTTATGAAGTGGGAGATAGGATCCTGCATGATTTTGCGATAGCCTTGCAGGAAAAGTGCCAGAACGGCGTACTGTTCTGTCGTGTAACTTCGGATCATTTCGTGGGAGTGCTGAAGGAAGATACGGTGGAGAAGGCCAGAGACAAATATCTGGAATTCACCAATACTTTTGTGCAGAAGACCAACAGCCGCTACGACCAGTGCAATCTGGTCATTGCCACGGGAATGTATGAAATCCTGGAGAATGACTGGTCGGTGTCTTCCATGATGGATAATGCCAATGAGGCCAGAAAACAGTGCAAGACCCAGAAGGTAGACAGTGCGGTGGAAATCTATACAGAGAAGATCCGTAAGAATCTGGAGAATACCAGAGAGATCGTATCTGGTATGGTAGCTGCATATAATAATAAGGAATTTCGGGCGTATCTGCAGCCGAAAGTTTCTTTGCACACCGGAAAAGTAGTGGGTGCTGAAGCACTGGTCAGATGGATCCGGGCTGACGGTTCTATGGTAATGCCGGGGAGATTTATTGATGTCTTTGAGAGAAACGGATTTGTGACCAAGGTGGATTTTGCCATTCTGGATCAGGTACTGGAATATTTGCAGGATGCTTTGGCGCAGAGAGAAGAAGTGGTGCCGATCTCGGTGAACTTTTCCAGAAGGCATAATGAATATACAGACTTCGTACCGAATATTTTAAAACGCCTGAAAGACTACAAAGTACCCAGTGAACTTTTGGAAGTGGAAGTGACGGAATCTGTTTTCATGTCGGATCTAAATAAACTGACCAACAATCTGGAGACTCTCCGGGATAAAGGGGTAGAGATTTCAGTAGATGATTTCGGCAGCGGTTATTCATCCCTGAATCTGTTGTCCAAGGTAGCGGTGGATACGGTGAAGCTGGACAAGCAGTTCCTGGATGACACCATGAACAGCGAACGGGAAGAAACGGCATTGACAATTATCAAATATCTGACTAAAATGTTGAAGCATCTCGGCTTCAAGGTATTGGCAGAGGGGGTGGAGACGAAGGAACAGTTAGACATGCTGCGTCTGGCGGACTGTGACATCGTACAGGGCTATTTTTATGCAAAGCCTATGCCAATCGATGATTTCCGAAAGTTTTTGCAGGAATTTAATGAAAGGGATAATGCGTAATTCATGAGTATTTATGATACCTTAAATAAAGAACAAAAAGAAGCGGTGCTTCATACGGAAGGACCGCTCCTTCTGTTGGCGGGCGCAGGAAGCGGCAAGACCCGTGTCCTGACCCACAGAGTGGCTTATCTGATCGATGAGATGGGAGTAAATCCATGGAACATTCTGGCCATCACTTTTACCAACAAAGCAGCCCAGGAGATGCGGGAGCGTGTGGATCAGATCGCAGGTTTCGGTGCGGATCAGGTATGGGTAGCGACATTCCATGCCACTTGCATGAGGATCCTCAGAAGACATATTGACCGGTTGGGCTATGATTCGAATTTTACCATTTATGATACGGATGACCAGAAATCTGTGATAAAGCAGGTCTGCAAGCGCCTGAACATCGACACGAAGATGTACAAAGAGCGGACGCTGTTATCGGAAATTTCCTCCGCCAAGGACGAGCTGGTGGATGTGCGGGAATTTGAAGTAAAATCCGTGGGAGATTACAAGAAATCCGTGATCGCCAAGGTCTACAGAGAGTATCAGGAGACCTTGAAAAAGAGTAATGCACTGGATTTTGATGATATTATTGTAAAGACTGTGGAACTGTTCAAAAGCTGCCCGGAAGTACTTTATAATTATCAGGAACGTTTCAAATATATCATGGTGGATGAGTACCAGGATACCAATACAGCGCAGTTCGAACTGATCCGTCTGTTGGCGGACGGTTATCGCAATCTGTGTGTGGTAGGTGATGATGACCAGTCCATCTACAAATTCCGCGGTGCCAATATCCGTAATATTCTGGACTACGAGAAGGTATATCCCGATGCAAAGGTGATTAAGCTGGAACAGAACTACCGATCCACCCAGAACATCCTGGATGCGGCCAACGCGGTGATCCGTAACAACAGAGGCCGTAAGGAAAAAGCCCTCTGGACGGAAAAAGGAGCAGGCAGCCGGGTACATTTCAGGCAGTTTGACAATGCCTATGAAGAGGCGGAATACATTGCGGACGATATTGCCGACAAGGTGAAAAATGACGGCATTGCCTATGCGGACTGTGCGGTGCTGTACCGTACCAATGCCCAGTCGCGACTTCTGGAAGAACGTATGGTAGTGGAGGGCATTCCTTATCATGTGGTAGGTGGAGTGAACTTCTATGCCAGACAGGAGATCCGCGATATTCTGGCATATCTGAAAACTATTGATAACGGCAGGGATGAAGTGGCTCTGCGCAGAATTATTAATGTGCCGAAAAGAAGCATCGGTGCGGCATCCTTGGAAAAGGTAGCAGACTATGCACAGATGAAGGATATTACTTTATTTGATGCATTGTGTGAAGCAGATCAGATCAAGGGATTGGGAAGAGCGGAGACCAAGATCCGTGGATTTGTGAATCTGATCGAGGTACTTCGCAGCGGATTGTCTTCGTATACATTGCCGGATCTGATCAAATCTCTGCTGGAACGGATCGATTATGCAGAATATCTGCGGGATCAGGATGAGGAATCCGCTGAGGATCGTCTGGGGAACGTAGATGAATTGATCACCAAGGCGGCCGCATATGAGGAGACTCACGACGAGCCTTCTCTGTCGGAATTTCTGGAAGAAATCATGCTGGTGGCAGACATTGACAATGTGGAGAACGGTGACAACCGGGTGCTGCTCATGACGCTGCACAGTGCCAAAGGCCTGGAATTCCCGGTGGTGTATCTCGCCGGCATGGAAGATGGATTATTCCCCAGCTTTATGACCATTGCTTCCGATGACCCGTTGGAGATCGAGGAAGAGAGAAGACTGGCTTATGTGGGAATCACCAGAGCCAAGGAGGATCTGACGCTGACCTGTGCAAAGAGCAGAATGCTGCGTGGGGAGACCCAGTACAATCCGGTGAGCCGTTTTGTGAGGGAGATTCCGAAGGAATTATTGGATAATACCCTGCCGCCCAGCAGAAGATACCGGGACGATGATCTGGAAGATTTTCAGGCGAGAAGAGCCAATGAAGCAGCTCTTCGTGCCATGGGACTGGAGGCGATTGCATCTCCCCGGTCTGGATCCGGCTCGGATAGTGGTTTTGGCGGCTTCGGTAATACCGGCTTTGATCCAAGACCCAAGGCGACCTTAAAACCCCGTGTTACGGCAAAGGCGGATAAACCTTATATTTCCAAGGGCATCAGCGGACTGAACCAGCTGGCCGGACTGCAGAAGGGCACGGAGTTCAAGGCACCGGAGAAACTGGACTACGAGGTAGGTGACAGAGTGCGCCATATCAAATACGGCGAGGGCACGGTACTAAATATCGTGAGAGAACCCAGAGACTATAAGGTGACCGTGGAATTCGACCAGGCAGGGCAGAAGATTATGTATGCGTCTTTTGCAAAACTAAAGCAGTTGTAGGAAATTATAAGAATAAGAAATGTATTTCCTCAAATATGGTTTTTCTATAGTATTTTTGATGAAAATATGGTATCATATAAAGGAATGAAAACAAAATGCTTTGCATCCATAAATACGAATAGATGCAGGAAAGGCAGGTAAATAATATGAACAGAATTGAAAATCTGGTAGATCTTGACAAATTAAATGAGCTGAAAGTCAGCGAACTGAAGAAGCTTAACAAGCTGTTGGGCAAGGAAGTAGAAGAGAAGAAGGAACGCAATGTCCTGGTATGGGTACTGGCGATCATTGGCGCCGTAGCAGCTGTTGCAGCAGTGGCTTATGCTGTATACCGTTTCTTCTTTGCACAGGATTATCTGGAAGACTTCGAGGATGATTTCGAAGATGAAGCAGATGACGTGGAAGAGGATGACGACGACTTCTTCGAGGATGAAGGAGAGAACTAACCCATGAAAAAAGGACAGGTATATGAAGGATCTGTTGTAAGGGTCGATTTTCCCAACAAAGGGATCGTCTGTGTGGGAGATGAGACTGCTGTAGTCAAGAACAGCCTGCCCGGACAGAAAGTCAAGTTCTCGGTGAATAAAGTGCGCAAAGGGAAGGCGGAAGGAAGGCTTTTGGAGGTGACGGAAAAGTCACCTCTGGAAACCGGCCGGACGTGTTCCCTTTTTGGGTTGTGCGGCGGATGTACCTATCTGTCTCTTCCCTATGAAGAACAGCTGAAAGTCAAGGAGGAACAGGTAAAACGACTGCTGGACAGCGTGTTAAACAAGCAGGAGGAAGCCTGGGCTTTTGAGGGCATCAAGGGCAGCCCGAAGGCTTATGAATACCGTAATAAGATGGAATTTTCCTTCGGAGACGAGTATAAGGATGGACCGTTGGCTTTGGGCATGCATAAGAGAGGCAGCTTCTACGATATAGTGACCGTAGCGGACTGTGAGATCGTGGATGCGGATTACCGCCTGATCTTACAGACAGTGAGAGATTACTTTGCCCGGGCGAAGGTAAGCTTTTTCCACAGAATGAGCCATGAGGGGTACTTACGTCACCTGCTGGTACGTAAGGCATCCCGCACCGGAGAGATTCTGGTGGCACTGGTGACGACCTCCCAGGATCCCTGGCAGGGAGAGACGGCGGTGGAAGGAAGCTTGGATGTGGATGCGCTGATCACAGGATTTAAGGATCTGCTGCTTTCCTTGGAACAGGATAAGAAGCTAGCCGGAAAATTCGCAGGAATCTTACATATTACCAATGATTCCATTGCAGATGTGGTGCAGAGTGATCGTACGGAGCTGTTATACGGACAGGAGTATTTTTATGAGGAACTGCTGGGGTTGAAATTCAAGATCTCCACATTCTCCTTTTTCCAGACCAACTCTTACAGTGCGGAGGTACTGTACCAGACGGCAAGAGATTATGTGGGCGACCTGGGCGGCAGTGACGAGACTGTGTTCGACCTCTACAGCGGCACCGGTACCATCGCACAGCTCATGGCACCGGCGGCCGGAAAGGTTATCGGCGTGGAAATCGTGGAGGAAGCCGTAGAGGCAGCAAAGAAAAATGCCGCTGCCAACGGGCTGGATAACTGCGAATTCATCGCCGGAGATGTGTTGAAGGTACTGGATGAAGTGGAAGAGAAGCCGGACATGATCATCTTAGATCCCCCCAGAGACGGCATCCACCCCAAAGCACTGCCGAAGATCATTGCCTACGGTGTGGAGCATATTGTCTACATCTCCTGCAAACCCACCAGCCTTGTGCGGGATCTGGAAGTGTTTCTGGAGAACGGTTACCGCGTGGACAAGGCCGTGGCCGTGGACCAGTTCCCCTGGACCGCAAATGTCGAGACGGTTGTCTTACTTTCCAAGGGCGCTAAAGGTCCGGTGGACCTTTGCTCAG
>OHAY01003118.1_pt1 | contig 11870 bp, 10 predicted proteins | sample 1577191 | NCBI WGS metagenome assembly OHAY01 (sample SAMEA3541504, study PRJEB24748) | human gut metagenome | biome: human gut; feature: human-associated habitat; material: faeces | place: China | collected 2012 | reverse complement strand
AGAAGCGCTATCATGCACATCATGACTTCCGCAGTGCCGACAATTGCACCGCCGCCCGGAGCCGCCGCCTTGCTGGCCAGCTCCTCCAGAAAACCTTCACAGCTCAAATTCATCAGTTCCACGATATACTTTCCTCTCTGTTACAAATCCATCCAGCCGCCGGTCCTGTTCATCTGCAGCCGCTTCCGGCACCCGCTGGGCCTCAAAGGCCACGCCCAGCGCCACGGCGTTCCGGCACCTGGGCAGGTAGCGGTCATAGTAGCCCTTGCCCATGCCCACCCTGCGGCAGGCCGCATCAAAGGCAGTGCAGGGCACCAGCACCAGATCAAGCGCCTCCGGCCGGATGAGCGCCGCCCGTTCCAGAACCGGTGTGCGGATGCCGTAAGCCCCCATCTCCCAGCCGTCCGGCCCCGGTACGGCGGCGGTCAGGGTAAAGTTTTCCCCACAGACCGGATAGGCCACCGTTTTGCCCAGCCGGGCCGCCTGCTCTGCCAGCACAGCAAGATCTACCTCCCCGCCAAAAGCGGCGTAGAGCAGCAGATTCTCTGCTTTTTGGAAGCAGGGCATGGCCAGAATGCGGGCACAGATGGCTGCATTGGCCGCCGCTCTCTCTGCCTGCGGCAGACCCCTGCGGGCCATGATGCCCGCCCGGCGCTGTGCTGCTTTCCGATCCTGGATCTCCATTGACACTTCTCTCCCCTGAAATTTCATACCCACTCAATATATCTGAAATGCGGAAGAATTGCAAGAGCATGGCTGGAAAATAACCGCAAAATAGGCTATAATGGTGCAGAACAAACCAAAAAGGAGAACGATTATGCTCATTTATCTGCTGCGTCACGGCCAGACGGAGTACAACGCGCAAAAACGATATCAGGGCCAGCGGGACATCCCCCTTTCCGCCGCAGGCATCGCCCAGCTGCGGCAGGCAGATTTTGCACCGGAGGTGGTCTATGTCACCCCGCTGCAGCGCACCGCCCAGACGGCGCGGGTGTTCTTTCCCGGGGCAAAGCTCATTCCGGTGGACGGGCTGAAGGAGATGAACTTCGGCCGGTTCGAGGGCCAGACCTTCATACAGGTGGAGCAGGACCCGGAATATCTGGCATGGGTGCAGGAAAACGAGCACGCCGCCCACCCGGACGGGGAGCGCAGGAGCGATTTCTGCAACAGGGTGTGCAAAACGCTGGCCGACCTCATTGACAAGGCCCTTGCCGAAGGGCAGGAGCGGCTGGTCATCGTGGCCCATGGCGGCACACAAATGGCTGCACTGGAGCGGTTTGGCGTGCCCCGCCGCAGCTTTCACGACTGGTGCGGCCCCAACGCGGGCGGCTATGTGCTGGATGCCCGGGACTGGCCGGAGCAGCACATCCTGCACCTGGTGGAGACCGTGCAGTACACAAAGGAGAACGGATGATGGAACAGGGCCTGCTGCATCTTTACTGGGGCGACGGCAAGGGGAAGACCACCGCCGCCATGGGCCTTGCCCTCCGCGCACTGGGCAGCGGCAAACGGGTGGTCATCGTGCAGTTCCTCAAGGGCGGGCAGAGCGGCGAGATCCCTCTGCTGGCCCAGCTGGGGGCAAAAATTTTCCGGGGCAAGGGCGGGCAGAAGTTCGTGTTCCAGATGAACGAAGCGGAAAAGGCCGCCGCCCGGGCCGTGCAGAACGAAAACCTGACCGCCGCACTGGCCGAGCCTGCCGACCTGCTTATTTTAGATGAGGCCGGTTCGGCCTGGGAGCTGGACATGGTGGACAAAGACCTGCTCCGGCGGGCCGTTCTGGAGCGCCCCGCCGCGCAGGAATGCGTGCTGACCGCCCACAAGGCCCCGCAGTGGATGCTGGATGCCGCCGACTACTCCACCGAGATGAAATGCTGCCGCCACCCCTACCAGAAGGGCATCAAGGCGCGCAAAGGCATCGAATACTGAAAATGCCCGGAGAACCGCAGCTTTCAGCGGCCCTCCGGGCGTTTTTGTGTTTACTGTTTTGCGATGATATCGCGGTTGGCCGCCAGCAGGCCAAGGGCCAGCGCAGCGCTCAGGATGTCGGCCACAGCTTGAGCCATCAGCACACCCTGATACTGGAACAGATGTACGCAGACCACCAGTGCCAACAGAAACACCACGCCCTGACGGCTGATGGAGAGCAGGAAGGACGGTACGATTTTACCAGTTGCCTGGAACAGCACCGTGAGCAGGAGCACCACGCCGCCAAAGGCTGCGGTGTAGACCTGCCAGCGGAGCATCTGCGCACCCGTGGCGATCATCCCGGCATCCTGCACGAAGAGCCGCATCAGCGCCCCGGAATTCAGGCAGAGGATGAGGGACAGCACCACGGCAATGGAGACGAGGAAGGTCAGACAGAAGCGGATGAGCTTGCGCATCACGTCCCGCTTTTTTGCGCCGTACAGGTAACCGAACAGTGGGATGCCGCCGAACGAGAAGCCAACCAGAACCAGCTGGGCGATCATGCTCACCTTGCTGGCAATGCCCATGGCGGCAATTTTATCGTTGCCGTAGGGCAACAGGAACTGGTTCATCACAATGACAGTCAGGCTCTGCATCAGGTTGCTCAGCGCGGCAGTAACACCCACGCCCAAAATCTGCTGCAGCTCCCTGCCCGTGACGTGGCACTGGGACAGCTTGACAGACAGGCAGCGGCTCTTTTTGTGGAGCAGCCACAGGAAGTACAGGTCGCTGCACAGGTAGCCCACAATGGTGGCAATGGCCGCGCCCCTTGCGCCCCAGCCCACTGTGGTGATGAGGATGGGATCGAGGATGATGTTGATGACCGTGCCGCCGATGCTGCCGATCATGGACTGGGTGGCCATACCCTCGCAGCGGACGAGGTTGGAATGGATGAAGTTCAGCACCGTGGCCGGGGCACCAATGGCCAGCACAGTGTAATAGGCCTGTGCGTGCGGCATCGTCTCAGCAGTCGCACCCAGAACGCCCAGCAGCGGGACGCGGAACAGCATCATCAGGGCTGCCAACACCACGCCCGTGGTCAGGGCCACATAGAAGCAGAACGAGCTGACCCGGCCGGTGCCCTCACGGTCGTCCTGTCCCAGCAGGCGGGAAATGAGTGAGCTGCCGCCCTGGCCGTAGATGTTGCCAAAGGCCATGAGGGCCGTGAACACCGGCGCACAGAGCGAAACACCCGCAATCAGCGCCGTATCGTTGGACTGCGCAATGAAAAAGGTATCGGCAAGGTTATACACCACGCTCACCATCAGGCCGAACACCGAGGGCAGCGCCATCTTGAAATAGGTGCGGTACAGATGATCGAGATCAAAAATAGAATCCATTGGTTTTTCCTCCACTTTCGTCCCTATTATAAAGGTTTTGCTTGCATTTGTTTGTGACACATGGCACAATGAAATAAAAGAAATGAGGTGAACTCATGCAGGAAATTCGTGACCCAGCCTGTCTGGAAACGCTGTACCGGGCCAATCAGCAGCATTTCGGAACCCGCCCGCCGGTCATCCGGCTGCTGCGCTTTGAAAAGGGCGAGTATCTGTCCCACCCGCTCAAGCCACTGCACCAATTTTTGCTGGTGGTCGAGGGCAGTGTGCGCATTTACGGCATCCACGAGGACAGCCGGGTGTTCGGCGTTTCCTACGTCCGCACCGATACGCTGCTGGGAGACATCGAGTTCTGCCAGATCAACCACTCGCCCTTCTTCACCGAGGCAGACGAGCCGGTTCTCTGCCTTTCTCTCCCCTTTGCCGAAAACCGCGCCGTGCTGGAAAATGACCCGGTCTTTCTGCGATTCGTCATGGGACAGCTGGCCCGGAAGCTGGAACTTTCCTCCCGGACCAGCACCACCGCCCAATCGCTGGAAGGGCGGCTGCTCTTCTATTTGCAGCAGCCCCAGTCCGGCGGCGAGATCCGGCATCTGGAAAACCTCCTGCTCCACCTGCATTGCAGCCGCCGCCAGCTCCAACGGGTGCTGAAAAAGCTCTGCGAAGAAGGGCAGCTCGAAAAGACCGGTCGGGGGTGTTACCGGCTGGTGGAAAACTGAACCAGAACAGCAAAACACCCGCGCAGGAGCTTTCCTGTGCGGGCGCTGCATTTCCTTTTGTGTTTTACCGCACCAACAGCAGTAGCCAGGCGGATGCCACTGCCTGCAGGATGAGCCAGCGGGCGACGACCTGCTCATCGCTCCAGCCCAGACGCTTGCGCACATGGTCGTGCAGCGGGGTCAGGGTGTTCTTGAGGATGGAGATGTGCAAAAACCGCTTGAAGCTGATCTTCAGGATGCCCAGGCTGCCGTCCACGATGAACACCAGCGCGGCCAGCAGGAAGGCGAAGGGATGGCTGCTCTTAAGGGCCAGAACGGCCAGGAAGAAGCCCATGGCGCGGCTGCCCGCGTCCCCCATCAGCAGGGTGGAAGGCTTGGCGTTCTGCCACAGGTAGGCCAGCAAGGCACCAATGAACACGATGCCTGCGGTGGCGTAATCCCCCAGTTCCTCCCAGTAAGCCAGCAGGAAGGTGCCGATGCTGACCACGGCAAGGCCGGCGGAAAGGCCGTCCACGCCATCGGTGCAGTTGACCACGTTGATGCTGGCCCAGATCAGGACGATGATCAGGATGAGGTAGACGGCATAGGGCAGGCTGAAGCTCCAGCTCAGGAAGTTGACCTCCGTGCCGTTGAAGTTCAGGTAGGTCACGCCCGCCACAACGGCGATGACCAGATCGATCAGGCCCTTTTTGTACTCGTTCCAGGCGGTCTCGGCGGCATCGTCAAAATAGCCGGAGAGCATGGACGCAATGAGCAGGACGGTGTAGATGACATACTCTGCTTTAAAGGGCACCACGGCCAGCGTGACCAGTGCGATGCAGAGTACAAAAATGAGGCCGGAACCCCGGGCCTTGCCCTTGGAGAGTTCGCCGTTCACGGCAAACGCGCGGCCATGGTCGTGGGGGAGCTTATCGTGGAACACCGAGTCCATCAGCGCGGTCAGCGCAAATGCAAGCAGAAAGCCCAGCGCATCCACGGTGCGCGGGTTGCCAGAAAGCAGTTGAAGCATAGTTTTTTCCTCTTTCCCGGAGCGGCAGAGGCCGTTCCTGTTCTTTCACTGCTGGATACAGATGAAGTGTATCACGCCCGGGCCAAAAAATCAATCTCTGGGGCAATGGCTCCCCCATGGGCTGATGGGTTGACATTTTTCGTCTCCCTGTCTATAATGGATGGACAAACGCCCTTTTGAGGGTATTTTTTTGTCTCACAGGAAAATCGGAGAAAAAGGAGAAGACATGAAACTTTCACTTGAACAGCTTTCGGCCCGGATGCGGCAGGGTGAGACCATTCCCTCCCGCCAGACGGCCCAGGTGGCTCTGGCGCTGAGCATCCCCTCCATTCTGGAGCAGCTGGTGGTCACTGCCATGGGATACATCGACGCTGCCATGGTGGGCCACATCGGTGCAGAAGCTACTGCTTCCATCGGCATCGTCAGCTCCAGCACCTGGCTGCTCCACGGTGTTCTGGTGGGCCTGTACACTGCCCTCTCCATCCAGATCGCCCAGTATCTGGGGGCCGACCGGCAGGATGATGCCCGCAGCGTACTGCGGCAGGCCATGCTTTTCAATGTGATCCTGGGCGTGGGTGCCGCTCTCTTCGGCCTGGGCATCAGCCCCTTTCTGCCGGGGTGGCTGGGAGCTGATCCCTCCCTGCGGGCAAACGCCACAGCCTACTTTGCCATCTGGTCAGCGGCGCTGCCCTTCACCACGGCCATGGGCTTGTACCTCTCCATCCTCCGGGCGGCAGGCAACGCCCTGACCGCCAGCCTCATCAGCGTGCTGGTCTGCGTGCTGGATGCCATCTTCAACTTCTTCCTCATCAACCCCACCCGGACGCTGTGGGGCATCACCGTCTGGGGTGCCGGGCTGGGCGTGCCCGGCGCAGCCCTGGGCACCGCCCTGGCCACTGTGGTGGGCGGCCTGCTGGCTTTGGCCATCCTGCTGCTGCGGGAAGGCCCCCTCTGCATCCGGAAGCCTGCCCCCTGGAAGATCACCCGCTCCTGCCTGCGGAACCTGCTGTGGGTCGGCGGCCCTCTGGCGGGAGAGCGCGCCGCCATCTCTCTGGCGCAGGTGGTGCTGGTGCGCATCGTGGCCGGCCTGGGTACCGTGGCCATTGCCGCCAACAGCCTGGCTGTCAACGCCGAGGGCCTGTGCTACATGGCGGGCTACGGCATCCAGAGCGCAGCTGTCACCCTCATCGGCCAGGCCGTGGGTGCCAACCGGAAGGATATGGCCAAGCGGTTTGCCTGGCTGTGCACCGGCCTTGGCATGGGTGTCATGGCCCTTTCCGGCGTTGGCCTGTGGATCTTTGCCCCCACCCTGATGAGCCTTTTCACCACCGATGCGGCTGTCATCGCTCTGGGTGCTCAGGTTTTGCGCATCGAAGCCTGGGCCGAACCCATGTTCGGCGCTTCCATCGTGGCCAGCGGTGCCATGCAGGGTGCGGGCGACAGCACCTCCTGTTTTGTGCTGAACATATTCAGCATGTGGTGCATCCGGCTGACGCTGGCGTTCCTGCTGGCTCCCCGGCTGGGCCTGATGGGCGTTTGGGGTGCCATGTGCTGCGAACTGAGCATCCGGGGCCTGCTGTTCCTCATCCGCCTTGCCCGGGGCAAGTGGCTGGAAAAGGGCGCGCTGTCTTAAATCAAATCGATAAAAGCAAAAAAGAAAGGACGCTCTCGCGTCCTTTCTTTTTTATCACTCACTTCCGGCCATGCAGGATGGGAGAGAGCGGCTTATAGATCAACATGCAGATCAGGGCATCCAGCAGGCCCTTGACCAGAGTGAAGGGCATATTGAAGATGACCAGGCACTTGATGAGGCTGTTGGCAGAGGGCAGAATGGCCTGATACATGCCCAGGATGGCTTCCATCGGCATGTGGTAGAACTTGACGTAGGCCGGGTAGGTGATGAAGTAGTTGGACGGCACACTGAACAGTGCCATGGCCACGGCACCGGCCACGGCGCCGATGATGGCGTTCTTGCGGCTCTTGTGGTGCTTGTAGAGGTAACCGGCCAGTGCGGAGAACACCGCACCTAGCATGAAGTTGCACAGCTCACCCACCAGCGCGGTAGAGGTGCCCTTGATGACCACATGGAGCAGGTTCTTCATAAAGCTGATGATCACACCGTACACCGGGCCAAGGGCAAAAGCACCCAGCAGGGCAGGCAGGTCGGAGAAGTCCATCTTGACGAAGGACGGGATGAGCATCGGGAGCGGGAACTCGATGAACATCAGGATAAAGGCCACTGCGCTGAGCATGGCGGCAACGGTCAGGTTGCGGGTCGTGTTTTTCTTCATGGTAATATCCTCCCGGGGCGTTTTGCCCCAAATCATAGATTGGAAAGCCCCTTTCGCGTGGTTCGGAACCGGGAAGACAATCAAAAACGCGCCCTGCCGCAGCAAACACTGCAACAGGGCGCGTAGACAAATCGTATTGCCTGCCGTTTCTTGCATCCGGACTATACCGTTGGCCCCGGAGTCTCACCAGGTCAGCACCCTTGCGGGTGGTCGCGGGCTATACCGCCAGTGGGGAATCTCACCCCGCCCTGAAACGAACTTTCTGGCCAAGAGTATAACGCGGCTGCTCCACCTTGTCAACCCCTTTTTTATTTGCCCTGCACGGGCCGGATATGGTATACTGTGGGACAGGATGTTACAATTTCTGATACAAGGAGCTTTTTGCCATGATTTTTACCGTTCGTGACCTCGGGTTCGAGATCGGGCCTTTTTTGCTGGAGGGCTGGTGGGCGCTGGCTGCCCGGGCTGTCTGCGCCGCTGTCATCGTTTTTGCGGGGCTTCTGGTCGGCTGGCTGCTGCGCCGGAAGATCTTTCCCGCTCTGCAGGCCCGCAGCTGGCACTTTGCCGCCACGCCCATCCTCCTGCGCAGCTTACAGAGCCCTTTGGAGCGGATGGCCTTTTACAGCGGCCTGTACCTGGCCCTGACCAGCCTGCCGTGGGCTATTCCGGGCCTGACAAAGTTTCTGTTCACGGCCTATAAGATCGCAGCGACCCTCCTGTTCTGCCAGGGCCTGTACAACGCTTCTGAGGTAGCCGACCTGCTGCTGGCCTCCTGCAGCCCGGAGATCCGGAGCAACAAGACCCTGCGCTCCCTGCTGGACACCACCTACAAAGTGCTGGTCATCATTCTGGGTATTGCCACCTGCGCGCAGATCGTCGGCTTCCCCATCGGCAGCATCGTAGCCGGTGCCGGTCTTGTGGGCCTGACCATCTCGCTGGCCGCGCAGGAAAGCGCCAGCAACCTGTTCAGCGGCATCGTCATCCTGCTGGACAAACCCTTTTCCATCGGCGATTGGATCACCGTGGGCAATGTGGAGGGCGAGGTCATCGACATCAACTTCCGCTCCACCCGCATCCGCTCCATGGACCACAGCGTAGTCATTATCACCAACAGCCAGATCTGCTCCTCCACTGTCCAGAACGCGGCCCTGCGCACCATGCGGCCCTATAAGTTCACCCTTGGTGTCACCTACGGCACCACCCGTGCTCAGCTGGAAAAGCTGATGGCTGACCTGCAGGCCATGCTGGACAACAGCCCTTACACCAACAAGGGCACCAACATCGTCCGGCTGACCAGCTTTGGCGATTCCAGCATCAACATCCTCATCTCGGCCTACCTGACCACCAACGTCTATGCCACCTTCCTGCAGCAGCAGAATGATCTGAACCTGAACATCATGGACGTGATGCAGGCAGACGGCGTGGACTTCGCCTTCCCCTCCACCAGCGTCTACATCGAAAAGAATTGAGCATACCAGAACGCCCCCTGTGTGCCTGCTGCGGCGCACAGGGGGCGTTTTTTATCATACGTCATTCCCGGGTCCTGATCTCGATCGTTCTGCCGCCAAGATTTTCATAGACGCGGTGGGAGACGGAGAGCACCGTGCGGCCCGCGGAGGCACGGCGCAGAGCCTCCAGCACGCGGGCCTCGGTTTCGGCATCCAGATTGGCGGTGATCTCATCCAGCAGCAGCAGGGCGGGGTCTGCGGCAGCAGCACGGGCAATGGACAGCAGCTGCCACTCGCCCTGCGAGAAGATGCCCTCGGTACAGACAGTGTCATAGCCCTCCGGCAGAGCCTGGATGGCAGCATCGATCCCGGCCAGTGCGGCGGCATCCCTTGCCATTTCCCCGGTGATCCGCGGGTCTCCCAGCGTGATCTGTTCCAGCACGGTGCCCGGCACGCGGGAGAAATGCTGTTCCACACAGCCGATGCAGGTGCGGCGCTCCCGGTCGGTGATGTCCCCCACATTCACGCCGCCGATGGTCACCGTACCGGTCTCCGGCTGATACAGACCCAGCAGGAGCTTGAACACAGTGCTCTTGCCCGCACCGGTGCGGCCCACCAGCGTGACCTGCTCCCCCTGTTTCACGGTCATGGAAAAATCCTTCAGAATGTGCCGTTCCCCATAGCCGAAGGTGACGTGCGCAAATTCCACATCGCCCCGGGCAGCCTCCCTGCGCGCGGGAGGGATCGTGCGCTCCGGCTGGTCGAGAAAGGCATCGATGCGCCTGACACCCGCCATGGCCGACTGGATGGTCTGGATCTCCATGCCCAGGCTCTCGATGGGGGCGAAGATGCGGGAGATGTAGTTGATGACAGCCACCGAGGTGCCCACCGACATGCCGAACAGGGTCAGGAGCTGTGCGTTCCCCGAAGCGGAGAGCAGCATCACGATGCCGACCACAACGGCATTCAACAGCAGCACCACCGGCGAATAGACAGCATCATAAAAATTGGTGCGCTCCATGGCGGCATAGCTGTCACCGATGCACCGGTCATACCGGCGCTCCATGTAATCCTCCAGCCCCAGCGCCCGGATGGTGCGGATGTTGTGCAGAGTCTCGGGCACCTGCCCGGAGACAGCGGCGACCGCGCGGCGGTTGTCCAGCTGCGCGGCCAGCATCCGCTTCTGGACATAACGGGTGAACACGGCAAACAGCGGCAGCACCAGCAGCAGGATCAGTGCAAGACCGGTGTTTTTCACCGCAATGACCCCCATGATGGAGACGATGCGGCAGGCATCTGCCGCCATGCTGATGATGCCAGAAGTAAACAGGGCTTCCACTGTGTCCACATCGCCCGAAAAGCGGGCGGCCACCTCGCCGGGGTTCTGCTCTGCCAGTGTACCGGCGGGCAGGCGGCTCAGCTTCCGGGACATCTCCGAGCGCAGGGCATGGGTCATCCTCTGACCAAAGAGCACCAGCAGGCTTTCCTGCGCCGAGGTGAGCACACCTTCCAGTGCAAGGCTGCCGAAGTAGAGCAGCACGGCCAGAAAAGGCAGCGGGAGGCCCGCGGTCAGACGGTCGATGACCCGGGCCAGCAGCAGGGGCGGCAGCAGGGATGCCGCCACCGAAGCCGCCACGCACAGCACCGTGCCCACCGTGAGAAGGCGGTGCGAAGCCGCTGCCATCCGGACGGCAGCAAACACGCCGTGGTCATTTTGCTTTTTCATGCGCCCTCTCCCCCTTTCAGGCCGGTCTGGCTTTCATACAGCTGGCGGTAGACCGGAACCGCTGCCATCAGCTCCTCGTGGGTGCCAACGGTGGTTCTGCCGCCCTCCATAAAGATGATCTGCTGCATCTGCGGAAAATGGTACAGCCGGTGGGAGATCAGGAACACCACCTTATCCCTGGCATACGCCTGCAGCTCGGCAAAGATCGCATCCTCGGTGCTGCGGTCCAGTGCCGAGAATGGGTCATCCAGCACCAGCACCGGGCGGGGATGGGCCAGCGTCCGGGCCAGTGCCAGACGCTGTGCCTGCCCGCCGGAAAGGCGGGTACCGCCGCTGCCGATGACCGTCTCCGTGCCCTTTTCCATGGCCAGCACTTCCTCCTTCAGGGCAGCGGCTGCAAGCCACGGCATGGCATCCTGTTCGCTGCCGCAGAGAACATTATTCTGCACGGTGTCGGCACTCAGTTCCGGGTCATGGCCCAGATACCCGACCGTGGCAGCGATCTGGCGCGGGGTCAGGGTGGAAAGCTCCCTGCCGCCAAAGCAGACCGAGCCCTGATAGGGTGCTTCGCAGAGAAACACGCGGCCAAGTGTGGATTTTCCACAGGCGACCGGGCCGGTGATGCCGATGATATCGCCGGGATGGGCCGTCAGGCTCAGGCCGGAAAAGACAGGCTCTTCGCCATAGGAAAAGGCGAGTTCTTTCAGCGTCACCTCCTGTGCCGCCGGGATCTGCAGGGCATCCAGCTGCTCGGGCGTTTTCATCAGGGGTCTGATGCGCTTCCAGGAGACCTCTGCCTTTTGCACCGCGTTGAAGAGCTTGGCCACCTTGGAGGATTTGACCACCAGCTTGGTGAAGCAGGAAAGGAAGGTGGTAAAGGCCGCGATGTCCCACACACGCCAGCCGGTGCCGAGGACATTCTTTGCGCCGAACCACAAAATGAACAGTACGCCTGCCTCTGACGCCGCCAGATAGAGCGGCGGCAGGGCCGACTGCCACACGTTGTTCTTCACTGCCGTCTTTTCGTAGGTATCCAGTGCCTCTTCGTACCGCTCCACGCGGGCGTCTTCGCAGCCGTAGATGCGGTAAGTCACGGCGTTTTGGGCGCGGTCGAGGGTTGCGGCACTCAGTGCGCCCGCCGCCTTTTTGTAGGCCGCACCGGCCCGCTGGACCGGCTTTTTCATCCATGCCGCGCAGACGTAGGAGAAGGGCGTGAACAGCAGGCTCAGCAGAGCCAGCCGCCAGTCGTACACCAGCAGCATGACCACATGACCTGCCAGCGCCACGCCGGTATCGAAGACTTCGGTGGTGAACTTGCGCATCCCTTCCACGCAGTCGTCCACATCGGAGATGGCCTTGGTCATCAGCTCACCGG
>OHAY01003115.1_pt1 | contig 11877 bp, 10 predicted proteins | sample 1577191 | NCBI WGS metagenome assembly OHAY01 (sample SAMEA3541504, study PRJEB24748) | human gut metagenome | biome: human gut; feature: human-associated habitat; material: faeces | place: China | collected 2012 | reverse complement strand
TCTGCCGCACCTCGCTCGCCGTATCGGCACTTAGAATTATGCGGTATTGCCTTAGCTGTTAAGGTGTATCTGATACCCCCAAAAACAGCTGCCCCCATTGTACGCTATTTTGTCGCAAAAGGAAAGTGAAAACTTGACCTTGCGTGCAGCGGTGCAGCACGGCTGCTGCACTGCCTGCCAAAATTTTCGCAAAATCGCCTATTGTAGCCATTGGCAGGGTATGCTATAATACCAATAACAACAGTTTTTTGAACTTTACCCACGCAAACTCTGTACATACTGCCGGGGCGTGGTGCCGTATTCCGCGCGGAACGCGCGGTAAAAGTTGGCGTAATCCCCAAACCCGCAGTAGGTGCAGACTTCACTGGGGGCAAGCCCGCCGGCCAAAAGCTGCTTGGCGTTCAGCAGCCGCTTTTGCAGGATATACCGGTGCACCGTGGTGCCCACCTGCGCTTCAAACTTGCGTAGCAAATGGTACTTGCTGATAAAAAAGCGCTCTGCCAGCGCATCCAGCGTCAGGGCTTCGTTGTAGTGCTCGTTGATGTAGCTCAATACCCCGTCCACCACCCGGTCAGACGCCATATCGGCCGAAAGCGCGCTCTGCATGCTGCGGTCCGCCGCGCTCTGATTGATGGCAACCATCAGCTCCACCAGGCTGCAAACGGCCAGCAGGTCGCTGCCATAACTTTCCTGCATGTGCAGGCTGCGCAGCTTGTCCAGCTCACGGCGCATTTCGGCGCTGCGGGGGCCGGGCAGGCGCAGCAGATTGGTATGGCCGGGCACCGTGGTGTCAAAGCAGCGGGTCAGGCTGGTGTGCGGGCTGGAAAGGGATTCCAGATACCCGCGGTCCACCCACAGCACAATGCGCTCGTAAGGTTCATCATTGCTGTCAACCCGCGCTTGGTGCAGCTCCAGCGGGCTGATCAGCATCAAATCCCCCGCGCGCATGTGGAAGATGCGGTTTTCGACCGTATAAGATACACTGCCGCGCAAAAGCATGTAGATTTCATAAAAATCGTGGTGGTGCAGCTCCACTTCATCCATGTAGCGGTAGCGGTAAATTTCAAAATCCCGGCGGATCATGGTCTGCCGCCGTGTAAAGGGTTGAAAGCTGTTTTCTGCCATAATCCTGTCATCTCTCTTTCCACTTTCATAGTACCGCAATTTTTGCAATCTTTCAAGCAATTACGCCAATTTAATTTGCAAAAAATAAGGGTTATACTTATCCACGGTTTGAATGAACAACACCGGCCGTGCTGCAAAGCAAGGCCACCGAAGATATCACAAAACAAAATCTGAAGGAGTGTTTCGCCATGAAAATGAACGCTGCATCCATCAAGAACCAGAAAGCTGAATGGGAAGCCCTGGGCGTTAAGCTGCCCGCCTTTGACCATGACGCTATGACTGCCAAAACCAAGGAGCATCCGGTTTGGGTCCACTTTGGCGCAGGCAACATCTTCCGCGGCTTTATCGCAGCTCTCCAGCAGCGCCTGCTGAACGAAGGTCTGCAGGACCGCGGCATCATTGCAGCCGATACCTTTGACTATGACATCATTGATAAGATCTACACCCCGTTCGACAATCTGACCATGATGGTCACCCTGAACCCGGATGGCTCCACCAGCCGCGAGATCATCGGTTCTGTTGCCGAGGGCCTGCGCGCTGATTCTTCTGACGCTGCCATGATGGCACGCTTCAAGGAGATCTTCACCGATCCCGGCCTGCAGATGATCTCCTTCACCATCACCGAGAAGGGCTATGCCCTGTACCGTCCCGATGGCAGCCTGATGCCCGTTGTGCAGGCTGATATCGACGAAGGTCCGGCACACGCACGCCACGCCATGAGCATGGTCGCTGCCCTGCTGTTCGAGCGTTTCCAGGCTGGTGCCGCCCCGCTGGCTGTTGTCAGCATGGACAACTGCTCCCACAACGGCGAAAAGCTGCAGTCCAGCGTGATGACCGTTGCCAAGGCATGGGCTGAAAAGGGCTATGTCGGTCAGGACTTCATCGCTTACCTGGAAGACGAGAGCAAGATCGCATTCCCCTGGTCCATGATCGACAAGATCACCCCGCGCCCCCACAAGATCGTGGAAGAGCAGCTGGTCAAGGATAACATCGAGGATATGGAGCCCATCGTTACCAGCAAGAACACTTTCATTGCTGCCTTTGTCAACGCAGAGCGCCCGCAGTACCTGGTTGTTGAGGACAAGTTCCCCAATGGCCGTCCCCCGCTGGAAAAGGCCGGCGTCTATATGACCGACCGCGACACCGTCAACAAGACCGAGCGCATGAAGGTCACCACCTGCCTGAACCCGCTGCACACCGCCATGAGCGTTTACGGCTGCATGCTGGGCTACACCCTGATCTGCGACGAGATGAAGGATGCCGATATCGTTGCCCTCATCAAGCGCCTGGGCTATGTTGAAGGCCTGCCCGTTGTGGTCAACCCCGGCATCCTGGAGCCCAAGGCATTCATCGATGAAGTTGTTGAGCAGCGCCTGCCCAACCCGTTCATGCCGGACGCCCCGCAGCGTATCGCTACCGATACTTCCCAGAAGGTCGGCATCCGCTTTGGCGAGACCATCAAGAGCTATGTTGCTGAAGGCCGCGACCTGAACACCTTGGTGTCCATCCCGCTGGCCATTGCTGGCTGGCTGCGTTACCTGCTGGCTGTTGATGACAACGGCAACGCATTTGAAGTTTCTGCAGACCCCCTGAAGGATGACCTGCAGGCTAAGCTGGCTACCATCAAGTTCGGTGCTCCCGACAGCTGCACCGACCAGCTGGACAGCATCCTGAGCAATGCTTCCATCTTTGGCTCTGACCTGACCAAGACCGTTCTGGCCGATAAGGTCAAGGCTTACTTCAAGGCTGAGATCGCAGGCCCCGGCGCTGTCCGCAAGACCCTGCATGACGCTGTCAACGCCTGATTGCTTTATTGATTCTCAATCCGATGATTGCGATATAAACAACAACCAAGGAGGAAACACTTATGCCTATGCAAATGGGTTGGCGTTGGTATGGTGAGGGCAACGACCCCATCACACTGAACGACATCAAGCAGATCCCCGGTGTCAGCACCATCGTCTGGGCTCTGCACCACAAAATGCCCGGTGAGATCTGGGAAGAGAGCGAAATCAAGGAAGTCATGGATCAGATCCACGCTTACGGCTTCAACGGCGACGTTGTTGAATCTGTGAACGTCCATGACGATATCAAGATCGGCCTGCCTACCCGCGACCAGTATATCGAAAACTACAAGCAGTGCATCCGCAACCTGTCCAAGTTTGGTGTTAAGGTTATCTGCTATAACTTCATGCCTATCTTTGACTGGACCCGCACTGACCTGTTCCACCCTGTCGGTGATGGCTCCACCGCCCTGTTCTATCAGAAGGATATGATCAAGGACGATTACAAGGCTATGGCCAAGTATATCCTGGACTTCACCGAGAAGTACCACATGACCTTCCCCGGCTGGGAGCCGGAGCGTATGGCTAAGCTGGACGAGCTGTTTAAGGCCTATGCCCCTGTCACCAAGGAGAAGCTGTGGGAGAATCTGAAGTACTTCCTGGAAGCCCTCATGCCCACCTGCCGCGAGTGCGACATCAAGATGGCCATCCATATGGACGATCCCCCATGGGATATCTTCGGCTTGCCCCGCCTGCTGGTGGACGCCGAGAGCATCGACCGCTTCCTGTCCATGGTGGATGATCCGTACAACTGCCTGACTCTGTGCTCCGGCAGCCTGAACGCCAACCCCAACAACAATGTTGCCGAGATCGTCCGCAAGCACTGCGACCGCATCGCTTTCGCTCACATCCGCAACATCCATCACTTTGATAACGGTGACTTCTCTGAGGCTGCCCACCGCGATTGCTGCGGTGAGACCGGCATCATCGAGATCCTGCGCGCTTACCACGACAACGGCTTTGAGGGCTATATCCGCCCCGACCACGGCCGTCAGCTGTGGGAGGAAGGCCCCGGCAACTGCCGCCCCGGCTACGGCAAGTATGACCGTGCCCTCGGCATCCAGTATATGCTCGGCGTCTGGGATCTGCTCGACCGCCTGGATGAAGAGAAGAATAAGTAATTTCTGACCTTTTCAGCTTTTCTGGCCCGCACCCGTATGGGTGCGGGCTTTTTGTTTTGCCGTAAAAATCAGCCGTAATCTGGCGCGCTCCCCGTAGGGGGCGCACATCGTGCGTCCGCCAACCGGAAAAGAGATGTATCCCTTTTCAATTTTGTATCGCCTTGCTTAAATCAAATGCCCGGAGCCATAATGTCGCATGTGACTTTATGGCTCCGGGCATTCTGCTTTAGGGAAACTTTTATTTCAATCCACTTTTAATGCGTTCCAATTCCTGCTGAATTTTGGACAGTTCATGGATGAGATACTGCGAATCTCTTGCCGGAGCATCCGTCCGCCCGACAAGATAATCAATGCTCACATGAAAAAAATCTGCCAGCGCAACCAACGCTCTGGCATCCGGCTGTGTCTTACCTGTTTCATAATTGGATAAGGTTTTCTGATCGATTCCAGTCGCCGCGGCCACATCCACCTGCCGCAAATCCATATCTTCCCGCAGGTCGCGTATACGGTTCATGAGCTACCACTCCTTTTTCTTGATTTTACTATAAAATTACTATGGAGTGATTGACGCATACATAATATTACTATATAATCGAAATAGATACTATAATATTAGTACAGAAAGGAAGGTTTAACTGCCATGGCCAATTATAACCATGAAATTCTAGTAAATTACCTGCGTGACGTATACAGCATGGAACTGCTGGTTCGGAAAATAGAGGATGATGTACATTCCACAGGAGAAGATGTTGAATATATACAAGCTTTCATCGAAAAAGCAGACAGTACGCCGGTTCCCCAAAAGGGGACTATATCTCCCCCAAAAGATATCTTTCCAAGCCTAGCTAAGGGATGTGTTACGCTTGGTATCGCTATTTGTATCGGTCTCTTTTATTCAGACTCCTCTTTCTTGGGTTTTATAGGAGCAGTGTCCATGTTACTTTGCCTAGGATTCTTTATACATGCCGGATTCATTGCTTCTGATAATGCCGAAAACCAAGAAATAGAAAAGGAAGTAGTAGAGGAGACTTATCAAAAAGAGAAGGAAGACTACGAGCGTATGATGGCTCTCGCCAATGAAGGCCGTTCTGATTTACCCAATCAAATCGACTATTATAACGCCGCTGTTTCGCACCTGCAGGAAGCAAAAGAAAAATTACAAAGCGTATATTCTGTAAATATTATTCCAAATAAATACAGAAGCGTTTATGTGGCTTATTATCTATACGATTACATTAGCAGCAGCCGGGAAACTGACATCGACCGGGTTTTGCAGACCATGCTGCTAGAGCAAATCATTGCCAAGCTTGATAAAATCATCGCACAGCAGGAAGAATTTATCCTGAACCAGCGTATGCAGCTTGCAAAGCAGGATGCCTTGCTCGCACAGTCGAAAAAGCAGCATGAAGAGCAGATGAAAGCAATTTCCAACCTGGAAGAAAACCAGCAGATGCAAAACGATTACCTTGCCATGACCGAAGCCAACACACGGATAACCAACTATTTCGTTACCGCCGATTACATCAACAAGTATATCTAAAAGAAATGTCTACATAATCCAAAGGAGCTGCCGCATCTGCGGCGGCTCCTTTGGTTATGTTACCTCAATCAAAACCGATATCCAATATCACCAAATATCCGCCCAAATCTTCTCCATCCCGGCCACTTGTTCCCGCTGCATCCAAATGCTATAATTGGCATATAAACCAATACAGAAAGCGTGATTCTAATGCCCAGACGATATGACAGCGCCGACGCCAAGCGCCGCATTTTAACGGCCTGTGTTCGGTTCTTTCTGGAAAAAGGCTATACCCGTACCACTGTTGCCGAAATTGTCAAGGAAGCCGATGTCAGCATCAGTACCTTCCAGAATGTGTTCCGCACCAAGGATGGCGTTCTGGTGGAGCTGGTCAAATTCATGTTCGGCAGTCAGTTTGATATGGCGGGCCAGATCGCAGGCCAAAAGCTGCCGCCCGTCTATGTGTACGCGGTGGAGACCAGCATCCAGCTGGCTTTGACCGAGCTGAACGAGAACCTGCGGGATATCTACCTAGAAGCCTACAGCCACACCGAAGCGTCCGAGTATATCTACCAGCACACCTCCAGCGAACTGTACCGCATTTTCGGCCCCTACCTGCCCAGCTATACCGAAAGCGACTTCTATGAACTGGAGATCGGCTCTGCGGGTATAATGCGGGGCTATATGTCCCGCCCGTGCGATAAATACTTTACGCTGGAAAAAAAGTTGGCCCGCTTCCTTTCCATGAGTTTAAACGCTTACGCGGTGCCCGCCGCAGAGCAAAAGCAGGTGCTGGATTTTATCGCCAAGCTGGATATCCGCGCCATTGCCGTGCAGGTCATGCAGGAGCTGTTCAAAGCGCTTGCCATGCGTTTTTCCTTCCCGCTGCCGGATTCCGTAAAAGCATAATCAGCCAGCACCGCCCCCGTTTGTCCGCCAACCCGTCATGAACAGGAGAAAAAGATGAAAGCGATTCAATGGATCATTTCCGCTCTGGTTGCCGTGGTCATCATCGCCGCCGCCGTTGGCGGCGGGGTGTACTTTACCCGGCTCAAAAGCATCCACAGCATCCGCAAACTGACCGATTACGAAAACTATAACCTCTACCGCATGGATATTGACTATGCGTATGATCTCGACCGCTTGATCGACCGCGGCATTACCGATAACCAGAGCATGATCAATGCCATCCTGGCCGAAGCCCTGCCCTACCTGCCCATCCATATGAAAGCCCCAAACTTTGGCTGCAGCGCGTTCTGCACCCAGGGCACGGACGGCCACACCCTGATGGGCCGCAACTATGATTTCAAGAACGATACCTCCGCCATGCTGGTCTACTGCACCCCCAAGGACGGTTACGCCTCGGTCGCCTTTGCCGCACTGGATAACATCAACGCCAACACGCCGGACGCGAGCATGGCCAAAAAGCTGGCAACCCTCACCGCGCCGTTCATCTGCCTGGACGGCATGAATGAAAAAGGCGTTTCTATCGCCGTTCTCACGCTGGACAGTGACCCCACCTACCAGCAGACCGGCAAGCCGATGATCGCTACCACCCTTGCCATCCGCCTGGTGCTGGACCGTGCCGCCACCACAGCCGAAGCTGTAGAGCTGCTGAGCAAATATGATATGTTCGCTTCCAGCGGGCGGGATTACCACTTCTATATCACCGATGCTTCCGGTGATGGCCGCGTGCTGGAATACGACTGCAATGACCCCGCCCGCCCCCTGACCGTTACCCCCAGCCGCAGCGTAACCAACTTCTTTGTCATGTACAAGGATAACGTTCTGCCCAACCAGCGCAACGGCGTTTACGGCCATGGCCGGGAGCGCTATGATGCCATCGAGGAAATCCTGGATGCCAATGCAGGCAGTATTGACCGGGAAATTGCCTGGCAGGCCCTGCAGGCGGCCTCTCAGGCCCCCAACCCGCAGGATGTGACCAGCAATACCCAGTGGAGCATCCTGTACGATAACACCGCCCTGACCGCCGAAGCCGTCATCCGCCGCGACTGGAACACCAAAACCAGCTACGACCTGGTAAGCAATGTTGCCGTAACGGATGTAGGCTGATCCCGCTGCTTTTTTCGCCAAATCCGGCAAAACGCATTGCACTTCTCAGCCAGCAGGGCTATAATAAAACCGCGTGTGAGAAGAATTCCGGGGTGCTCTACTGCCCCGTTCCAGATGGAGGAAAACAGCAATGCTCAAAGTTTGGATCAGCGGTGCCAACGGCCATCTTGGTCAGGCGCTGTGTACACGGCTTGACCGCGAAAAATACCAGCTGATCGCCACCGATGTGGCGGAAGTGGACGTGACTGTCCCCGCCGAAGTCCGCGCCTTTGCGGATGCCAACCGCCCGGATGTCATCATCAACTGCACCGGCTTTAATGATGAGGACGGCTGCGAGACGGACCCCGACCGCGCTTACCGCGTCAACGCCCTGGCCCCCCGCAACCTGGCCCTTGCCGCCGATGCGCTGGGGGCCAAGATGGTGCAGTTCTCCACCGATGATGTGTTTGCCAAGGCGAGCCACCACCCCTATAATGAGTTCGATGCCCCCGCCCCTGAAAGCCTGTATGGTAAAAGCAAGCTTGCGGGCGAAGAGTTTGTGCGCACGCTGTGCCACCGCTACCTGATCGTGCGCAGCGCCTGGGTGTACGGCATCGGGCGGGATTTTGTTTCCACCGTGCTGAACGCCGCCGCAGACCCCACCTGCCCCTGGCTGGCCGTTCCCACGGATCGCTTTGCCTCCCCTACCTCGGCCGATGACCTGACCGCCGCGGTGGAGCAGTTGATCGACCATGATACCCTGGGCATTTACCATATCGTGTGCCAGGGCCGCTGCAGCCGCTATGATTTCGCCCAAGCCATCCTGAAAGCTGCCCATATGGAAGATAAACTGGAGCTGCACCCCATCCGCGCAGCGGACGCTGGCAGCACCCCTAGCTACACCGTGCTGGATAACCTAATGCTCCGCCTGGACAACCTGCCCCAGCCCCGCCCCTGGAAAGAGGCCCTGAACGAGTACATTAACTCCCTGCAATAAGCGTAACGCCCGGCTGCCTAGCAGCCGGGCACTTTTTTGCGTGCCGCAAAAAAGTAAGACCAAATTAGCAATTAGCAATTAGGAATTGGAGCCGAGCTTTTTAGGCTGTCGGTAGGGAACGGCGTCCTCAATGTCCCGGACGAGCCTGAAAATTGCCAACCATATGCCCCGCGCCGTAAAATATTTGTATAGGACGATGTGAAAAAATGATTGTTTATTTGCTCACAACCATGCTGTAGGGCGGGATGCCCTCATCCCGCCGTGGAGAAACCTAAATAATCGGCCACAACTGAAAAAACGCTTCCTTTTCCACGATTTTTCCCGCACCTGTTGAAAGCATCCAACCCTTCCGGTTTGTCCCATGCGCATCCTGCACAAATGCATCCAATCAAATCTGTTTAATCTGCGCAAGGCGGAGAATCTGTAATTTCCCTATTACACAAAATTTCAAAACGTGCTATGATAGCCACAATAAATGGTAGTCGCAGCACGGAAAGACAGCGAGACGAAAGTTTCGCTGTCTTTCTTTTTTGTCTGCGGTCTTGATTTCAGAAAGGAGCACTTTCCTATGCCCAAAACACTGCCGCAAAGAATCGTATTTACCATCGTCATGGCCACCATCATGGTGTATGGCATGATCGTTTATAACGTTGCCTTGAACACCGGCGGCGTTACCAACGCTACCTTTGGCATGGCTCTGCACGAAATGCCCATTATGGTGCCCGTGGCCTTTGTGCTGGAATTCTTTGTGGTCGAAAAGCTGGCCACCGCCCTGGCGTTCACCTTTATGCGCCCCACGGACCGCCCGCAGTTCATTACCTATGCCATCTCCCTGATGATCGTCTGCATCATGTGCCCAGTTATGAGCCTTGTGGCTACCCTGCTGTTCAAGGAGCCCAGCTTTGGCACATGGGTGCATACCTGGGGCTGCAACTTCCCTATGGCGCTCTGCTGGCAGATGTTCTACTGCGGCCCGCTCAGCCGGTTTATCTTCCGCGCTATTTTCCGCAAACAGCTGCAAGCGGAAAACCAGGAACAGCACTAAAGCAAATCCAGCACGCTGCCCGCACAAACAGGCAGCGTGCCTTTTTTATCGTGTTGCATCCCCTCCAAAACTTTTTGAACAAATTCCCTGCTTTTGCTTGACAACCCCCGCCGGAGTATGCTACTATATCTTTGCTGATTAGATAACACTAACTGGCGCGCAGCCAGCTGATTGACCTCCGTTCCGGCTGCATCATATCCCCACAAATCTCCTTATTGCCTCCGTTTCATTTGCGGCAGTGCCCACCGGGCACGCAAGCATGCCGCGCAAAAATGCCATTATCGCCTGCAAGGGCATACCGAATCAAAGCAAGGCCGGCACCCATGGAATGAGCCACATGGGTGCCGGTTTTGTTTGTATGGGTCTGTTCCCCCGGCCACGCGCAGGCAAAATAATACAATAAGACCCCCGCCTGCAAAAGAGAGAAAAAAGGCGGGGTCCTATTGATGTAAGGGGGGGGGCAAAGCAGCAACCCATGTAAGGGAGGGCTGTTCCCTACATGCTGTGAGGGTCGTTGCCTGCAAGATTAGCGCAAACTAACCATGAATAAACAATACCACGCCGCCAGGGTTTTGTCAAGCCCCGGAGCAAATCAAAATAAAAAAGTTTCAAAATATTCAAAAAGTTAGATTAAATAAACGCTTTCTCGACAAAAATAAGAATACTCTGCCGCAGCCGCCAAACACAAAAAGTACCTTGCATTTTGTAACAGCCTGTGATAGAATGACGGTGCTGAAGGTTAGCTAATGCTAATCGTTGGAGCAGTGCTCACTGCTGATGAAATAGTTTCTCAAAGAAAGGATCGATCGATAATGGCATACCTGGAAATTGAAAAAGTTGTAGGCCGCGAAATTCTGGACTCCCGCGGAAACCCCACCGTTGAAGCTGAGGTCTGGCTGGCTGACGGCACCGTTGGCCGCGGCATGGCACCTTCCGGCGCATCTACGGGCGAATTTGAAGCCCTGGAGCTGCGCGATGGCGACAAAGCCCGTTACGGCGGCAAGGGTGTGCAGAAGGCTGTGGAGAACATCAACACCACCATCAATGATGTTCTGACTGGCATGGATGCTTCCGATATTTACGCTGTCGATGCTGCCATGATCAAGGCAGACGGCACCAAGGATAAATCCAACCTGGGTGCAAACGCCATCCTGGCTGTTTCTATCGCTTCTGCCCGCGCAGCAGCCCTTTCTCTGGATATTCCTCTCTACCGCTTCCTGGGCGGTATTTCCGGCAACCGTCTGCCGGTTCCCATGATGAACATCCTGAACGGCGGTGCCCACGCAACCAACACCGTCGATACCCAGGAGTTCATGATCATGCCTGTCGGTGCACCTTCCTTCAAGGAAGCCCTGCGCTGGTGCGCTGAGGTGTTCCATGCCCTGGCAGCTCTGCTCAAGAGTCGCGGCCTGGCCACCTCTGTGGGCGATGAGGGCGGCTTTGCCCCCAACCTGTCCAGCGATGAAGAGACCATCGAGACCATTCTGGAAGCCATCCGCAATGCAGGCTATGAGCCGGGCAAAGACTTCATGCTGGCTATGGACGCTGCTTCCAGCGAATGGAAGGGCACCAAGAAGGGCGAATATATCCTGCCCAAAGCCGGCACCCATTACACCAGCAGTGAACTGATCGCCCACTGGAAGAGCCTGGTTGAAAAGTACCCCATCATCTCCATTGAGGATGCCCTGGATGAGGAGGATTGGGAAGGCTGGCAGGAGCTGACCCGCGAGCTGGGCGGCAAGGTCCAGCTGGTTGGTGATGACCTGTTTGTTACCAACACCGAGCGCCTGTCCAAGGGCATTCAGCTGGGCTGCGGCAACGCAATCCTGATCAAGCTGAACCAGATCGGCTCCGTTTCCGAAACCCTGGAAGCCATCAAGATGGCCCACAAGGCTGGCTACACCGCCATTTCTTCTCACCGCTCCGGCGAGACCGAGGATACCACCATTGCCGACCTGGCCGTTGCCCTGAACACCTGCCAGATCAAGACCGGTGCGCCCAGCCGTACCGAGCGTGTGGCCAAGTACAACCAGCTGCTCCGCATTGAGGAAGAGCTGGGCGATTCTGCCGTTTACCCCGGTATGGCTGCTTTCAACGTGAAGCGCTGAACAGATACACCTAAGGCAACACCGCACAATTCCCGCCTGACGGCTTAAGCACCGCTTCGGCGGCTG